>Ga0190284_1000744_pt1 | contig 16718 bp, 14 predicted proteins | sample 48691812_MG_FD_161668 | JGI IMG/M metagenome (GOLD analysis project Ga0190284, IMG submission 161668) | Hydrothermal vent microbial mat bacterial communities from Southern Trench, Guaymas Basin, Mexico - 4869-18-1-2_MG | ecosystem: Environmental > Aquatic > Marine > Hydrothermal vents >...
GACTACCCCTTGCAAGAAGCGGGCGTCATGAGGTATAGAGTATTCACAACCACTGGCCGGTTCTAACCCGCCCCCCGGTGGCCGGTTTTAACCCGCCCGGTGACAGAAAGATTGCCGTGAAGGCGTTTGAACTTTCGCAAACCCTTCGGGAGAAATGGCTTACGGCGGACTACCAGGCCAAACGCCGCTTGCTCGATATCGTGTGTTTGAACCTTCGCCTCGACGGCGTAAGTCTAGTTCCCACAATAAGAAAGCCCTTCGACGTCCTCGCCGAAGGGCTCACTTCCGTGGAACATCGGGGCGACTGGATTCGAACCAGCGACCTCTGCGTCCCGAACGCAGCACTCTAGCCAAGCTGAGCTACGCCCCGCCACCTTGCCGCCTAGTCCGGCAGAGGAGGCAATTGCTGTATACTAGAGGTGCCTTCGCTTCATGTCAATCGGCAGTTCACTTGTGACGCCGACCGGGGAACCCGGATGACTCTGAGGGGAACCGCACCACGGCGTCGTGTACGATCTCCGCCTGGATCGCCTCGCGCGACAGCGGTAGGGGGCCGCTCGGCTGGTCCGAGAACATCGATCAACACGCGCAGCGAGGTCAGCGCACGGTCGTTTGCAGGGCCAGCACAGCGTACGCGGTCACAAGGTAGGGATTGCCCTCGTACCACCGATCAGCCTGGTTGACCCAACTCCCATCGGAACAAGCCGTGGACAAGAGTTTGCGGCAGAGGTCCGCGCGCCAGTTGTGCTCCCGTCCGCGTCCGTCCACGATGCGGTCCTCCCCCCAGGCATCCAAAGCCCGAGCGAACACGTGATAGTAGTAATACAACCCCTCCTGCGACCGCGCGTCCGGCATGTTGGGGTTGTGATCCAGGGTGTAGTGTCCGCGAATCCACTCCCACGCTTGCCGCACCCGGGGATCGTCGCGATCCACCTCCGCGTACAGCAGGCTCTTGAATCCCGCGTACGTCATCGAGCCGTAGCTGCGCAAGCGTGGCCGACCGTTGACGATCACCGTCCCCGCCTTGCTCTCCCCGCCGGCGACCGGCGTGTAGATGAACCCGCCGTCATCCACCCCGCGGGCGAAATCTTGGTCATTCGCGTGGCTGGACATCTGGCAGCGAGCGATGAAGGTCAAAGCCTTTCGGTAGGTCGGGTGCGACGCGGGCAGTCCGGACTGCTTGAGCGCCTCGAGCATCATCTGGGTGTTGGAGAGATCCGGACGCTTGTGCTCGCCGTAGCCCGCTCCGCCGTACCACGCGCTGTGCGAATCGTGATCCTCCCCCTCATCCCATTGCAGCTTGATGAGGAAGGCGCGGGCGCGTTCGACGGCTGAGCTGTATCGCTCCTCGTCAGCCGACGACAATGCCATGAGGGCAACACTCGTGTAGTAATTGGCCAAACCGGCGTCCTTGACGTAAATCCCACCGTCGGCCTGCTGATGCGTAAGCACAAACGCCATCGCCCGGCGGACGATCGCGTGATCGGGCCCACACTTCGGGCTCTGGGCGAAGCACTTGGCCACCAGAGCGGTAACCGCCGGGTCGGTTCGTCCGAACAGCTCCCAACCGCCGTCCTGCTGTTGCGCGGCGGCCAGAAACTCCAGGGCTCTGTCGATAGCCAAGCGGGTCCGCGAGGCGAGTTCAGGATCGATTTTGGAAGCACCGCCCGCGGCAGGCGACACCACCAGAAGACACCCAAGGATCGAACACAGCCGGAAGACCGTTCCTGCAAGCTCCATCAGCATGCGACTCCCAATGAGAAACCCTGTTAGGGTGGGCGATGTCCTTCGCCGGACTGTCCGCTTCCTCACAGTCGCGGCTCGGACGGGGCGGGCGGTCCGCTCCCTCACGGTCGCGGCTCGGACGGAGCAGTTGTTTCGAGCTTGTCGGCCCGGTAGGTCGTGCCCCGCCAGGTCGTGGCTGTCGTTCCACCCAATTTCAGCATGGCATTGAACAGCATGCCCCAGGTGATGATCGCGCCCATGAAGTAGGCAACCGAATACGCCAAGGGCATGCGCATCAGCTTGTAGAAACGCGCGATCACGGACTGCTCCAGCAGCACGACAAACGCGGAGACCATGAGCGTCAAACGCCACCAGGAGCCGGACTCGCCCTCGCCGGCCCACACGTTTCCGCCAGCTGCAACCATCAGGCTGATCCAAGGACCGAGGCTAAACACGGTTAGAACCACAAGGGCGACGGAAAGTCTCCGAAACGAGCCCAAGCACCCGTAGAAAATGCGACTCCACCCACGCCAAGCCGCCGCCAGCGAAGAGTACATGTGCGTGGTGTAGAGACCGTCGTTGCGGATGACCTGCAGCCGGAACCCCTTCTCCTTGGCCATTCGGGCCATGTGGATGTCTTCGTTGACCTCGGTCTTGACTGCATCGTGCCCGCCGATGGCGTCGTACACGCCGCGCCGCATCAGCATGAACGCGCCGTTGGCGTAGGCTGCCGAGGATCCCGGATCGTTTACCTTCTCCGGCCGAAACCAGATCATCATGATCCCGGCGCAGACCGGTTGAATGATCCGCTCCCAGAAGCTCTTGGTGATCAGCACCGGCAGTACCGAGAGGAAATCGGTGCTCTGGGTCCGGCACTCCTGCATCGCTGTCCGCAGCGTTCCCGTCGATGTCTGCGTGCAGTCCGCGTCCGCAAAGCAAAGCCAGTCCCCGCGGGCAGCGGCCACCCCCTCGCGCATGGCGTTGTTCTTGCCGAACCAACCGTCGCGCAGCGAGGTTATGGTGATGGTACGCATGCGCTGGTGGTGCCCCTCCTGAAGACCGCGCAGAATCTCGCCGGTGCGGTCCTTGCTGCGGTCGTTGATAACGATCAGCTCAAAGTCGGGGTAGTCCTGCTTCAGAAAGGAGCGCACACAGGCGGCGATGTTCTCCTCTTCGTCCTTCGCAGCCACCAAGACGGAAACACACGGCGTCTCGGCGGGCAAAGGTGAATCCGCATGCGTCGCGTCCGAGAGCACACGCTCATCACGCCGGGCGCGCGAAATCGCCAAATGCCGGGATGACCACACCAACCCGATGAGACCGAGCAAAACAAGCCATATCACGAACATGGTCGGCAACACCACCCACTGCGTTACTTGTTGTCGTCGGGCTCCTCGGTCGGCGGCGCGGACTCCGGCGGGGATGCGTCCGCCGGCGGGGCATCCTCCGGTGGAGCGTCTTCCGGCGGGGCGTCCACTGGCGAAGCAGCATCCTGTTCTTCGACCGGCGGCGGCGCGTCGCTCAGGAGCGTAACCGGCGGTGGTGCGTCACCCAGAGGCGCAGCCGGAGGCGGTGCGTCGCTGGAGACTGCAACCGGCGGCGCTTCCTGTTCATATGGCTCCTCATTCTCTTCGTAGACGTCCTCGAAGTCCGTGGCGTCCACTTCACGGCGAAGCAAGAAGTAGATAATCGTGCTGCCGGAGAAGTAGAACGAAGCCAGAAACGCCCACAGCAATCCGATCGCGAGCAACACCCAGATTCCGATGACCACGGTGGCGAAGATATCAAACCCGCCCATCTGCGAGCGCTCGCCCATACGGTAGAGATCGCTCATCATGGGATCCTGCCAGAGGGCGGCCAGCTTGGTCAGCCCTTCGCCGGCACCCTCGCGCACGCCCCACCAGCCCGTGCAGAACCCGCCCACGCCGCACGAGACGCAGGCGTGCGTGATCCGCAACGTCAAGCACAGAACGAACTTCAGGACCCACCAGCAGATACCACCCCAAACCAGCGCGGTCAGCCCGTACACAATGGTTCTCACCGGGCGGCCGAAGAAGTAGCTGAAACTCCGTGAGATGGCGTCGAACCCGTCGGAGCCCTCCACCGCCACCGTGGGCCAGAAGAAGCTTCCGCCGCCCACACAACCGATTGACACACAGGCGATGGCCAGCCCGCCAAGCAGGGCCAGGAAGAACGGCAGGGACAGGAAGACGTCGCCGAAGTAGGGTATCGCCAGAAAGGCCCCGCCGATGGCCAGCAGCAAAGCAATCGCCAGCATAATCAAGACGGGCAGCAGAGGCGAGATGAAGAACCCGGAGAGGAATTTGTCCCCGGCGAACCGTATCGCTTCGCCAATCCCGATCTTCCTGTCGCGAGCGAATTGAACGGCTGCGATGCGGGAGATGGCACCGCCGAAAAGAGCCCAGATCGCCAGCGTACCCAACATGAGCAGAATCGCGAAGAAGAAGTGCTCGGAGACCATCCAGCGCGTGCTGAGGCACAGCAAGCCTACGCTTTTCTGCACCGAGCCGGGCCAGGGGCCAACGAAATTCAAGGTCCCGGCTCCGTACAGCATGCCCTCGACGGCCGATACGGAGTATTGGCGCCAAAGTTCACAGATCCCATATTCTGCGGCGGCTTCCCCCCCGGTGGCGACGGAGCCCCCGGGCGGAGCCGATCGGATAGCGGCGGCGAACAACTCCGCGCCGGCGGCCGATTCGGGGTCCGCAAACCGCGCGATCGCCATACGGTCCACGCCCAGGCCACTGACCTTCCACACGCCGTCCAGAATCGCGCCCCACGCGAACGTTAATAACAGGGCCGCCAACGCAAGCGCCAGCTTCGTGGGATGGAGTGCCATGCGGGCGGCACCAAAGATCTGCAGCCAATCGCGCACAACCGGCCACGTGGTTACGCTTGTTTGAGGTTCTTCTGTCATGGGCTTCTCCTTAAAAGAGGCCGACATGTGCCGCATTCTGCGCATCGGCCGGCATGTCGTCAGGTCATCCCGAACGACGGACAGAGATCCCGGTAGCGAACCACGGATGGGAACCAGACCCATACCGCGCCGTCGGGGTCTGCCGCGCGTGCATTATAGTGTCCGCCGTCCACCCAGCAATGGTCGCGTGGGCGTGTCCCATTCATCCCGGCGTGCGGACGTGGTGATTCGCCATCACCGATGCTGCACGGAACGCGAGGAGATTGGAGCCTATCTGGAAACTGTGGGACAGGCTTTCTAGCCTGTCTTGACCGGCTGGAAAGCCGGTCCCACAAAGGTACTGGGATAGCCTCTACGGTACCTCGCCCCTGGGGCCTTGCTTGTCATCGGCGTTCTCGCCGAGATCAATGGGTTCGCTGACGCGATACTCCCCCTCCAACCACTTGCTCAGGTCGATCATTCGACAGCGGTAGGAGCAGAACGGTCGGTGGGGCGCATCTGCCGGGGATCGGACGTGAACCGTTTGATGACAGGTCGGACACTCGTAGAGGGGCATGCGGCGTGACTCTCGAGAGTTGTCGGCCTACGGGTCGGCTGACTTGGTTTCCACCGTCGCCTTGGGCTGGTCAACCGGGGTGTCCGCGGTCTTGGGCGACGGTTTGGAATCGCTTTCGCTTTGCGTGGCGGGCCTGTCCGCTTTGGCGGCCTTTTGGTAGCCGTCACCGCGATAATCGGTGGCGTAGAAGCCGCTCCCTTTGAAGACGATGCCGCCCCCGGTGCCGATCCGGCGGCGCACGGGCGTACGCTCGCCGCACACTTCGCAATCCAAGCTACGCTTGGGTTTGGCGGTGATACTCTGAAACACCTCCGTGACCCGGCCGCATTGCCTGCATTCGTAATCGTAAGTCGGCATGGTTCCAACTTCAACGTAGGGCCCGCTACGCGGACCGGTCCAAGGTTCTCCGCAAGGCGGGTCCAACCCGCCACTCAACACCCAGCACTCAGGACTCAGCACTCTCAGGACTCGTTCTCCGCCTTGGCGACGACGACCTGCACCGGACGCAGAATCCGGTCGCGATGGCGATATCCCCGCACGACCTCCTGGATCACCGTGCCGGGTTCCTGGTCGGCGGACAACTGTTGCATCACGGCGGCGTGTTCCGTGGGGTCGAAAGGCTTGCCCAGCGCTTCAATCACCTCAACCGAGCTGTCCTTCAGCAGCTTCATGAGCTTGTCGTAGACCAGCTTCACTCCGTCGATAACCGCTTGTGCCTGATCAATGTCAGCCGCCGCTTCCAGCGTTCGCTCGAAGTCATCCACCACCGCTAACAACGCCTTGAGCAGCTCGGCATTGCCGTAACGGATGGCGTCGCCCTTCTCCTGCTGAGCCCGCCGGGCGATGTTCTGGGCTTCCGCCTTGGCTCGCAGGAACTTGTCCCGCACCTCGGCCACCTGCTCGCGCAGCGTCGTCAGTTCGTCCTTGGGTTCCCGGCGTTCTTCGCTTGCCGGTTCCCCGGTCACAGCGGATTCCACCGCGGGCGAGTCTTCTTGCTGCGTTGATGAATCCGAGGTGTACTCAGCCACTTCCTCGGGGGAGGCGATTCGGATTTTCGGCTTATTCTTGCGCATATTCCGACTCCGCCGGACGGTCACTCCGCCGGGCCACCATTACCGGTGAAGTAGTTCTTCAGCTTCTCAAAGAAACTCTCCGACTCGGGCAGCACCGATCGGTCCTCGGTGTCGGCGAAGTTGCGCAACAGCGCTTCCTGATCCTTGGTGAGGCGGGTGGGGACCTCGACGCTCACCTGCACCAACTCGTCGCCGCGCCGACCCGCACGCAGGTCGGGCAACCCCAGCCCCGCCAACCGGAAGACCTTGCCGCTCTGTGTGCCCTGCGGGATGGTCAAGTCGACCCGTCCATCGAGCGTCGGCACCTCCACCTTGGCCCCGAGGGCGGCCTGTGTGAAGCTGATCGGCACACGGCACACCACGTCGTTGTTGTGCCGCTCGAGGAAGGGATGCGGCCCGATCGAGACATAGCAGTGCACATCACCGCGTGGTCCGCCTTGCGAACCGGGTTCGCCCTCACCGCGCACGCGGATCGCCTGCCCGTGGTGAATTCCCGCGGGAATCTTGACGTTTACAACGCGCTCCTTGGGACAGCGCCCACGCCCCTTGCACCGCCTGCACGGGGTTACCACCAACGAGCCCTGCCCCTTGCACGTCGGGCAGGTGGTGACCATGCGTCCGAACAGCATGCCGAACCCGCTGGCTTGCTCCACCTGTCCGTACCCCCCGCACGTCGGGCAGCCGCGCCGCTCCGACCCCGGAGCCGCCCCGCTTCCACTGCACACATCGCAGTAGTCGAGGCGTTCGAATTCCAGCGTCCGCTCGACGCCGGTGGCCACTTCGGCGAGCGTCAGTTCAGTCTTGATCTGCAGGTCCGCTCCGCGTCGGCGGCTCCGCGCACTTCCGCCGCCGCCGCCGAAGATGTCCGTGAACATCGAGAAGATGTCGTCGATGCCCATGTGGGAGAAATCGTGCATGCCCGCCCCGGACAGCCCCTGATGACCGAACTGATTGTACCGCTGGCGCCTCTCCGGATCGCTGAGCACTTCGTAGGCTTCGGCAGCTTCCTTGAACTTCTCCTCCGCCTCCGGGTCCTCGCGGTTGCGGTCCGGATGGAACTTGAGCGCCGACTGCCGATAGGCGCGCTTGATCTCGTCGGCGCCGGCATCACGACCGACACCGAGCACGTCGTAATAATCGCGTTTCGTGGTCGACATCACGGTTCGCATCGGAGCCCAAAAGTGCCCACAGGTCGGATTGGCGGGCACTACCCACCAACAGCAACCCTCGTCACCGACCCGATCCCAGTCCGCGCAAAAAGGGCGGACCTACCCGTCCGCCCCTTCGCGCGTTGTGGTCTTGAGTACCTATCGGACCGCGTGGGCGATGGGCTTGTCCTTCTCTTCGTCCTTCAGGTCGGTCAACAGCACCTCGGTGGTCAACATGAGCCCCGCAACACTGGCAGCGTTCTCGAGAGCAATGCGGGCCACCTTGGCCGGATCCACGATGCCGGCCTTGACCAGGTCCACAAACTCGCGCTTGCGAGCATCGTACCCGTTGGGTCCTGTCTTCTCGAGAATCTGCGACACGATGACGTCGCCCTCGGCGCCGGAGTTGACGGCGATTTGACGAGCCGGCGCACGCAACGCCTTAAGGAGAATGTCGCACCCGATCTTCTCGTCGCCCGTAGCGCCGACACGTGCCTTTTCCACGGCCGGGAAGGTCCGCAGGAACGCCACGCCGCCGCCGGGAACGATACCTTCTTCCGCAGCTGCCTTCGTGGCGTGGAAGGCATCGTCCACCAGGTCCTTGCGCTCCTTGACCTCGATCTCGGTGGCTCCGCCGACGCGAATCACGGCGACGCCGCCGGTCAGCTTGGCCAGGCGCTCCTGGAGCTTCTCGCGATCGTAATCGCTGGTGCTCTTCTCGATCTGGTTGCGAATCTGGTCGCAACGGGCCTTGATAGCGGTCTTCTTGCCGGCACCCTGGATGATCGTCGTCGTGTCTTTGTCGATGACGATCTTCTTGGCCTTGCCCAAGTCGGCGGCGGTTATGTTCTCGAGCTTGATGCCCAGGTCTTCACTGATGAGCTTGCCGCCGGTCAGGGCGGCGATGTCCCCGAGCATGGCCTTCCGGCGATCGCCGAAGCCCGGAGCCTTCACCGCGGCACACTGCAACACGCTGCGGAGCTTGTTCACCACCAACGCCGCAAGGGCCTCACCTTCGACGTCCTCGGCCATCACCACCAGCGGCTTGCCGGAGGTGGCGACGTTCTCCAGTAAGTTGACAAACTCCCGCAGATTGGAGATTTTCTTCTCGAAGATGAGGATCTGCGCGTCTTCCAGCACGCACTCGAGCGAACCCGGGTTCGTTATGAAGTAGGGTGAGATGAAGCCCTTGTCGAACTGCATGCCTTCGACAACTTCCTTCTCATTCTCCAGGCCCTTGCCCTCCTCGACCTCAACTACGCCTTCCTTGCCCACCGCGTCGAGGGCCTCGGCGAGAATCCTGCCGACTTCGGCGTCGCCATTGGCGGCGATGGTGCCGATGTTGGCCAGGTCCGCGTTGGACTTCACCTTCGTGGACTGCTCGGCGATGTTGGCGACCGCCGCGGCCACCGCGCGATCGATCCCGCGCTTGATCGCCATGGGGTCGGCGCCGGCGGTGACGTTCTTGAGCCCCTCGCGGTAAATCGCTTCCGCCAGAATGGTCGCCGTCGTGGTTCCATCACCGACCTTGTCGGAGGTCTTGGAAGCGACTTCATTGACCAGCTTGGCGCCCATGTTTTGGAAAGGTCCGGGAAGCTCGATTTCCTTGCTGACACTCACGCCGTCCTTGGTGACCCGCGGGAGCCCGAAGGACTTCTGCAGGATGACGTTGCGACCGGTCGGCCCCATCGTCACCTTCACCGTGGACGCCAACTTGCTCAGTCCCTCCAGAATCTGCTGGCGAGCCTCCTGGCTGAACATCATTTGCTTGGCCATCACTTGCTCCTGTTTGTCATCGGGTCCGCGTCACCCTAGTTGGTGACGACGGCCAGTATGTCGGTCTCACGAAGAATCACGTACTCCTGCCCGTCGATTTTCACCTCGGTGCCGGCGTACTTGCCGTAGAACACTTCGTTACCGACCTTCACGTCCAACGCACCGCGCTCGCCGCTGTCCAGCAGCTTGCCCGGTCCGGCGGCGACGATCGTGCCACGCTGGGGTTTCTCCTGGGCCGAGTCGGGTAGAACGATACCCCCGGTGGTTACCTCCTCCGGATTGCACGGCTGGAGCACCACGCGATCATCCAACGGTCGCATCTTGATTCTCTTCGCTGTCGCAGTTGCCATTAGGTTTCTTCTCCGTTTGTTTCTCTCACACAGTGCCAGCCTACATGTCCATATCTTCGCCCATGCCGGGCCCGTCTTCATCCTTCTCCGGCTTGGAGGCAACGATGCAATCCGTGCTGAGCAGTATCCGGGCGACACTGCTGCCGTTCTCGATCGCGCACCGGACCACCTTGGTCGGGTCCATAATGCCGGCCTCGAACATGTCCACGTACTCGCTCTTGTCGGCGTCGAATCCGAATGCGCCGGACTTGCCCATCACCGTGTGCAGCACCATGCCCGGCTCGGCGCCGGCATTGTCCGCAATCTGGCGGAGCGGGGCGGCCAGGGAATCGCGGACAATCCGCACGCCCGTCTTCTCGTCACCCGTCGCCCGGAGACGGTCGACCGCATCAATGCAGCGAATCAGGGCCACGCCGCCGCCGGCGACGATCCCCTCTTCAATCGCGGCGCGCGTCGCGTGCAATGCGTCCTCGATCCGGCCCTTCTTCTCTTTCAGTTCGGTCTCGGTGACGGCCCCGACGTTCACCTGGGCAACGCCGCCGGACAGTTTGGCCAGACGTTCCTGCAACTTCTCGCGATCGTAGTCCGAAGTCGTGACCTCGATCTCGGCCTTGATCTGGGTGATCCGCCCTTGGATTGCTTTCGTGTCGCCGGCACCCTCGATGATGGTGGTGTTGTCGGCGTCCACGCGAACGCGCTTGGCCTGCCCGAGATCGGCGATGGACACGCTCTCCAAGTCCACGCCCAGATCCTTCATGATCGGCTTGGCCCCGGTCAGAGCGGCGATGTCACCCAGCATGGCCTTGCGACGGTCGCCATAGCCCGGTGCCTTGACCGCACACACGCCGAGGATGCCCCGAAGTTTGTTCACCACCAGAGTGGCCAGCGCCTCTCCCTCAATGTCTTCGGCGATAATCAGCAAGGGGCGCTTGGTCTTGGCGACCTTCTCCAGCAAGGGGACCAGCTTGACCACGCTGCTGATCTTCTCCTCGTGGATGAGGACAAAAGCCTTGTCCAGGGCCACCTCGATCTCGTCCTGGTTGGTCACGAAATGGGGCGAGAGAAAACCGCGATCGAACTGCATGCCCTCGACCACTTCGATCGTCGTCTCCGCCGTTTTTCCTTCTTCGACGGTGATGACGCCGTCCTTGCCCACCTTCTGGAAACAGTCAGCCAACACCTTGCCGATCGCCATGTCGTTGTTGGCGGAAACGGCGGCGATGTTGACGATGTCCTGGCGGCTGTCGGCCTTGACCGGGCGGGAGAGCTTAGCCAACTCGGCGGCGACCTGCTTGGCGGCCATGGCGATGCCGCGGTTGAGGGCGTTGGCATCAGCACCGGCGACGATGTTCTTCAGCCCGTTCTTGAAGAAGGCCTCTGCCAACACGGTCGCGGTGGTCGTGCCGTCACCAGCGGTTTCGCCGGTTTTGGTGGCGGCCTCTTTCACGAGTTGGGCGCCCATGTTCTCGTACTTGTCAGTCAGTTCCACCTCCTCGGCCACGGTAACTCCGTCCTTGGTCACGGTTGGGCCGCCCCAGCCCTTGTCGAGCACCGCGTTGCGTCCGCGAGGCCCGAGGGTGACCTTGACCGCATTGGTCAGTTTTTCCACGCCGCTGGCCAGTGCCTGCCTGGCTTCCTGCTCATAGGCCAATTGCTTGACCGCCATGTTGTCTTCTCCTTCTGGCGTTGACACCATCAGTACCGGTTGCACCTTGCTACGGCGCGTTTGCACCGGTAGCTGGAAGCCTTTGAGCAACCCATGTGCCAGAGCAACGCGACAACGAATCGGTACGTAATCTATTTGTTGAGAGATGGTTACGCATCACACTCCGCCGCCGTGAGAATCGCCCGGGCCTGTCACCTTGGCACACTACCGCCGCCTGACGCGCTCCGGCTGACATTATGACACCCTACGCACCACCGACGGGCAGTCCCCCAATCGAACCCACCATCCGATGCGATCGCGTGGCATGTTGACCGTGGCGCGCGGCTGATCTAACATCCCGCAACTTGTGCGCACCGTGGGCGCAAGTTCCGGGTTGTCCTCCTTAATGGCGTTCTACTACGACGTGATCGCATCTGGAGGTGGTGGGTGGCACGGATCGGCATACGCTTGGAAGACAAAAGCCGGTGGGAGGCAAGAGCCCCGCTGGTTCCCCAAGACGTCAGGCAGCTCATTGAAACTCATGGACTGGATATCACGGTCCAGTCGTCATCCGTTCGAGCGTTCGATGACGACGCCTATCGCGCCGCCGGGGCGGACGTCGCCGATGACGTAGCCGGCTGCGCCGTGATACTCGGAGTCAAGGAAATCCCGCCGGAGTTGCTCGAGGCGGGCAAGACCTACGTGTACTTCTCGCACACCATCAAGGGGCAGCCCGCGAACATGCCTGCCCTGCGGCGTCTCATGGAACTTCGGTGCCAACTGATCGACTATGAGCGGATCTTGGATGAACGAGGTCAGCGTACGGTTCTGTTTGGCCCTTTCGCCGGGCATGCGGGGATGATCGACACGCTGTGGGCTCTGGGGCAGCGTCTGCGGTACGAGGGCGTGGACACCCCGTTTGCGCAGGTCCAACCGGCCCACCGCTACGACGATTTGGCGCACGCCAAGCGCGAAATCACGCAGGTGGGGGAGTGTATCCGGCGCGACGGGATTCCCGACAGCCTGCGCCCGCTGGTTTGCGGGTTCGCGGGCTACGGGGCCGTGTCGAAGGGGGCGCAGGAAGTGTACGACTGTTTGCCCGTGAAGGAAGTGGCGCCCGATCAGTTGAGTTCGTGCCCTGCTTTGGGAGACCTGGTCTATAAGGTGGTGTTCAAGGAAGAGCACATGGTGGAGCGGGAGGACGCGTCCGCCCCGTTCAACCTGCGGGAGTACTACGACCATCCGAAGCGGTACCGTGCCAGGTTCTCCCCACACGCCGAGCACCTGACGCTCTTGATGAACTGCATCTACTGGGAACCCAAGTACCCGCGTTTGCTCACGCGAGATCACCTGCGCGAGCTGTACGGCCGAGAAAACCGCCCTCGACTACGGGTCATCGGCGACATTACCTGCGACGTTGGTGGATCGGTGGAATGTATGGTCCGGTCCACGACACCCGATAACCCGATATACGTCTATGACCCCGCCACAGGCACAGCCCGAGACGGGGTGGAGGGAGACGGCCCGGTTGTGCTGGCGGTGGACTTTCTGCCTTGCGAGTTGCCCATCGACTCGTCGAATTGGTTCAGCGGCGCGCTGCGTCCCTTGGTGCCGATCCTCGCCCGGGCTGATTTCGGCGGCCCATTGGCGGACAGCGGGCTTTCACCGGGGCTGCAACAGGCGACGATTGTCCACGGCGGCGAGTTGACCGAGCCCTACGAATACCTGGGCTCGTACCTGAGGTGAACCGGTGTTGCACGTGCGACATCGTTCTGGAACGAATCGTGCTACGGGGTGTCGGATCGCGGTTTCAGGAACAACCGCGCGGGATTCTGTGCAGGAGACTGTCTGATGAAAAAGGTTCTCGTTCTTGGCGCTGGACTGGTATCGCGACCGCTCGTTCGCTATCTCCTCGATCAGCCCGACTTCAGTGTGACCGTCGCGAGCCGGACTGTCAGCAAGGCTGAAGCCCTCGTCGATGGGCATCCCAAAGGGCGGACTATGGCCCTGCTGGCCGATGAGACGGAAAAGCTGGAGAAACTGATCACCGAACACGACCTGGCAGTGAGCCTGCTGCCGGCACCGCTGCACCCGGTGGTGGCTGAACTCTGCATCAAGCATCGCAAGCACATGGTGACCACCTCGTACCTGAGCCCCAAGATGAAGGCGCTCGACGGACCCGCACGTGACGCCGGGGTAATGATCCTCAACGAGATTGGTGTGGACCCGGGCATCGACCACATGTCAGCCATGCGCATCATCCACGACGTCAAAGAGCGCGGGGGCGAGGTGGTGAGTTTCAAGTCGTACTGCGGCGGGCTTCCGGCCCCCGACTGCAACGACAACCCCTGGGGTTACAAGTTCTCCTGGAGCCCACGGGCCGTCTGCACCGCCGGCAAGAACTCCGCCCGCTATCGCGAAGACGGCAAGGAAATCGATGTCCCCGGTCCCGAGTTGTTCACGCATCACCACAAAGTCTCGGTCGAGGGTCTGGGTGAGTTGGAAGCCTATCCCAACCGCGACTCGCTCGGCTATCTCGAACTGTACGGCCTCGACGGCATCCAGACGATGTTCCGCGGAACGTTCCGGTATCAAGGCTGGTGCGACTGCCTCAAGAAGGTCGTCGATTTGGGCATGCTCGACGAAACCCCGACCACCTACCCGGCGGGAACCACGTTCGCCATGTGGATGGCCGGTCTGATGAAATCGGCCCCGGGCGGGAATTTGCGCAAGGACCTGGCTGCGCACCTCGGGATCGACGAGTCGTCGAACGTTCTGGATCGTTTCGAATGGCTGGGCCTGTTGAGCAACAACGCCCTGCCCATCCTCGAAACCGAAACAACACCGCTGGACATCCTCGGCGCCCGCATGGACGAGAAGATGACGTACGCCGCCGGCGAGCGGGACATGATCGCGCTGTGTCACTACTTTTTGGCGCGCTTTCCCTCTGGTGGCGAAGAGCGGATCACGTCGACACTGATCGACTACGGGCAGCCGAACGGGGATTCGTCGATGGCCCGGACGGTCAGCCTTCCCGCGGCCATCGGGGCGACTCTGATTCTGACCGGCAAGATCAAGATGACCGGCGTTTACATCCCGGTTGAGAAGGCGATCTACAACCCGGTCTTGGACGAGTTGGCCAACCTGGACATCCGTTGCGTCGAGCAGACCAAGAAAGGTGGTGCGTAAGCGGATAGCGGCGACCGGCCGCAACCGCGACGTACGGAACCATCTCCGGATACGCCGAAGGGAAACGCACACAGCAGGACAGTCAGCAGTAACGGCCCCCTACTCCTCAGCCTCACGTTGCGGGTGAGCGCCCGGCGACTCAACCACCGCCTCGCCGGACCACCCCCCTCAGGCTGCCGTGCCGGCCCGTTACGGAATGGTCAGATCGGTCGTAGTCGTGTCGTCATCCGCCAAGCTGACGAAAAACGCCTGGATAACAGTATTGGCCAGGCTCGTCGTTGTGGTCTGCAGCCCCGCCAGCATGGTGGTGCGGACCAGCGGGTCACAACCGCCTAGTTGAAACACCGATCCCCCCAGCGCAATGATCGCCACGCACCCCAGCAGGCGCCCGTTAAAGCCTCTCTTGGCCATGGACTTCGCTCCTCAACTGTGCTCGGAACAGCCGGTTAAGCACACACGGCGGAACCTTAGTCGATTATGCGGGCCTACGCAATCCGCCGGTCCTTCGCGGACTCTACCCGTCTGCTGCTGGTACACATCGGACGCTTTTGGGACGCAGTTTAGAACATCCGATAGTATATGTGAAGATGCCGCCGGGCCCTACGGTGCGTGGTTAACCGCCGTCAGGTTCGAATCGAGCCGCGCCTTCAGCTCGCCCAAGGAGAACTGCGACCCGGGACACTCCGTGCGATGGGTGATCCCGCCGTGGGTCCGAATGCGCGAGATACCCAGCCCGCATTCCCGCATGAGAAACGCCGTCAGCCGCGCCAGCGACGCCATTTGGGCGGGTGTGGGCGGATGATGGTTGAAATTGCCTACCAGACAAATACCGATACCGTGGTCGTTGTAGTAGTTGTCCGGCGTCTTGCAGTGGGCGCCGTGTTTCTGCTTGGTCCAGCGCGACCCGACTTCAATCTGCCCGTCGGCCGTGTTGCTCCCGTTTCCGATAACAAAGTGGTACCCCAATTCGTCCCACTTCCTGACATTGCGGTGGTGTCGGTCGAAGGCTTCGGCGCCGCCGACTTCGCCGGCGCTGTGGTGGATTACCACGCACGTCCAGCGGGAGCTGATCCCGCCCGGCCGCATCCAGCCGGGTTCGGCGTCGAAGGTCGGTGCCGCCGGCTTGGGTCTGGCGACGGACACCGGTGCCGGCGCAGGTTCACGTGGGGCCCGGCGGACCGTTCTGAACACCGGATCCGGCAATTCGACCAGCACGCCCTTAGGGGCGCACCCGGCCGCTAAGCCGACGCACACAACCGATGTCCCCAAGACAAGCAAACACCGCATTGCTGACCCACTCCCCTACGCCGAACTCTCCCCGTCACCCGCCTCGCACACTCGGGGGACAGCGGCTCGAACTTGCCTCACCGAACCGCGGCGGGACTAATCCTGCAGAAACAGGATCCGCCCGCAGATATTACACAGCACGATCTCATCGCGCGTGCGCAGGGAGTTGACCGCCTCCAGCGTGATTGACATATTGCATCCCCCGCACACGCAATCGTCACGCTTGGGGTTGACCTTGATGACGGCGGCCATGGCTTCGCCTTCGAGTCGTTCAGCGGCGCGGTCGAACGTGCTCATGACAGCCGGTGGAAGCGCCTCACTGACTTCGTCCCGCTCGCGCCCAAGTTTCTCGTATTTTCCGCGGGCCTGATTGAGGTAGGCCTCGAGCTTCCCCTCCGCTAGGGCCTGTCGTTTCTGGATGACGTCGCGCTGGGCCGCCAGTTCATCGTGCGCGACCTGCAAGGTGTCCTTCGTGCTCATGTGCTCCAAAACGCGGTTCTCCAGCTTCGAATTGTCCGCTTTCTCGATGTTGATCGTGGCGAGGATGGCGGCGTATTCCTTGTTGGTCTTGGCGCCGTTGAGTGCCACGCGGTGTTTCGTGACGGTTTCCTCTCGAGTGCTGATTTCAAGTTCGGTGTTGTGAATCTCGACCTCGTGCCGGCGGATCGCGTCGAGCTTGTTCTGCAACTCCTGATCGAGTTTCTCGAGTTGCCGTGTGCACGAGAGGACTTGGCGTCGCTTTGCCTCTTCCTCCCTGCGCAAATCACCGAGCGTTTGCTCCACCTCATGAAGATGCCGTAGCGCGTCGAGGGTTTTACCCATAGGCTTGTTCGTAACCTCCTGGTCTGAGCCCGCTGCTACAGTGAAACGCGAGCAACCTAGCCATTATGCACACATACATCCATGCTGCAAGCAACCCGGGGACCTTTCACGGGCACAGATATCTTTTGACACCTGAATTTGTCATGCGGCGGCCCTTTGCGGGTCGGTTTTCCAGAAGGCATCCCAGTCACGGTTGAGGGACATGGACC
>Ga0190284_1000747_pt1 | contig 16669 bp, 10 predicted proteins | sample 48691812_MG_FD_161668 | JGI IMG/M metagenome (GOLD analysis project Ga0190284, IMG submission 161668) | Hydrothermal vent microbial mat bacterial communities from Southern Trench, Guaymas Basin, Mexico - 4869-18-1-2_MG | ecosystem: Environmental > Aquatic > Marine > Hydrothermal vents >...
CACCCTCCGCCATTTTATACTTTCGGGGATTTTCGGCCAAAAAGCAAAATTACAATCCCCGAAATCTGCCGCGAAACATTTTTTACACAATCGACAAGAAATGTCGTTTTCAATCAACGTTTTATGTTGATTGAAACGATTTTCTGATGAAAAATCGGGCGGAATTTTTCCGCTCTTTTATTTTTCGAGTACGAAAAATAAAAATTTAAATACTTTTATTTTTTCCTCAAGAAAAAATAAAACGCGCGAAAAGAAAATATTTTGTTTTCATGATATTGTATTGTTGGAGTTCACAGCTTTAGCGTGTTTCTTGGATCAATGGAAATTTGTGGGGGCTCTTTTATTTATCATTATAATACATAATTTTGTTCAACCTTTTTTGTAGCTGACCTCGCTGAGGTCGGCAGATAACCGAAATTCTCCGGTCGCTTCGCGCAGGGATTGCTAATACCTGCTAACAACCGGCCTCAACGAGACCGGCTACAGAAGATTATTGAATAAATTATATGCTATACTGACAAACGCCCCCTAAAAAATCCATTGTGCCGAATTTTTCCATTATTTCTGTGCTTATGATATGCTCGTAAAGCGGCAGTCTTGCCGGACGGATGTTTTTCACAACGTCCTCAAAGTGCTTGTAGTTTGGTTTGAAGCTCATGATTTTCTTTGTCTAAAAGTCTAAAAGTCTAAAAGTCTAAAAGTCTAAAGGTCTAAAGGTCAATGCCATTGAAGGAATAAAGTTTAAATTAAAAAAGAGCCGCAAAAATGCGGCTCTTTATATTTGAGATATTCCTAAGCTTTATTGTTCGCGTTTCCGGAAAGCCAGAAGAGCGCAAACCAATAGCCCGAAAACTGCAGGCTCAGGTATAAAGTCCATCTCTAACGGCAGGGGCGGAACATCATTCACAAATGTTCCGGAGAAATTCAAGTTCGCGGTGTATGTTCCCGCATTTGAAACTGCAGTACCGTCAAAAATTACATCAAAAGAACCTACGCTTCCTGCGGCAATAGTACCGGAGTTAGTCGGAAGGACAGGCCACTGAATAGCAAGAGTTGCTATTGCAAAGCCATCTGCTTCCATGGCGGCAGGTCCAAATACTCCCAAGTTGGTTGTGTTTCCTGTGACAGTATCTACAGCTCTTAAGTGACCTTGAGAGGTAATATCATAGGCGGCGAGATAAAGGATGCCGTTCTGTTCGTCATAATCCATTCCCTGGGCGTAATTGGCATCGAATCCTGTCGGACCTATTAATGTTCCTGCAGCAGTAGCTTTGTTGATAGAAACAATCACGTCCCCGTCAATATCATGGCCGTACATTTGGCCATCTGCATCAATCGCGATATCGATTATGATTGGAAATCCGATTGCGCCAATAAGTGTCGGTGTGCCATCAGCCGGATTGATTGTGTATAAGTGCGAGGCGCTTCCGTCAGAGGACGAAGCGAATAGAGTTCCGTTAGGATCTCCGGCAACGCCGGTCCACATATGGCCTGAGCTCGGAGCTGCCGTACCCACAATTGAAGGAGTTCCGTCAGCTGTGCTGATTCTCATGTAACGGTTTGAATTGGATAAAGCGTGCAATTCTGAGAAATCCCCATTAAGGAAGTCAGCGCCGTAAATAGCGTCACCAATTCCAATGTCACCGACAAGAGAGGTGTTTCCGGGATCATCTGTAGTGAGTGATATTTCTTCATTAATGACAGTGCCCAATAAATTTATTGCGTTGCACGGAGCGCTTGGAATAAATGAAGGTAGAGCCATGGCAGCATCCGCTGGCTTATTGTTTTTCGAAACCGGAGCCCTTTGCAAGCTGGGTTTAGTATGCTCAATTTTTCCTTTAAAAGGAGGTAAACTGATTTTCGGAAGACTTGTCATTGTTACATTAGCCACCTGGGCAGTAAAACCGGGGTCGGAAATGGTTAATGAATAATCAACTGCCAGCGGCCCGGAATTTGTTACCGTTACTGTGTTTGTAACCTGCTGTCCGGCATAAACTGTTTCAGTAATTGAAGGCGGGCCGTATGTCAACAATGAACCCACCAAAGCAAAATCCTGGATAGTCAGAACGTTGTCGGTAACAACCACTGTTTGAGTCTGTGATTGATAATTTACAGCTGATACAATAACATCGTAATCATTAGAAGGCAGCATTACACCATACATTCCGGCTGGGTCTGTCATGAGCGGAATTTGTGTGGCTCCTTTTTCAACGAGCACAGAAGCTCCGGGTATAGGCTGCAAAGAATGCGCGGCATAAACTTGTCCGGAAAGAGTTCCCATGCTTGGATAATAATTCCTGCCTTTAACACAAGGTTGGTCAACTGCCCATTGGTGAGCCCAGTCGCCTTGATACCTAAAAGCAAAATAAACGGGGTTGCTTCCCGCGTAAGGTGAAATATCAATTGTTCGGGGTGTCCAGGTAGTATCAGTGCTGCCAACATTAAGCAATTCAACATAGTCATTACTTGCCGGGTCACGGTGCCCTGTTGAAATCATTACTCCGCTATAGTCGTAATAACCTGGAAATACGATTAAATTGTCAAATGTGAAGAGCAATTCGGAATAACCGGTTGCACTGCTCAAATCGATTGCAGGACTGACTAGCCAGTCATCACAACCAGTGGCTACATTGTCGTCGTTATGAAAAGCGCACTTGCCGGTGCCGTCGGAGCCTGGAGAAGCTATTATCCATCCTGCAGGGTCCCCAAGTGTGTAGTTTGTCCAGCCTGAATTATTCCAGCCGCTGTTAAAATCATCACAATATATTTTTGCGTCAAACGGATACCACTGACATGTGCTAATAAGAATAGCAGAATCAGTCGCTGAAGGAGTGCCAACACTAACAGCATCAACAGTAGTTGTTTGAACTTGTCCGTTAAAGGCGCCCGTGGGAATATCTACAGTTACAGTTATGTTTGTTGAACTGTCGTCGGGCAAAACACCTGTTGAAGAAGGCCCGCTTGCCGGCCAGTTTGTTAAGTAGGAAAGATTAATAGTGTCATCTCCGCCGGTTTTGTTCCGCACGTTAAGCTGGTATGTTAACACTTCTCCCGGCGCGCCCGCTTGGCCCTGCTCAGGAGGAGTAACTTCGATATACGCGGGAAGGTTTGTCCCTGTTACTTCGACGTCATCTATGCAAACTCCATATCCCCAGCTCGAAAGGCCTTCGAAAGCTATATAATAAGTCGCCCCGGGGTTTGGAAGCGTAACTGTTTGCTGGGTCCAGGCAGTAAGTTCGGTTTCATTCGAGTGAATCAATGTCCACGCCCCGCCCGCAGAAGTCTTGTAATAAACATAAAGCATGTCCAGATCGCTGCCCCAGGTGTCCATCGCAAGCCAGAAAGAAAGTGTGGGATTATCCGTGTTGCCTGTAAAATCTATTGCGGGAGTGACCAGCCGTGTAGAATCCTGATTGTAATTTCCCGAATAGAAAAGGGCGTTTGAGTTTCCGCTGTGAGCAGCACCCGGGTTCCCGTTGTGCCCCCCTGTGTCAGCTGTCCAGTTTATGTTGCTGGAAACATATTCCTGTGACCAAGCGCCTGGAATTCCTGCTTCAAAACCTTCAGAAAGCAATACCGCAGCGTGGGTTAATACCGGCATAGCCAGCATAATTGCAATAATAGTGAGAGCGAGAGTTTTTGGAAGTGTCATTTTTCTTTTCATAGTTTTTTTCCTTAAAGTAGTGTTAAAAAAAGTCAGAAATTATTCTACCAAAATAAAAAAAAAAAAGCAAATTTGACGATTTTTCTCCTATTAACTATAATAATTCAATGAAAATTCTGCCAAAAAAATTCTATAACCGCCCTACAGTTCTTGTAGCAAAAGATCTTCTCGGCAAAATCTTACAACATAAGATTGTTGGAAAATCCTGCAGCGGTAGGATTGTAGAAGTTGAAGCTTACCTTCCTGAAAATGATCCCGCGTGCCATGCAGCTCGTGGGAAAACTAAAAGGAATAATGTCATGTTTGGCCCTCCGGGAATGGCCTACGTTTATTTTTGCTACGGGAATCATTGGCTTGTTAATGCCGTGACTGAACCAGAAGGCGCTCCCGCCGCTGTTCTCATAAGAGCTCTTGAACCTGTTGAGGGAATCGAAACAATGCGCCGCCGCAGAAAAACAAATAACGATAAAAATTTAACCAACGGCCCCGCTAAACTTTGCGAAGCCCTCGGAATTACAGGAGCGCAAAATTCTGCCCCTTTACATAAAGGTAACCTTATAATCTTTGACAATGGAGATGAACCGCCTAAATTTAAAACCAGTAGCAGGATAGGAATTAAAAAAGGACTAGAACATCAAATAAGATTCTTTATTCCGGGAAACAAATATGTTTCCGCGAATCCGAAAAAGTAATTAAACACATCACACTTGTCCAAAATAAATATTCCAAAGGGATAATTCAACGTACCAGCCCGCGGCAGCGCCATAGGTTAATATGTTATAAAAGTTCAAGCCTGAAGGGCTTGTTCAACTATTGAGCAACACTTTCATCGTTGGTTTCCTTTTTTTTCTACGGCGATGTCGCAGGCTACGATGAACTTGCCTTTCAGGCAATGTTAATTTTGCCCAGAAAGCTAATATTTATTAGTTAGACTTATAGTTCAAAAATAATATTGTTTTGGACAGTAGCGCCTTTATTGCTTTTTATAAAACGTTCTTCAGAACGTAATTAGACGCAACGTGAAAAGGCACAAGTAATCGAAAAAACAAATGTAGCCGCGGCTTGCCAGCCGCGATTTTCGCGTAACAATTGTTTGCAAATCCCGGATTAAGATCAAAAAGATTACGAATTATATGTTTTTTCGCAAGTAACGCAGCTGGCAAGCTGCGGCTACATTTGGGTTTTGGCATCAGCGATTCGAGCAACAGCAACCTATTATTAGTCGTCCCTTAAAAAGCCAAATTTGGCTTTATACCGATTTATAATTTTATTAAATTAAGTTTTATTCGTGAAAAATCACGCGAAAATATTATAATTATATTTTGTTATTATCTTTGAATTTATATTTTTTCAACTGTCTTTTAATTTATTATGGATATTATTTGCATGTTTTGGTATTATTTGTAAGCTTGTTTGTAAGCTTGTTATTTTAAACTTGAAATTTTTAATTAGACCCGTGACCTTTATATCTTTTACTTTTTAACTTTTACCTTTAGACTTTTTGCCTAAAATACTTATGTACAACGAATTCAACAAACCCGGGCCTGAATGGCGCGGAAAGCCTTTCTGGTCATGGAATGGAGAACTTGAAAAAAAAGAGCTTGTTCGGCAAATCCATGTAATGAAAAAAATGGGAATGGGCGGGTATTTCATGCATTCCCGAACTGGGCTTATAACTGAATATCTCGGAGATGAATGGTTTCGGCTGATAAACGCTTGCGCAGACGAAGGCGAAAAACTTAAACTTGAGTCTTGGCTGTATGATGAAGACAGGTGGCCGAGCGGCACAGCTGGCGGGGAAGTTACACGCAATCCTGAATTCAGAAGAAAATATATTTTTCTTGAAGTTTTTCCACCTTCTAACTTTAATTTTGAAAAAGAATATCTTGGTGTCTTTACCTGCAAACTTGAAAACCTTATAAATTGTTACAACGTTAATCAAATACTTTCTCAAGATGATTTCAAGCCTGCATCAGATGAAGTTGTTTTGGCATTTTCAATTTATGAGATGGAAAAAAGCACATTTTATAACGGTTATACTTATGTTGACACGCAAAACCTTGAAGCAACCCGGGACTTCATAAAAAGAACACACGAAAAATATAAAGAAAAATGCGGGAACAGGCTGGGCAAAAGCATTAAAGGAATTTTTACCGACGAGCCGAATTACGGGACAATTTTCAGCCACTTTAACGCCCGCAAAGAAATGTCGAAAATGTTTTGCCCGTGGACAAATAATTTGGACAAACTTTTTGAAAAAAAATTCGGATATGACCTTATTCCTAAATTGCCGGACCTTTTTCTGAAAAAAGGCGGAAAAGATGTTTCCCAGGTTAAATGGCATTACGTTGAACTCTTACTCGAACTTTTTCTCGAAAATTTTGCCAAGCCATGCGCCAAATGGTGCAGCCAAAACAACCTGAAAATTACGGGGCATATTCTTGAAGAAAGCAGCCTTTCAGGACAAAGCATTCTGGGCGGTTCTGTCATGAGGTATTATGAAACAATGGACTGTCCCGGAATAGACGTTTTGACTGAAGGCGCAAAAAGCTATTGGTCGGCTAAACAGCTTTCATCTGTCGCAAGGCAAACCGGGAAGAAATGGCTTTTGTCTGAACTTTACGGATGCACCGGCTGGCAAATGAACTTTAAATCCCATAAAGCGGTAGGCGACTGGCAAACTCTTTTCGGAATTAATCTCAGATGCCATCACCTTTCCTGGTACACAATGGAAGGAGAAGCCAAACGCGATTATCCCGCAAGTATTCTTCATCAATCCGCCTGGTGGAAAGATTATGATATTGTTGAAACTTATTTTGCCAGGTTTGGTTACATGCTTACTCAAGGCAGCCCATGCTGTGATGTTTTAGTAATTAATCCTGTTGAAAGTGTCTGGTGCCAGGTTTCTGCCGGCACTTTCTCTCCTGTTGGCGCTGAAAACAAAAGCATTCTAAAACTTGAAGAAAAATATCAGCAGCTTTTTCACTGGCTTGCCGGCGCTCAAATAGATTTTGATTATGCCGATGAAGAAATGTTCTCCAGGTTGTATAAAATTGAAACTGATGAATCAGGCGCCACAATACTTAAAGTCGGCAAGGCTTCTTATAGAAAAGTTGTAGTCAGCGGAATGACCACCATACGAAAAAGCACGCTTTCTATTTTGAAGGAGTTTGTTGATGAAGGCGGCCAGGTAATTTTTGCCGGTCCCGCTCCCGAGTTTGTTGATGCTTTGGAATCCGACGAGGCTTCGCTTCTTTCCGGAAAAGCTGTTTCTATACCTTTTAAAAAAGAAAAGATAATTGAAACATGCGGAAAAGAACAGGAATATTCTGTAAAAATTTTCTGTGCTGATTCCGGGCAGCAAAAAGAAGATATTTTTTGCCAGCTTAGAAAAAATAAAGACGAGTTTATCCTCGGCGCTGTAAACGTGAACAGGGAAGAACCTTCAGGGAAAGTTGTCGTGAAAGTCGGCGCGGAAGGCTTTGTTGAAGAATGGAACTGCCTTACGGGAGAAAAAATTGCCGTAAATTCCAAAAAAACAGAAAAAGGGATTGATTTCACAACAGATTTTACTGCTGCAGGCTCCCGCGTGTTTAGGATCACTCCAAAAGAAGATAAAACTCTTTCCACTCGACCTGCTCTTTCGGAAATAAATTCAGATAATATTCCCGGACCTTTTGATTACGCTTTAACAGAGCCGAATGTTTGTGTCCTCGATATGGCGAAGTATAAAATTGGCGATGGTGAATGGCAGGACGAAACTGAAATTCTGAAAGTTGATCAAGCGGTAAGAAACCATTTTGGCTTTCCGCTAAGAGGCGGTGAAATGATACAGCCCTGGTTCAACAAAAAATATTTTGGAGACATGCTGCACAAAGAATATGAGGAAATAAAGTTAAAGTTTCCATTTGAAGTTAAAGTTCTGCCAAACGAAGATTTAACTCTTTGCATGGAAACTCCAGAAGAATTTGTAGTTAAAGTTAACGGGCGAGAGATAGATTTTTTGCCCGAACCTGATTTCTGGATAGATATTTGTTTTAAGAAAGCAACCATCCCCGGTTCGCTTTTTAATGAAGGTCAAAACTGCATAGAACTCGAAACAGTTTTTCGCGAAGATATAGATTTAGAAACGATTTATTTGATTGGAAATTTTGGTGTGGAACTTGACGGCTGCAAAAAAACAATTGTTGAACTGCCGGAAACTCTTGTGCCGGGCTGCGTTACAAATCAGGGACTTCCTTTTTATTCCGGCGGAATAAAATATAAAATTCCTCTGGAGGGGCGTTGTCCTCAACGTCCTAATTCAGGTGTCAGGAATAATTTGCGAATCAAAAATTACGAAGGAGCTTTGTTAAAAATTCTTTCAAAAGGAAAAGTTGTAAAAAGAATTCCGTGGTTGCCTAACGAAGCCGATGTTACTGAATTTCTTGACGATCAAAATCCTGAACTCGAATTAGAAATTGTTTTAACGCGAAAAAATACTTTTGGCCCGCTGCACGAAACAGACAGAACCCCGGCTTTTTGCGGACCAACTAGTTTTATTACGGAAGGAGAAGCTTTCTCAAAAGAATATGTTTTATATCCTGCTGGGCTTCTTGCTCCTTTGGAGTTCATTGATTTTGCCGTGTCAAATCCCGGCGAAACCTAAAGCGGAATTTAATGCAATTATAAAATGAAAATAAAAAAAATATTCAAAATCATAACACTGGCCGTTATTCTTATTGGCGGCGCTTATTTGCTTTGGCCGCCTCAGGAAGAAAAATCTGAAGATTCCGTCGCGCAAATCTCCAAAAAAAAAGATGCCAATAAAGATGTCAAATACAACCTTCGCGTAGTTGCCGGAGTTTTCTACAAACCTGGCATTGCTCCCGGTGGAGTTGGTGAAGTCAACAAAGCTTTCCAGGAAGTTATTGACGAATACGAAAAGCTGCATCCCGATGTTAATATTACCGTTGCAACTCAAATCGGAATGCGAGAATATCTCGTTACCCAGCTTAGTTCAGGAAGAGCTCCTGATATTCTTATGGTTAACGTTGAAGACGTCTGGGTGGACATTCATAAAGGCTGGTACGTCCCGCTTGACAAATATCTTGAAAAACCTAATCCTTATTGCAAGCCAGGCGAACCCGGCTCGGAAAAATGGTGGGACCAGTTCAAGTACCAGGCTATCAGCCGGGGAAAATTGGCCCCGGACGGTAAAATGTATTGCATTACTTATGACCTTATCGAAACAGCTATTTATTACAACAAAGAAATATTCAAGGATTTGAATTTAACCCCTCCAAAAAACTGGGACGAATTCGAAGAAATAGTAAAAAAAAATCGTAAAGCGGGTATTACTCCTCTGCAAACTGTTGTAAGAACCTACTCCGACTGGGGAGTAGATTTGATTTTAGACCAGATTTATTATAATATTCTGCCGGGAATTGATTTGGTTAAAGACCCGACTCGTGAAAAATATCTCGAAGGCTATCTTGACTGGGACGAAATTTGTTTTCTTTTCAAAAAAGGGTTTTTTACCAAAGATGACCCGCGATACCGTGAGCTTTGGAAACAAATTCACAATATGCGGCAGTTTTCAAACCAGGACATCGCAACTGCCGACATGATCAGGGCTTTTGTAAACAAAAAAGCCGCGATGCTTTGGCTGGCTTCTAATATTTCTTACAGATTTGACGCTGACAAAGATTTAGATTTTGAATGGGACGTATTTTACCTGCCGCAATTTACTACTAATATGTGTAAATACGCGCCCAATGTGCCTATGTGTGTTATTGGCGGCGCAGGCGTGCAATACGAAGTCTCTAACACTGCTTTTTCCGATACAGGCGATCCTGAAACTTCTGAAAGACTTAAAGTTGTTATTGACTTCCTTCAATTCCTGACAGAACCTAAAAACTACGAAAAAATTGTTAACGAGCATCCTATTCTCGTGCCGAATATTGTCGGCGTTCCTGTTTTGCCGCTTATGAAACCTTTCGAAGAAATTTTGAAGCGCCGTTACACTACTACAAAATGGACTTACACTTTTGATATTAAATTCCAGGATATTTTAGAAAGAATGCTGCATCTTTATCTTGATGACCATATTACGCTTGATGAGTTTTTAGACTGGCAGGAAAGAAATCTCGCGGATGCTTCTGAAAGATTTATCAGAAGAAAAAAACCTAACTTCGATGCAATGGAAAAAGAATGGAAAAGGCTCGCGCCACTGCGGAAAAATATGATTGACCTGCCCCCGCAGGCGAAGTAAGCCGCGCTTTTGACCGGCGAATGCCTGGTTCCAAGTGCGAGCAGAAGTTGGCAAGCGCACTTTAAGTCGTTTAAGTCTTTAAAGTCCTTAAAAAATAAAAATTTAATGAAAAAAAAGAAAAATAAAGAACCCTTTATTTCTTACAAATGGCAGACCGCGCTGGTATGCTACGCGTTTGTTATTATTCCCATGGCGCTGCTTTGCCTTTTTACTTACGGGCCGGTTATTTGGGCTTTCGTTACGTCTTTGTTTGAAATGGAAATCGGCGGTGAATCTAAGTTTGTTGGCCTTAGTCATTACATAGAATATCTCGCCTCCGACCCAACTACATGGCCGTCTATGCTTGTTATGATTTTCATGACGGTTTTTGCTGTTTGTGTCCGGCTGACTATGCCGTTAATTGTCGCAAAACTTATTTATTCCGTTCAGTCAGAACGCTGGCGCCATTATTACAGAATCATTTTTCTCGCGCCTATAGTTGTGCCAGGCGTGGCTGTTATGCTTATTTGGTCAGGGTTAATTTATTCCAACCAGGGGCTGATTAATGAAGTCTTATTGAAATTAGGTTTGAACGATTATACCCGCGCCTGGCTTGCCGATCCCGCTACCGCGCTTTTCGCTGTTGTTTTTATCGGCTTCCCATGGATAGGCGGTTTCGAAGTTCTTATTTATTATGCCGGATTGAGCAACATTCCGGAAAGCGTTAATGAAGCTGCGCTTATTGAGGGGTGCGTTGGTCTCAAAAAGTTTTTCCTTATTGATATTCCTATGGTGCTCAGCCAGTTAAAACTGATTTTGGTTCTTACAGTTATTGCAGGAGTTCAGGGCTTTGAATTCTTAATAATTCTTACTCGCGGCGGCCCGGGCTTCAGAACTACCGTGCCGGGGCTTATGATGTATTTTAACGCCTTCTCTTTCCAAAGGTTCGGATACGCGTGCGCTATCGGCGTTATTATCTTTGTGATTATTTTTTCTTTGACTTTAATAAATTTTAAATACTTTAAATCCGCCGAAGAAATTCAGGCGGTAAAATAAAATTTTAAAGTCAAAGGTCAAAAGTCGAAAGTCAAAGGTCAAATAAGGAAATCTGTTATGAATAAAATCGATTCTTTTGAGGACTTGTGGATATGGCAGGAAGCAAGAGCTATAGTAAAGGAAATTTATTCCGATTTTGGTCCAGGCACACCTGGCGAACATGATTATGGCTTCAAAAACCAAATTCAAAAAGCTGGTGTTTCGATAATGAACAATATTGCTGAAGGGTTCGAGAGATTTACAGACAATGATTTCGCAAGATTTCTTTCAATAGCGAAAGGGTCTTGCGGTGAAGTTAGAAGCATGTATTATACTGCTGAAGATTTATTATATGTAAAACCTGAAACTGCAATCTCAAGAAGAGAACGTGCGAAGAAAATATCTAAAGGAATTGCTACTTTACATTCACACTTGAAGCGTTCTACTTAAAACAAGAAACGGATTTAAAAAATGTCAAACACACTTGACTTTCGACTTTAGACCTTTGACTTTCGACTAATAACTTTTACGACTATGAAACATAGAAAAAACTGGCTCGTTCATCTTGCGATTTGGATTTTTATTATTCCAACCCTTACGCCATTTTATTTTGTAATTAACAATTCCATGCGCTCAAACATGGAAATGTACCGAAGCTATTTTGGGTTTCCAAAAGCTATTACAAGAACTGTTTCTTGCGGATGGAATTATTTGATGGGAAAAGAGGGTACTACACCGGTGATGAATGATGACAAAGAAATAGTTCAGATGCCCTTTAATGATGCGATGTACTATTACTTCAGCGAGGGCTCGGAAAACTTCAGACGTGCCTGGAAAGTCTTAAGGCCGTATATTTTTAACACTTTGCTTGTTGTTCTTTGCACCGCTTTTGGAGTCTTGTTTTTTGGGTCTGTTACCGCTTACATTATATCACGTTTTAAGTTTCTCGGCCATAAAGTTATTTTTTATTATTTTGTTTGCACGATGATGTTTCCGGCCGTTCTCACCCTTGTTCCAAGCTTCCTTATTGTAAAAAAACTCGGACTTTTAAATTCCTACTGGGCGTTGATCTTGCCGGGAATTGCGGGTGGGCAGGTCTTTGCTATTTTTGTTTTCAAAAGCTTTTTTGACGGGCTGCCGCAAGACCTTTTCGATTCCGCCAAAATTGACGGAGCAGGACATTTGAGCTTGTACTGGAACCTTATCCTCCCCCTTTCAAAGCCTGTTCTTTCCGTTGTCCTGATTATGAACATTCTCGCAACATGGAATAGTTTTTTATGGCCGTTCATTGTCAACACTGACAAAAAATATCATGTCATAGCTTCTGGGCTTTACACTCTTACACAATCTGAAGCCGCGGGAAATATGGGCATGCTTTTTGCCGCTTATGTTACTTCGAGCATTCCGCTGCTTATACTTTTTGTTTATGCGACTAAACTGTTTATGAAGGGAATGACTTCCGGCGCTTTCAAAGCATAGCAATTTTTCATAAGTCTTTTAATTTTTCGAGGGTCGCTTTTTTAGCGACCCTCTTTTTTTTTGGCAAAATTGACTTGCTCAAATAAATATGATATAATTTTTCAACGTCTATTCCTTTAAACCTTTAATTGGATAAAACTATGAAAAATTCTATAATCACCAAAAAATTCTTTCTTTCTTTTCTTTTTTCTTTTCTCTTTTCCAATGCGGCGTTTGCCGATGTTACTATCTCGACAAATTCGTGGTGGCCGGAAGATAATTATCTGTTGACAAATCTTACTGTTCAAAGCGGCGCAGAATTGTATATCGCAGGCGGTTCGACTGTTGATGTTCTTCAGACAATTTCCGTTGTCGGAAATTCGGAAATTGTTTGCCAGGGGAAAAATAATACAACTACAAATGCTGCTGGCGAATGGGTTGGCGTCGGTGTTGCTATTCATGCGACAAATGTGAATGTTGAAGCCGGGTCATCAATCAACGCGGACGGACTTGGCTATCAAGGCAAAATGGGAGATAACACCGGTAACGGACCCGGTGGCGGCTCGCGTCCGTCATATTCCGGCGGCGGCGGATACGGCGGCGAAGGCGGAGACGGTTCCGGAGCGCCAGGCGGAATATCTTACGGCGAACCGTTTTTCCCTGATGAACTCGGCTCGGCAAGCGGCTCGGCAGACGGGACAAACGGAGCGGGCGGCGGCGCAATTCATCTTGTTGTTTATGACACGCTTTCACTTGACGGGCTAGTCAGCGCAGACGGCACGAGCGGCGAGCCAATCGGCGTCGGCGGCGGTTCCGGCGGCGCGCTCTGGATTGAAGCGTGGAACCTTCTCGGCAGCGGTAAAATCAGCGCGAACGGCGGGGGTTACGCCTTCCGTTGCGGCGCGGGCGGCGGTGGACGCATTGCCGTTTATTATTTCTTTATGAATTTTTCCGGCGAAACTAATTCTTCAGCTTCCGGCGGCGGTGGAACAAGCGAAGACGGTTCAATCATTTTCTTTGGACCAAAAGAAAGATTTCTCGTCTCCGACAATTCCATTTACATTAACGGAAATCAAAACCATTTCAAATTAAGAGACGGAAGCGACGCGCCGGTCGGCTTGCGTGTTCAATGTCTTGCTTCCGGCCCAAACGAAGCGAATAAATACGCGCCACCGACAACAAATAAATGGAAAACTTCCGTTACGCAAGGCGAAAAAATATTCGGATATTTTATGCCCGAAAATTGCTACGAAGATAATGCCCTCCTTACAAAAATCGGAGACGATAACGCAGACACAAAGGCGGGTGACAAGAATTCGCCCGGCTTCGTTTCCGCAAATATTTCCTTCACGGACACAAACCGCGTCGGCTGGCTCAGAACTTTTTCCGACGCAATTATAACTAATGCGGCTTATTATGGCGATTCCCGCGCGACAGACACTACACTCAACCGTCCCGGCTATCTCAATGCCGCGTGGCTACCTGCAAATCCGATAATTTCAAACATAAATTCCGCATACATTATTCCATTTGATGTTGTTCCGACTTCCGCGTTCGAACGAATACAGGGATCCGTTTATTCTTCTGCCGCCGGCGGAAATAATCAACTAATCAGCGATTTAATTCTCGTAGAATTTCGTTATGAAGGTTCATCAACGTGGCAAATTCTCGACACGGACATTGAGCCGAACGGCGACTTCTCAGGTGCTATCACAGCGCCCGCTTATCCGGCAACCGTTTATGTCCGCGCGAGAATGAAAGACGGATACGCGCCCCGCCCGAGCTTCCCGCGCAGCGACGTGCACACTGTCGCGAACATCGGCGGACCGCTCGTCGTCAACATCACGACCACAGCCCCGGTCCTCACAAACGCGTGGCCCGTAAGAATTACAGGAACTTCGCTAAGCGCAAATTCCATCGCGCTCTCAAACACAACCGACGGCACGCTTCATCCGTGCACAGGAACCGATAATTGGATTTGCGACCTGACCGGAAATGACAATACACTTCAAAGTTACATTGCTGTTGCCGACGCGGGCGCGGAACATGCCGCCTCGCCGGAATCCGTTACTATTGACCAAGATAACACTCCGCCGACGGTTGCTATGATTTCGCCGGAAAATAATTTCACAAGCAGGTCAACTACGGTTACTTTCAATTTTACTGCTGTGGACGACAGGCACAGCGTCGCCTCAACGCAAATTTCAACTAACGGCGGACTCTCCTGGTTTAATTTCACTTCGGGAAATTCTATAAAATTCGCCGACCATCAACATTGCTCGTGGCGCGCGCGCGCTACCGATAACGTCCCAAGCGGAAACACGTCCGCCGGCGACACACAATACAATTTCCTTGTTTTTGAATTAATTACTCTTGACGTAAATTGTGTCTGGCCCGAACTTATCGGTTTAACTCAATCCGGCGTCGTCGAATTTATTTCAGATTTTAACACGGAATTCAAACTTTTCGCCGCGGCAAACTCCGTAACGCAAAATCTTGCGACAGGCGAATGTATTGACGGCTGGAATTTAATTTCATTTTTTGGAGGCGACCTGCCTGACCAAACTTTTAACAATCCAAATCATCTTTTCCTTGAAATCGGCACACAAATTTTTGACGGCGGGCTCATTTATCCTGTCGAAAATTTATCTACCGACAAAAAGAACCCAACGACAGATATTGATGGAGACCAAATTTCCGTTAGTTATAAAGGTTCCGGAAATATTTCTTCTAAAGGCCGCACACTCTTTATTGAAAACGGTTCCGTTAAAGATAAAATCATGGTGAAAGTTAAACCCGCGAAAGGCACTGGCGATGGTGTCTGCCGTGTTTGCGGAATTATTACCGACAACGGGTTCGCCGGTGTTAAAATTGCCGGTGACCTTGACAGGCTTGTTGCCGCTGGTGAAGGAAAAACTGTTATGCTGAAAGGCGGCAACCTCGGGCAAAAATGCGCCTCAAAACGCTTCTTCGCAATTCTTGACGGACCGCAGGAAAAAGCGAAAGGAAAAATTATTGTTAAAGCTTCTAAAAATAAATCCACTAAAGCAGCTATCGGCGGTAATATTTATGCGAATATTCTTTGCGGAACTTTGCAAACCGAACCCGACATTGTTGCAACCCTCGGCGGCTTGAAAATGGTTGCCGCGCTTGGAGGCGACATCGGTTTTCAAGGTGCTAATAAACATTTTATTGCTTCCTCAGTGGGAAAACTTTCCACAAAGGCTAAAAAAGATAACGGGGGAGTTATCAACGACTATTCTGCTTATTTTACCGGCGAAGAAAAAGCCGGAAAAAGCATGAGCGCTAAATCTATTTTCGCGAATAACATTATAGATTCTACAGGCTCAAACATTTTCTTTGTCTTCGGTTTTAATGAAGCAACCAACCCTCTTAATGTTACAAACTGGCTTGTTGAGCCGGTAACTCACAGCTTCGGGAAATTAATTGTTAAGGGGACAACACTTGACGGAACATTTGTGATTAAAGAATGGCTGAAAGGCGACAAAAACAAAAGTGTAAAATCAAAAGCTACAGACAACGCCACCTGGATAGTAAACGGAGTGAAAGAGTAATTAATTATGGTTATTCTCCCAATTAGTTAGTTGGGTTAATCATTATTTAATCGTTTGGCCGATTGTGGCGTTGATTTCAGCTCGGAGTATTACAATACCCCGAGCCTTATCGCCTTGCAATTGCCTCAAAATTGACTTTTTAAGGGTCGACTATTTATTAAACCTTGCGAAATAATTATCTATTTCCGTCCTCATTTCAATACCTACACGCTCGAAACAGTCTAATAAATCTATATATGCACCGGCGCCTCCTAAAAAGTCCCAAAATTCTTCAGCTACTTTTAACTCTTTGTCTAAATCCAGCATGCCAGCTATTGTCCACCGACTATATGGTTTTGGCTCATAAGGATTGTAAGGAATAGCAATAAGAGTATTGATTTTTGCTTTTGGATTTTCTGATAATACAGTTGCAGTCCATTCTAAAAGCGTTCGTTTAAATTCCTTAAATCCACCTTTATTTGGCTTTGCGGTTTTTATATCAAACAAATATATTTCTTAAACTATGCTTAATTGTATATTCAATTGATATTATTTGTTTTTTAGATAATGCCATCGTTTTCTCCTTCTTTTTTTATATTATTAACAAGTTTTCGTTGTTTTAGGAGAAGAATAAAAACCTCGTCGTTCAAATAAATAATCCTCACTTTCAATCAAATGAAATATTATTTCTGCATAAGCAGACCTGTCTTTTTCAACTCTATTTAA
>Ga0190284_1000748_pt1 | contig 16658 bp, 17 predicted proteins | sample 48691812_MG_FD_161668 | JGI IMG/M metagenome (GOLD analysis project Ga0190284, IMG submission 161668) | Hydrothermal vent microbial mat bacterial communities from Southern Trench, Guaymas Basin, Mexico - 4869-18-1-2_MG | ecosystem: Environmental > Aquatic > Marine > Hydrothermal vents >...
TCGTTGCGTTGTTCACGAACTTCGTTGTTGGGGATCTGTGTTGCGGATCTGTCCTGACGCTTCAGAGGTTGTCTGTGCATGCGCTACTGTGAGCGTGGCAGGCAACTCGGACAGCGTCGATGTCCCGTATGGCTCGCTCGAGTCGCTTGAGGTACTCCTCGGCGTCGATCTCGTCGTCGGCCTCGCGGCAGAGGAAGAGGAACAGCGTGTCGCCAGCTTCCTCGGCACGCAGCTTGAATGCGCCGACGGTTTCTCCCGGATAGGGCGGCTCGATCGGCAGGAGATCCTGGTCAGGGTAAGCCCCGTACAGGATCTGCGGGACAGTCTCGGACCACTTGGTGTGATCAGACATCATGCACCTCCTTCTGCATTCTCTTCCCCTGGGGAGGCAGGTTGGCCGGCCACGTCCTGCGCGATGATCCGCCCATGGATCGAGTCGGCCACGCTGACGGCTTCTTCGTAATCGTCCAGCGGGCCGTGGTGGTGGCCATCATCGTCTTCCACGTAGTAGCGTCTCGACGCCGGTGGCTCGACAGCGGACGAGTTGTCTGATTCGCCGGGGAATGTCCAGCAACCGATGGCGGTCGCGTCGTCCTGGAGCGCGTCCAGAAGGTGAATGACCCCCGACAGCGCGTCCGCCTCGTCCGAACCTTCCGGCTGTCGTTGCCGCAGCTTCAGCAGTGTGAGTTTCTGCCGATGGAGTAGATCCCAATCGACACCATTGAGTGATTCAAACATGTTCAGCACCTCCGTTCTTGTGTCTGAGATGGCACGCTTCACAGCGTGAGTGTGCCATCGAAACCAAATACAACCCGGTCCGCGCATGTGCGCGAATTCCTGGCTGATAACAGGGACTTTGGAAATCTGCTGGGGGGATTAGTGGTGGGACTTGGCGGGGGGAATGTTCTTCACCGAGCCGTCATGGAATCGGATCCGAACCTTACCGTTGGGAAATACCTTGACGAACTTCCATTTCTGCTCGATGCGCTGCAGCGCGTCGAGGATGCTCCGCCGCAGCTGTTCGTCAGGGCCTATGAGCTGCATCCAGAAACGATCGAGTTCCTGTTGGAACCCCCATTCCTGTGTGTCGTAGGTGTCCCCTTCGTCACTCCAACCGCCGAGGTGATACCAAATCTCCGAGGCACAAAGACGTTCCTGCGCCTCCGGAGTGACAAGGACATGATCGTCTGCCCAGTTGGGGGCCTTGTCAGGTGGCTGCGGCGCTTTGGTCATGCACACCGGCGATGAGAACACCCGTCCATCACTGGCGTGTGCGGTCATCGCGATCGAGTCCACGCAGGTCAACGTGCCGGCCCAGAGCCATCCGCTGTAGATCTCCCTGCCAACCGATACTTCGGCCTTGCCGATGCGTGGCAGTTTCGTCCACGAGTAGCCGTCGTACCGGCTGTGAACGTTCACCGGAATGAACGGCTTGTCGAACTTACCGAGCGCCGCGAGCAGATGCACGTTGGCCTCGTCACATTCTTCACCGTCCTTGAAGTTGGGGTCAAAGCGATAGCACTTGGCCAGCGGAAAGTCTTTGGGCAAGACCACTTCCACGGGGTCCGGCGGATCGCCGCCGCTGAGCAGGCCTACCGAGAACGTCGGCTTGGCCTCTGGCAGATTGATGCCGAGTTCCTTGGCCCGCAGATACTCCTTGTACGGCAGCCGGTGATGGCCACGACGCTCGAGGTATCGAAAGGCTTCGAGTTCCAGGGCCTTCTTGAGCTCTTCGAATACCTCGTCTTCCACGAGGCGTGTCCTTGCCGGCAGCATGAGCCGAATACCTGTCGGATCTCCGGTCATATTGACCAGGAAATGCAGATGGTGCTCGCTGACCGGATGGCAATCGAATGCTACGACCTGGCCGTGAAAGTTGACCAGGACGTTGTCGGAGTGGTAGCTGCCTCGTTTGCACGAGTTGTGCCAGGGGTTCAGATCCTGCGATTCGCGAACCTCGATGCGGCAGCCGAGTTCCGGATGGGAACTAGCCTGATCAGATATGAACGGCATCTTCGGACACGGCTTGCCATCGACTATGACGTCCATGCCGCAGAAAACCGCATTGCGGTCAACCGCAGCCGAAGTCCATTCCTCGTCCTTGAACCGCAGAACCGTTCCCTGTACAAGCTCTGGATCGTCTTGGATCTCTACGGGCGCGCCGGTCCAGCCATCGTCGCTAATTGTTGCGATCTGGCCGTTCGACCGGATCGTGACTTCCCGCGGCGCCAGGCAGAATAGGCCTACGCCAGCCGGGTCTTCGCTCGATTCCAGAGTTTCTTCCCAGCCGGAGCCGCCCAGGTCCAGTAGCCGGGAGAAGTCGTCGATGCCCTCTCCATTGTCGCGGACGGTCACGTAGCCGTCCTGGTTGGTAATCTCCACTTCCGTTGCGCCCGCACGTCGGGCGTTCTGCAGGACCTCGATGATCCTGCCTTCCAGGCTTCCGGTGAACAACCGATTCGCCTTGGACAGCAGTCTCGGGTTTACCATTGCTTGTATGGTTTGCATTGGTCATTCCTCCACATGGTTGTTCTTGTGACACCATGCCGTGATTTGCATGGTGTCACATAGTCTGGCCTGACGATGTCGTGCGCACGCGCGCAGGATCTCCATCGTTGTTCAGGCGTTGCTCGAACCCGTTTCGATGTATGAGTGAGTCAGACGATCTCGAAGGGCGGCAGATTGGGGACTTGAGGGCAGAGGCTCCGCAGTTTGGCGATCGCTTCCTGGGCCTGTCCGGCCTCAAGCGCAGTCAGCGCTTCCTTCACCGTAGACGCATCCACGAGGACGATATCACTGCCCTCGTTGCTGCAGGTGCGGATCAACGGCTCTTTCATTCCGGGCCGGAAATCCACAATCTCTGCGTCGTAGCCGCAATAGGCCTCACAGAAGCGGGTGTACGCCAGCTCCAGCTCTCGACACACTTCCTCCAGCTCGGGGAATTCGCCGTTGCGAGCCTGGTCGTCGCAAAGCTGGAGAATGTCGTCTTTCTTCGCGTCGACCAAGGCATCGGCCGAGGTCGGTTCAAATGGTGGTTCGCCCCAGTCCAGGCTGACGCCGCTGGATTGAACCTCTCCGAGGAGCGGTTCGATTTTCGATCGTTCGATTCGTCCTCCGATTCTGATCCATGCACAATAACGGTCGCTCATCACACTATCCTCCATTTACGTGGTGAATCTTTGCTTTGCCGGCGAAACACGTGTCCGCCGTGCGTACCGAGTGGCCGCTGCCAGCAATCAGCCAGCAGCGCCCACAGGCGTATTTGATCGAGCTCGTTGGGAACTCGTGTTCAAGAAGGGAAGAGAGAATCAGCTACTTCGATTCCGGGCTGGCCTGTGGCCAATCCCGTTTTCTCGTCGAGGAATCGCTTCGCGATGGCCCTCGGCCTTGTGGCCGGGCACTGTCACGTGTGGCATCCTCGGGCGAGGTCCCGAAGGACCGTTGGCCATTGGCACTTTGCGTGCAATCTTTGTGAGGATAAAGCAGTGGTAATGCGGCGGGGTTTAAGAATGTTTCGGAGTGAACGATGTCTCGCGACAGTGATTGGCTTTGTCAAACGCGTGGTCGTCGCCGTGCTTCCGCCAGCTGCAGCAGGAATTCGTCCTTGTCCTTCGCACCTGCGTCCGGGCGCTTGACCTGCGCGGTCTTGTCGGCCAGCGCCCGCAGGGCGCGCTCAAACCGCGAGGATAGGGCCCAGCCCTCCCGGTAGCCCCACTCGGCACTGAATCGCGACACGTGATCAATCAAACCCATCCGTCGCATCTTCGCCCGGACGCGTTCCAACGTACGCCGGGAGACGCCATGCTTTTCAGCTGGGATCGCCAAGTTAGGCACCATGCAGTTCTTAGCCCATTTCATCGAAATCCAGATGACTAGGAATGCGTGCTGCTGATTTCGGTTTCCGGGAAAGAGCAGTTCGGCTAAGTCAGCCAAGTCAGTCAGTCTCGTAATCCTGTTGAACGATAGATCGATTTTTGTGGATGTCATTTTCAGTGTGGGGTTTTGAGTTCGAATTGGGCCTTCGCCGCGGGACCTGGTGAAGTGACCGATGTTAAAATCGGCAGCCACCGGCGCCCACAAACCGGCCTTGCACCGAAAACCTGGCCAATCCGTGTCGATCGGGTTCGTGAAGGGGAATTCGTGGGAAAGTCGGCAAGTTCGGATACGCTTCTCCTCGTGCTTCGAAGAGCTGAATCCGGAGGGCAAATCCCTTGTCAATTAACGGGGACGAGCATCGGATCGTCTCTTAGTCCTATCTCGACGAGAAACGAGCGAATCGGCCGGTTGAAACGCTGAAGTCATCAGCCGTTGCCGAAGCGCATATCGCTCCTTGCTGATCTGGATTGCGTGATCCCGCAGCTGCGTGCTGAACGTCTTCTCGATGAACAGGATAGTCTCAAACGCTGACACGTATACGTCGTTGAAAAGCCTCTGAAAACGCCAACGGACACCTTGGCGGCTCATCCGAAAGGTGTCGTGGATCTTTTCGCCGTACGTGCCGCGCAGTATCATGTAACTCGGCTGATCAAACCTCAACTCGACCCGGAGCTCTTTCGACTCCATCAGCCTCGCCAGATCCTCCAGGAAGATCTTGTCCTTTTCGGTGAGTTTCACGTTTGGATACCCATATCGTCCAATCCTCTTGCCGAACGCTGATCAGACCGGTGTGAGCCAGGAAGATCACGGCGATGAAACGCCAGATGCGATCTTGCCGTGTTCTGCTGCTCAGCGGCGGAATCTCGTCCAACCGGATCGGCTCGCCCGAGACGTGGGCGAACACGTGAGCTTCGTAGCGGTGCAGATCGAACTCGGCTGTCGCAGGCAATGCGGCGGTGGAGTTGTTCCCAGCCGTCAGAGAGTCCAATGCCGCCAACAGACCAGGGATGCTCTTCAGGTCCGCGACTGCAGGCTCCACGTCGTCTGATCGGCTCATGGGCACGATTTCACGCCCTCGAAGCTGTCGCTGACGTTGACGGTGCTCGGCCATCTTTCTGCGGAAGTACTCAGCGTCGAACACCAAGCCATCAAACAGGAACCGCGAGACGACTTCCGTCCCGCAGTGTTCACACATGTAGCGCCGAATCCGCAGGCGCGGGACGCCGCCACAGGAGGAGCAGCGTTGAAAGGCCACTGTCGGATCGAAGGTCCGTTGGCACGATTCGCATCGGCACCGTCCTTCGCGGATCATCATCACTGTGGCGTCACAGACTGGGCACCTGTGGCGGCAGAGGACAACCTCGTAGAAAAACCGTCGCACGCGCTGCTTGAAACCCGCAATTGACGATGACAAGAGAGCCAGAAGGCTGTCAAGGCGTTCGCGCAGGCACGCGACGCTACCTTGTTGGCTTGGGTCCTCGTCAGGTCGCTCGCTTCGGCCGACTGTCTTGGCTGTCTGCCCTCTTGGGTTTGACCGTGAACTTCCTGCCGCACGCAGTACACAGCCGGAGTCGCCTGTCGCCCATGGTCTTGTTCCTGCGGACGCCCTTCGCATGGTTCTTGAACGCTCCGCAACTCGGACACTTGAATGGTCTTGCCACGCATCTATCACCTCACGAGACCTTCGGGGGGCGCAGGTATATAAACCTTTGCCACCTTTGGCAGGGGACGAAGGCGGGCGCTCCGTGGACGGCCCGGGCCATCGGTCCCTCGCGATTGGCCAGAGTGAAGCAGCGGCGAGCCGAAACAGCAAGTGCCAGCCCGCCGTCGCGGGGGGGAGGGGGATGAGTTTACACGTCAGAGCGAAACCCGTATGGCAGTAGTGTTCTTCTTCTCTTTCTTTTCTATATAGAAGCTATATCTATATAGCTGCCTGCCGGAATCCCTGCTGAGTGGTAACGCGGAAGAACAAAGACGCTCCACATGAGCGGCAGCGCTCACGCGTTAACTCACCCCCCCTATCCCTGATCGAAGCGGAGCTTGTAGACGGATTCCACAATTGCGGGATCGAAGGTGAGTACGATCCGGTTGGTGTAGGTCCGCTCAACTTTCGTCGAAACAAGCGCCACGAGGCCGGCGGATTGAAGGTAGCTCAGGTTCGAGTAGAAGTAGACGTAGCTGAAGGGTTTCTCATGGTGGGAATGGCTGATTTGGCAGTAGCGCTCGTAGATGCTCTTGGCCAGATCGGATCGAGCGTTGGTTGCAGCCCACAGGATCATCAGGTTGGGATCGGAGAGGTCGTTGACAACGTCGACAACGATGTCGCGCCGTGCCCGCTCGAAGCAGTCGGCGATCGTGCTTTCGGGTTCAGAGACCGAGTAGTAGAGCGTCTTTATGGCCACCCGCGCGTCGGCATTGGTCTTGCGGACGGTAAGGGCTGCGATCTCGGCCAGGCGTGCATCATCCCAGCGCCGCAGGCCGCGTCTGGCGCGGTCTTCGAGGATGAGCCGAATCTGCTCGGCATCGTAGTTGCCGAAGTGCACGAGTTCGGGCTGCAGGCTACTGCGTGTGGCCGCGTCGAGCTGTTTGATGAGGTGCGGGCTGTTCGAGAGCATAACGACCGTACAGGGCGTTTCGCTGCGGCTGAGCAGGTAGAGGATTTCGCGTCGCCTGTCCTTGGGACTCATCAAGTCCACTTCGTCGAGGACCACGACCGTCTTGTCGCTGTGCTTGCGGACGAAGCGCTCGTACAGCTCGGTGAGGCTGGCGCCGGCGGCACGGTTGCCCAGCAGGTGGGCCAGAATCCTGAAACTGGTGTTGTGATGCCGGCAGTTCGCGTAGAGCATCGACAGGCCGGTCTCGGCCGGAATGATCCGCTGGAGGAACTTGAAGGTCAGTGTCTTGCCGGATCCCCGGCTGCCGACGACGGCCTGATGGGTCGGGATTCCGGTGACGTCGAAACGCAGGAGAGAGTCAATCAGGTGCCGGCATTCATCCCGCATCAGCGGTTGGTCGGGGATGAAGTTGAAGTCGAACACGGAGAAATCCTTGACGTGACGCGACTCCTGCCCGATGTGGCTTCTTCGTCTCCGCAGATACCCTTCGATGTTCATCGTGACGCATCAACTCTACGTCACGCGTAAACTACTTAAACCTTTTGCGTCACTCCCGCGTGGCGGCAGGTGCCGGATACGGCTTCGGGGCGACGCACTGGACACACGCGCCGCCCAAGGTCAACGGTGCGTTCGCTTCCATCCGCTGGCCGAGTCCGCACCGGTGATGCATTGACGTAGGCTCCCTGTATTCGTGCTGCTGGTATGCAGCAGCTCGGGGCCCCGATCATCAGCGCGCGGATCGCTGGACGCGAATAGTTGCCCCGCCCGGTGATCGATCTTAACTGCCATGCCACAGCATTGGGCCGGAATCGAACCGCGCGTGACACTCTCCGGGACGCTTGCTCAGCCACAAGCCTCCAGCGCAAGCTTTTTATACTTCCCCATCCCGTGAATCCCTCATGTCTCTACCGAACCCGTTCGACCACCTCGCCGGCGGCGAGATTCTCGAGACTCTTCTGCCCGACTTTCTGGCGGGCTTCGTCTTCTTCACGGCGCTGAGCTACATGGTGCTCGGCAAGCGTTTCGGCCACCACCGGGCAGCGGTGGCCATGTCGGCCTCGATCGGGCTCGCATTGTCGGTCGGGCTGGTGTGGTGGGAGATCGACAAGGGGGTATCGATCCGCAACCTCGGCCCGATCGCGGCTGGCTTTGCCATCATCATCCTGGCGAGCGTCATGTACCCGGCCATCAAGCAGGTTGGGGGAACCTGGGCCGGGGCTGCCATTGCCTTTGGCGCCAGCATCCTCGTCGGCTGGGCGCTCGGCCTCGATTGGCCGCTGGACGCCCGAGTCGTGCAAACCCTGGCCACGGTCACGCTGATTGTGGGCGTGCTGGCATTCCTCGGCCATCGGCGTGCGGAGTTCAAACACTTCGCCCTAACCGAGCCTGACCACGGCAGCGTGCGTCACGACATAGGCGACCTGCGCAAAGGCCGCCAGGTTGCGCAACGACTCACCAGGAACCTCCATGATGTTCGCCAGCGGGCGGACGCACTCGACCAGCATCCGGACTTGGCCGAGGGACTCATGCAACACCTCCGCCGGATTCTGCCTGAAGAAGGCTGGCTGACCCAACGCCTGGCGGAAGTACGCAAGAAGGCTCACCTCATGCGCGAAGGACACGTGGGCAAGATCCGCGAGATTCAAGATGTCATCAGAAACGCTCCGGCGCCGACGAAGCGAAAGATCCAGCACGAACTCAGCGCTCGCTACAGGGAGTTGCAGATCGATGTGCGGGTGGAGCGGCTGGACAAGGCCGTCGTCGATACCGAGCGTCGCGTCCGGGAGTTGACTAGTCAGGCAATCCAGTACCTCGAGCAGCATCACTACCAGGCGCTGCCTGCTGTTCTCGAAGCTGCCGAGAAACTCCAAAAACACAACGTCAAACTCATCCATCTCATCGAGAAAACCGAGGAAAAACTGTCCAAGATAATGGAGCAGGTGGCCAGAGAAAGCGACGAGGTGAAGAATGCGTGAACGCCCATCCGGTCCGTCGGCTGGAGGACGATCTGGCGCGATCGGAGCCACCGTACCGATCCAAGGGGGAGGCGCAGGTGGGCCGCATGCTCGATCGCTACGAAATACCGTTCATTCATGAACAGCCGACGCTACTCTATGATCGTGGGCGCTACCGTGTCTGGCGGCCGGACTTCACGCTGTCCTCGTACGGCGGTCTCATCCTCGAGTACGCCGGCATGATGGACCGACCGGACTACGCCGCCGGCATCCGGCACAAGCGCCGGGCGTACGCCGTCAATCAGATCCCGGCCATGTTCATCTATCCAAACGACCTCCGGGGGCCGGCGTGGCCACAGCGGCTGATTCGCCGGGTCTATCAGGCCGGGCGATCAGTCAGATATCGAGCCAGGTCATGAGTTCGACCGAAGCGTGGGCGTCGTCTCGTGTTTCGTCGACCGCGCGCTGGCATGCCGTCAGGGCCGCCGGTGACGTGGCAACCAGCACGTGACGGTCAAACCCGGCGGCATGGCTCTTGAGGATGTTCTTCTTGATGTCGGATTTGCCGGTTTCGATCTCGATGGCCACGCGGCACCCGGCTCGTTCGGCCACAATATCCACGTCGCCGTTGCCGTCAACGTGATACTCACGGGTGACATCATAGCCGTCCATTTCGAAGTATCGGGCGACTCTGGTTACCCAGTATAGATGCTCAATGCTTTCGCGGCGATGTGGCCCGGGATCAATACCGAGGTGAGTGCAGGCGCTCCGCCCGCCGCCAGTTAGCTGACACAGCACTACTTGGCCGGAGCGGGTGGGGATGGGGACGGCGTCAATCAAGCCGGTTTCAAGCAAGTCCTTGCGGATGGCATTGCCGCGGCGGCGGGAGAGGTTCAGCCGCAGGTATCGGGGTACGGTCGTGGAAAGTGGCCGTGTGGCCACGTCGGTCAGGAAGCGAATAGCTTCTCGCGAGATCATTTCCTTGGGTGGATCAGGTAAGGAATCATCAGCGGATGGTAAAACATCCGCCTTTGATTCCTCGGGGGTTGGTGGGTGGGAGATTAAGTCGTTCTCAATAAGTTGCCTGTTGTTATCCGGGGTTGGAATCGGCGAAACCGCCTTCGAATCGATCAATATGGCGCGGGGAACTTCGGAATCAGTGGAATAGGGCTCCAAACAACTTCGGACTTGGTCGTCCGAGATGACGCCTTCGCGAATCGGACAAAGAGGGACCTTGACCATGAACGGCTCGGGATGATCGTCGGCAAGGCGGACAACAGCCGTGCCAATCGGGAGAGTGCTGAGCGAGTCCCGCTGCTCTTCGGTCAGGTTCATGGCGCCGGACATGGCCTGGATGTCGCCGCGCAGCTTCTGGCTCAGGGCGATGGTTGCGTACGAATTGGCGAACGCCACCTTGCTCAGAAGTGAGGCGGACTGATCTACGAAGACGTAACCCAAACCGTATTGACGAATCATACGAATGGACGTTTCAAGGATGGTCTCCCTGGTCCCGGCCTGCTTGGCCAAGAGCAGGTTGTGGGCCTCTTCAAGGACGATCATGTTGGTCAGTTCCGGCCTCGGACCCTGTGCCAGGCGGTAGCGATACAGGTGCAGCGTGAGCGCCTCAGAGAATAGGACACGATCCGAGGAACTGGACAACCCGTCCATTTCCAGCACGACGTTGTGATCGAGAAGATGCCGCAGGTGACCATTGTCCTGGGTGTTGAGGACGGCGCCGAACTCCCCGTACGTCATGGCCAGCAGGATTCTCTCTGCCGACGCCTGCCACATGGCGGCGCGGCCCTTGAGTTTGGCTTTCCTCAGCCAGGCCAGCAGGTCGGCAACGGTGGGCCACCGGGCGGGTGTGCCGTCCGGCACTCCGACCTCCGAATAGAGGTGATCCAGGCCGGCGACCAGAAGACTGATGACGCCTTCACCGCCGAGGTAGGCCGACGCGATGACGTCAACGATGAGCTTGATCCAGACGTACGGCTCGCAGCCGGGCGGCGGGATAAACGGATTGAATCGAAAGGGCGATACGTCCCGCCCAATTGTGTAGATGTGCAGATCGGGGCGCAGTTGTTTGAGGTCCCGGTACCCGCGTTTCCAATCGAGGGCCAGGACTTTGATGCCGCGGTCCATGATGCCGCGAAGCAGGATGAACGTCAGGTTCGTCTTGCCCGAGCCGCTCCGCCCGGAGATCAGGACGTGCTCCTTGAGACGCCCGCTTCGGAGCGAGAACGGGAACATCTCGCGATCGGCGTACGAGACGGCGCCCAACGGAATATCTCCGGAGGCGGCGAACTCTGCGGTGGGTGGCGGGAATGGAGAGCGGTCTGGTTGGAAGCTGGATCCGAGGTGTTTGGCGGCCAGAAGCTCAAGAGCTTGCTCGATTTCAGCACGTCCGTGGGAATCAGATTCGGCCAGGTAAGCTGCCCACAGTCGATCGATTCGCCTGCCTAGAAGGGGCCTGAGCCGGCGGCAGAGGTCCTGAGCGCGGAGGTTCATTCGGCATCACCCTGCAGGTCTTGGAGCAGCGATTGCTTGCGATAGGCGGCCAGGTACTGTTGTGCGGCTTCAGGCAGCAGCAGGCGCAGACGCAGAACATCCTGCCACAGGCCGGCGCGCTCTTCCTGTCGCTGTCGGTACAACTCCCGGAGACGTTGCTGAAGATCCGGGTCAGCCTTGAGTTCGGTGAATGACCGCGGGGCAAACCAGTTGTGAGTCACGTTGAAGGCCTCGCACTTGGCTGCTTCCAACTCGGATACGTTATGCTCATAGATGTGGTAGCGGAGACGAATCTGCCGGATCACGTCGTCCATCGTGAGCTTGGCCGTCTGTTTTCGATCGGTGAGTAGCCCCTCGACCGCGTCCACTGGGGGGATGGTCAGATATCCATCGGTGATAATCCGCTCGACAGTTTGACCGCAGTAGTAACCAGCTTTGGGGTGATGGGTGGGGCAGTAGATGTCGCTGGCTGGCGCGCGATTGTTCACCACGCCGGGTACGTACGCGGGCTGAGGGCCGTACAAACTGCCTGGCCTCAGGGGGCATAGATAGGACGGGTGTGGGGCGAATCCAGTCGGTTTGATTGGTGTTGTAGCGGAATATGGTGAGACCATCTTTGAGTACCTCCTGAACAGTGGTGAAGACGGCCTGACTTATAAAGCTTTCGTTGCGATGTGTATCTACTTGGTTGAGCGCAGGCGCGGCCCGCCAAGACAGTGCTCAGGATTGTCTCCGACTCCTCCATGCGTCGCCCGAGGCTACTCCTGGGGCGACAAGCTCGGATGACGGGAACATCCGTTCCAGCTTCTCGGTTCCGCTCAGTTCACCTTGCGACCGGCCACCCTGCAGGGACCGCCGACCCCTCTCAGGTCGGCGATTTCCCGTTTGAGCCGCCAGGCTCGCAGGTACAATCTGGCAAACACCTGCATCTTATCGTCGGCGATATGTTCCACCGCGATGACGCCCATCCTCAGCTTCTTGAGCACCAGGTCCATGGCCGGACGAGGCTGTCGGTGCTTCGTGACGCTCAAGATGATCAGCACGCCCTCCAGCTCCTCTTCGAGCTCGTCCGCCTTGTAGCGAGCCCTGTTGAACGGCCCAGCGATGCGATCCCAGTCGATGGAACCAAATGCGCCCCAGTCTGGGTTGCCGTTCTCGTCGATGCTCGGCCGTATCGACCAGCCGTGTTGCCGCTTGACCGGCAGCGCCAGAATCGGCTCGAAGTCCATCAGGAGACGCACACGTTCCAATTCACCGGGGTCAGCCAGCTCCTCGTCATCGAGGCCGGGTACACTTCCATACCGATCGCCATGTTCGACCTGCAGCGTTGACGCTACGGGTAGACCCTCAAACTCACTCAAACCATCGTCGATTCCTCTCATTGTAGGTACCTCCAGTACGACCGCCTTGTTGGTGGTTCGCCCGCGTCCTAGCGAACCACCGCAGCGTGATGACACTGCTGCTTGTTCCGATGCCCGTAGCCGACCACGCAGGGGGAAAGCCTTTTGTGCTCGATGGCGCTGAGCCAAGGCCGTAGGCCGGTCGGGGCAAAAAGGCTTTAGGCGTATAGCGGGCCATGCGTTTGGCGCCTGATCGCTGGTCACAGAAGCTTCGCGACCCCAGTCCGCTTGTTGCCATGGCCCGTCGGCGTTTGAAGAAGAGAAGGGGGGGCCGTGCGTCGGGGGCGGTGGTACCCATTTTTATACAACCTCCTCGTCGTCATTGGTCTTTCGTTGGTGTTCGATCATCGTCGTGAACGCCTGCTGCAGACAGTGGATGGCTAAGGGGACCTCGTTGCGGGAAAAGCTCTTGGAGCTTCTCCAGCCCCCGTTGTCGTCCTTATACCGTCGCTCAAGCGTGGCCCTGAGCACGGTTACCGTGCGGTCTCCCACGGTGATTTCGTTTCCCCATAGTGCACAGGCGACTTGGCCGGCCTGGAACTTTGCTGTTGGTTTTTGTTTTTCCATCTTGTTCACCTCGAGATCCGTCGTCTGACGCGACGGACCTCTTCTCAGTCCCGGGAAGAGGCCTGGTGCCGGCTCGACCTTGCGGACATGGCAACGTAGCGGCGGTGTTGCGACGGCCGGAGCGTGCTTACCGAATCGCTTCCTCCAGCTGACGCTCGTTGCGTAAGGGCATTCGCTCACCGCAGTCGCAACACGAGGTTGCACTCTCCGTCAACTGCCTTGGGACGGCCATCATTCGCCCACACTTCGCACATTCCTCCCACACGCATTCGTCCAGCATTCGGAAACCCTTCTCCGATTCAAAGCGAACAAACTCGATCGGGCGGACCGGCGGCGTAACGGTCCTGAGTTCATTCAGCCGATTATCGATGAAGTACTCACCATCCTCGAACCGTAGCGTCGGCAACCGCCGCGGTCCCTTCTGTTCGTTTATATCTGTCATCCATATCCCTCCGAGCGCCACCGCTCTCATGGTGGTTCGCCCGTTTTTCCGCGAACCGCCGGCAGCGAAGCGGAGGGCCTCTGAGCAAAAACCCTCGATAAAGCTCTAGGCGAAGCCGACCCGAAGGAGAAAGCTTTACGATACGGGGTTTGCATGGCCAGGAGCGAAACACGGAGAACAACGACGCGATGATCCCCTCGAGAGAACGACTCAAGCCTGCTCCAACCGAAATCGTTCCATGAAGACCTGGGCCTCAAGCATCGCCAACAGCTCTGGACTTCGTTAGCCGAGCTGCGCTCTTTGTCTTTGACTGCCACGGCGGTCATGCTGTGATCACGAATAAGGTGGCGCACGATGAGGAACGGAGTAGCTTCGAGCCGGCCCAGATCAAAGTGTAGCGCGTGGTCGCAGCCTGCTTCAATGCAGTACCTCTCGTGGATCGGCCCCGCGCAGCTTCATGATCTCCAACGCACTCAGCTGCCTGGAACTTGTGCCAGTGGTCACACTCAGCGGCCGCAGCACGGTCCGTCCGGTGACAATGCGCTGCGTTGGAGTCCACATCTGCCGTGGGGTTCCTTGGCCTGAATTGACAACCCCCTTCATGACAGCAGACACCGCCCCGCTACACCCCGCGGACCCCGCCGAAGGAACTGCCTCAGCCCGAACCGGATACACCCCTAAACCCCTGCAAGATAGCCCTTGCCCCATCCCGTTCCCAGGAGAGAATTCAAACAGGATATGATTCGATTTTCGCAACGCGCTGTAAGCCGCAGGCGGGCAACGACTTAATCGCGTCACGACCATTGCGTAAATCACCGATTTCCGGCCTGCTGGCCTCGAATTACGGCACGATTTCTGGGGATATACAACACGATTCTTGGCCATTTATAGCACGATTCTCGGCGTATCTGCGTGGGAGATGGCGGCGTCCGGATGTCCGTCCAAGCCGGTGCGCCCGGGAACGACGGCCATCGCTCTGTGCGGCGTCGCCGGCACAGCCGGGGATGTTGCGAAGTGGTGATGCGTTGGGAGTGGATGCCCATGGCGAACAATGGCGATCCGACACTCTCTAGGCGTGACTCTTGTGCTCAGCAGGTTCTTGACGGTGACGGGCGGGAAGCGGCGTCACACACGACATGGTCTGGCCAACAATGGAATCCGGCGGAGCATCCAGTTTCCCCCCACGCGCCCAGATGTCGGCCGACACGCCATCGGCAAACATGCGGTCTCGATCCGTAAGCCAGATGAAGTCCGATGGTGACGTCTCTTGTACGAGCCGGCTCAGCGCCGCCAGCCGAGCAGCCGAATGCGCCAGAAACAGGAGGCGGAAACCCTTCAGCTCACAATCCCACAGATCCTGGTAGCGCTTGTAGCCGCCGCTCCGGAAGTACTGCTGATAACTGATGACCTTGGTCAGAATGTCCTTCGCGCCGCGTCGGGCACTCGCCAGCGTCTCGGTTCCCATGTCCACCTCAAGGAAGAAGAGAAGCGTCTTGCCGCTCTCTTGATCTCTCAGCGTGAACACGCCATCGGGCGTGAACGGTACCGGCTCACCGCCGGCGTCGGCCGCGGGAGCCCTGTCAGAGACGAGAGGTTGGCCGTCAGAACCTCGCTCCAGGAATGGAGAGGTGGAGGACAGGAACGTCACGCTCAGCCGCGGGAAGGTCCTCTCAAGGTGCACGAGGTGGAGTCGAAACCAGTTGATCGCAAGCAGATGTTCTACGCAGCGAATCCCGTCGGCCGCTACGTGATTGCTGGGCACGCTGCGCCCGAGGGCCCCGTCCGTCCGCAGCCAGTCAATGCCTCGTTCCGCGAGTGAGACCCATCGCTCGGGTCGCCCTGGACCGTTTGTGAATGCCGGCGTCCGTTCCTTTGCCAATTCGGCGTTGGTGAGCTTGCCCACCCGGTTCCGTGCTGCGGGTTTGCCTACATTGCAGAGAGCGGCGATCTGGCTCACAGCCAGCATCCGATACTCCGCGAGGAAGGTCACCAGCTCCCGGTCGTTCTTGTTCAGCTTGCGGACCATCGTGGAAACCCTACGGTCCAGATCCTCACCGGAATCACTCTCCGACTCCCCGAACAAGCGGCAGGATTGCCGCGGCCGTTTCAGCCAGTGACCTTCGGAGCCTACATTCTCCAAGGACGTTCTGGGCATCCGAGCAGGGCGCGGCATATGACGGCGATCGCACGTGATCGATCATCCAACTCAACGGTGTTGCGGCATCTGCTCGGAGACCAGTATCGCGTGGCGCTGACGGCAGATGTCGGGATTGCTGCACATCGGTTCGCTGATCTTGCAGAGAGACTCCGCTTCCATAGCAGAATGGCTCCCGAAGGTGTACCGAGAGTCCAGGCACGACCATGGTTGGCCATTGGCCCGATTGATTTCATGCAGCGCCTGCGGGGAGGTTATCAGGATCCCATCGCATGCCCCGCAGGGAAAGGAAGAACCAGATGCTCTTCACCGGACGCTCATGTTCTCTCCGGTAGCGACTCGATGTCGACGAGTTGAGTGCTCACCGGTTGCGGCCGGTCTTGGGGTGCCACGACTCGGCCGCTGGCTTTCTAAAAAAACACGTTTCAAGAGATCGGTGCGAGTTGACGAGCGTGTGATCGCTGTCACGCGCGGTTGCCAATATGTCTGTTGTCACCTTCATCAGAAGAAGCCGTCCACCCGGGTTTGGCTACCTCACGCCCGGGTGTGTTCTGGAGCAGGCTATGACGCGATCCTGATTGTCTCGTCCCCACGCGATTGTGGTTGACTTGAGCCTCTGTACGCTGCGCTTGACATACCCCCCACTCTGCACTGGTTCTCGATGGCAATCGACGTGGGACGCTTTCCCCGACCAACTTGTTCGGTCTGTGATGCTGGGATCTGCCGTTGCAGACAAGCCGGCTGACATTCTCGTTCGGCACAAAGTCCCGGTTGTCCACATGCACGTCCTATTCGTCAGCGTGCTTAGCGTTGAGAGAGTGGCTCCGGTTCAAGATCCGGATCGCCTCGTCGATTTCGTCCTTGTTGTACTCGCCTTTGATCTTCTTGCCGTACTCAGCGTATTCCGCGCATTCCATAATCCGCTTCAGAAGGGACAGCCCTTCCTTCGTGATTCCAACGGGCGTAGAGCGGTTCTTCCGCTCCAATAGCCCCTCGCTAACCAAATCATCAGTAAGACTGGCTTGGTTCCCGAGTAACACGTCAGCCGTTTGCAATGCATCACGGGGCTGGAGAATGTTAAGATAGGGGATTTGCGCATTGTTCCTTGCGCTGGTATGCAATGAGCCATGCGGCCAGGGA
>Ga0190284_1000749_pt1 | contig 16641 bp, 20 predicted proteins | sample 48691812_MG_FD_161668 | JGI IMG/M metagenome (GOLD analysis project Ga0190284, IMG submission 161668) | Hydrothermal vent microbial mat bacterial communities from Southern Trench, Guaymas Basin, Mexico - 4869-18-1-2_MG | ecosystem: Environmental > Aquatic > Marine > Hydrothermal vents >...
CCATCTTTATTGCTACAACAACTCTATTTCTACCCTAGATGTGAGTAATCTAACGAGTTTAACCCATCTTTATTGCTACAACAACTCTATTTCTACCCTAGATGTGAGTAATCTAACGAGTTTAACTGTTCTTTCTTGTGATAACAATTCTATTTCTACCTTAGATGTGAGTAATCTAACGAGTTTAACCCGTCTTTCTTGCTACAACAACTCTATTTCTACCCTAGATGTGCATCTTTTAAGTAGTTTAACTAATTTACGCTGTCAAAATAACTCTATGAATCAATCAACTGTAGATACCATCCTGTGCGACATGGACGCACACGGGACAAGCAATGGGTATATTGATATATCAGGCAATAATGCTGCACCAAGTGCAACTGGTGTAAATTGCAAGAATAACCTTGAATCAAGAGGCTGGACAGTAAAAACAAGTTAAAAAGGAGTAAGAAATGGCCAGAGAATATTTAAGATTCAAGTTGGACATTGCTCTTCCCATGAGCAATGACCCTGAAGGAAAAAAGAGTAAAAAGCAGCGTGTACTAGAGGCAAATCCTCAACTTGCTGAGAAAACAGTGTGGAATATCACGGAATACGATTTGATATTCAAGATGTTAAGAAAGCTAAGGAGATTTGCTAAGACAATTAATGAAAAACAAGGAAATGAAGAACCTTATATAGCCAAATATCACATTTGCAGACACGAATTAGGTTTACCTTGTACTGAAGAAGAAGAAATTATGCCAGAAAAGGAGGGGTAAGGTGGATTGGTTAACAAAAATGCTATTGATGATGATTTTTGGAGTTATTTTTTATGAAATCCGGAACATACGGACTAATCATCTAGAAAGTATTTATGGACGTTTAACAGAGATAGAGAAACAAGTAATAAAAATTCTATCTAAATTGAATGATAAAATTTAAAAGGAGGTTAGAATAAAATGCCAGCAGCATTTAATAAATGCGTAAAGCGAGGTGGCCGTGTACGCACAATAAAACCCAAAGGCCAAAAGAGTTCTACTTATATTCACGTATGCTATTTGAACGGAAAAGCGTACAGGGGTGAAGTAAAACATAGAAAGAAGAGAAAATAATGAAAAGGTTCGTGCTTTTTATTTTACTAGGTTTAATCTTTTCAATCTTAGGATTGAAGAAATGAAAAAGTTTATTAAAAAAATTGCAATTTTTATATTAAAGTGTTTAGTCTATTCACTTTTAAGAATATGGAGATGGAGATATAAATAAAATGAATTATGGAAATTTAAAGGATTGGATTAAAAAGTATCTGCACAGGGATGAGCTTTCAAATCATATTCCTGTATGGCTATCCTGGACGCACACTCAGATACAGAAAAATAAATTTTTCAGGTTTCAACAAGTCCAATTTGATGCTGTTAATTTAACGACAAGTAAGCAAGAATATGATTTGCACTCTGATTTTGCTGTTGGCGGAAGCACCGTTAAATGTAAGAGAATAATACACATTCTTTTAGAAAAAGATGGAGACCGTGTGCAGCAGTTGGAAAAGAAAGAATATCCTTATTTTGAAGAAGCATGCTATAGGTATAGAAATAAAAAGTATCCCGTAGTGTATGTAAGGTGGGGCAATATAATCCGAATGTGCCCGAAAGTATCAGAGGATAATGTGTATCAGATGATACTCTTTGGATATAGAGATTTACCTTTTTATATTGATGACCCCACCAGTGATAATGGAGCTAATGATAATAAGGAAGATTATTTGAGTATCAACTATCCTCATTTGCTAATTTGGGGGGCTTTGTTGTATGCAGAACCCTTTATCAAAGATACTGAAAGGGCTAGATTCTGGGCTGATTTTTACAATCAACATTACCAAAGCTATATTGACGAAGAAAGAACGATAGCGTTATCAGGAAGTACAGGAGGTACTTTAAGCTAGGGGGGGAGCAAATATGGCTTATCTTAACAGTATAGACGAAAATAGACCAGCAGGAGACCAAGAAAAGGTAAGTAATCTTGATAATCGCCAAAGAGAGATGCGAGCTGCTACTAAGAATACTGTAGCAGCGGAACATCATTTAGATTCAGGAGCACATAAAATTCCGTTCGGCAACACCGCAAACCGCCCCACAGGCAAAGATGGACGCTTGTACATCAACACTCAATTATCTCAATTAGAATATTATGATAGTTCATGGAAGGTAGCAGCTAACGCTATACCTGCTGGAACTAAGATGCTATTCGTTCAGAACTCCGCACCCACGGGGTGGACATTCGTAAGCACGTGGAACGACAAAGTCATCATGGTAACCAGCACACTAGCTGATGGAGGTAGCACAGGAGGCAACTGGACTATATCAGGTATTCAATCAGCGGGTGCACACCAGCACGACGCCGCAGGAGCACACAAGCATTTATTCATGCCAGTTGGTGTGACAGGCAGCGGTGTACGGGAATTTGCAATCAAATTAAAAGACAATATGAGTAATTGGCCTTTTGGATATACGTCCTCTGGTGGCCACAATATGCTAAATAAAGTTTACACAGGCGAACACTTTGACGATGAAGCAGATTTTAGTGATACTTGGCTATACACAGAGCAAACAGGCTCACATCAGCACGCCTCGGCAGGTGGGCATACTCATTCATTTGATTCAACATGGCGTCCCGCTTACCTCTCGGTTATTGTATGTGAAAAAAGCTAATTATGGAAATTATTGATAATAGGCAAAATTGGAAGGAAGCTTTTAATTGTAAGAAGTGCCTCAAAAAAGAACGCACACTCTGCCCCTGTTACGTTGAATATACAGAAGTAAACAACAAAACAGGGGAAACTAGGTTAGTCAAGACTTGCATTTTTCAACTATTGCCACGTTTATTAATTGATAACACCAAGGCCAGTGATGGTTTGCATGGAATAATATCAAGCATGCGTAATAAGTTTGTTGAGCAAACAGAAAAAATACTACAATTAAAGGAGAAAGAGTTAAAGAAATTAGAAGATGCCAACATTTGAAATAGCAGAAGTTAATGGTGGAGTTATTCCTCCAAATGAGAGAAGTCCCTGGAATCTCGAAAGTTCTCAATGGCAATCAGGCAAGAACATCATCTTTACCAAGGCAGGTGTACAACCATTCTGGGGATTCACGGACTTATGGCCTAGCTATAGTTTTCCACAAGCAATTCTATGGATTTCTAATATAGAAGATACTATCTTATTTCTAGGTAAAACAAAGATTTTTTATTCATTTAATGGAGCAGAGCCAGTAGAAACCAAGTACACTCAGGTACTAGGTCAAAGCAACGAAGGTAATACTTACACATTTTCAAGTCATATTTACAGTATGGATGCTGGTACGGTTAAAATTAAATATATACGGGGCGGAGCTACCAAGTATGCGTGGGATAAGGACAGTGATGGGAAATTATATGAAGATGGAGGAGCAAACCAAATAGGAACTGTCAATTACACAGGAGAAACTAATCAATTCAGCCTTGATTTTTCAAGTGTAGGAGCACCTGACAATGAAACAGATATAACTCTCAGTGAGACAAAGTTTACACTCAAAACAGAAGTGGCTTTATGGAAAGAATTTTGTACACCTAACTATATCGGCTTTACTTCAAGTATTTATAAACCTCTCAAGTGGGATAATGCTAACAGTATCTGGAAAACTATCACAGATGCTCCTAAGGCACGAGTGATGTGGTATCAAGACCGCCATTTATTGGCAGCTGGTGGAAGTCAAGGAGAAAATAAATTAGCGTGGTCTGATTTAGATGACCCCGAAAACTGGTCAACGGGTGAATCAGGGTATGGTTTTTTAGATTTGGATGTAGCAGATACAATACAACTTGTAACTAACATAGGTGGTATTTTTTATATTATTGCTCAAAGAAAATCGTGGATGATACAATACATTGGCTATCCAGGGTACTGGAGCGTAAAACCAGTCTTAGGCTTTTTAGGTGCATTATCTCCTAACGCCATTGCCGAATTTGGAGATGAAGCAATCCTTTTTATGAACGACGGAGCGTACACCACGACTGGAATGAACATAGAGCCTATTGAAAATGGGCTTTTACACACACTGTACGAAGAAATAAATCCTAATAAACTGGAACGTTTTTTCTCTATCTTTGATGAGTATACTAAGACTGTATTTTTCTTTTACAATAAAGATGGAGGAGATTACACTGAGAAAACCCTTTTATATAATTATGACATAAACGTATGGAGTACACTGGACATTGGTAAAATTCAAGCAGCAGGGTTCTGGAGGAAAACACAAGATACTTTTATAGATAATGTGGATATAATCATTGATGAGTGTAATACTTTAATAGATGCAACAACATTTGAAAGTAATTTCCCTATCTTGATATTTGTAAAAAATGACGGTCATTGTTACGAGTTAGATTATAATAAGGTTTCAGAGTGTGCGTTTTTGAGTGGATATATTCCCTTAGAAGAAAACAAGATAGCTCAAAGGCGTAAACTGATTACAGACATACAACTCAAAGGCAGTGGTAGATTAAAATGCAAGATAGGGTATATGAAATATATTAATTCTGAAATTGTATGGTCTGATGCCCAGGAGTACACTTTTGGAGAAAAAGAAGAACTAGAATGGGCAACAAAGGATATAGAAGGAAAGTATATGGTCTTATATTTTTTTACTGATTCTCCTATGGCATTTGAGCTGACAGGGTACGTATTTGATTATCAGTACGTAGGTGAGGAGTAGTAATAATGATAAATTTCCCTGTTCCAAAAGATAAAGAAGACGTATTTAGTTGGGCTGTTAATTTTAAGAAAATGGTTAGTGAAGTATTATCTGAAATCATACAAGGAACTAGGCGTCTTCATAATATCTTTGAAATTGGAACGAAAGAATTAGACGAATCAGGAGTAGGAGATAATAAGGTATTGGTTTACAAAGCTGCTTCTGGAAAGATAGAATATGATACCGTTGCAGGTAGTGGTGGTGGAGACATGTATAAATCTACTTATGATACCGATGATAACGGTATTGTGGATAATAGCGAGAAATTAGAAGGCTCTACCAAAGCCGAGGTTCAAAATCACAACCCTAAGGCACATGCAGCTAGCCATAAAACAGGAGGCTCAGACGCTATTAAATTAGATGAGCTGGATACTCCTACAGATAATACTAATTTAAATGCTACTACTGCTCATCATGGGCTTTTAAGAAAATTAGATAACTATGCAGACCACTATTTGAATGGCCAGGGCAATTGGTCAACTCCAAGTGGTGCTGGCGATATGCTTAAATCTGTTTATGATGCTGATGATGACGGTATTGTAACTTATGCAGAAAATGTAAGTGATGGTGGTACATGTGAGGCTACTGCATGCCAAATTAAAACAACGGTAGATAGAAGAGCTTCTTATGTCAGTGCATACAAAGCATTGAAATTTGACAATTTATAGTAGGAGAAAAGTGTATGGCTACATACCACGTGCCAGTGCTAGAACACTTTGAGTGGCAACAAACAGTAAAAGACAGATTAACATCTCCTCCTGATAATCCATCGAAAGGAGACCGTTATATAGTTGATTCACCAGGCTCAGGAGCTTGGGAGGGGCATACTACCGAAATTGCTTATTACACTGGCAGTGAGTGGGCTTTTATAACTCCTACGGAAGGTTTTCATACTTGGGTAGAAGACGAGGATAAGATTTATGTTTTTACAGGAGCTATCTGGACTGATGAAGCCAGTGGTACTGGAGATATGTTAAAAGATATTTATGATGCTGATAATGATGGTAGAGTAGATAAAGCAGAAAAAATAAACGATGGCACATACGAAATAACAGCTCAACAAATGCACGTAACAGTAACTAGAAAAGCAGAATATGAAAGTCATCTCAAAGTATTAACGTTCAATAACTTATAGGAGAAATATATGGCTAAGTATCACGTGCCAGTAATAGAACACTTTGAATGGCAGCAATCAGTAAAGGATAGATGTACTTCACCTCCTGGAAGTTATTCAGAAGGAGACCGTTTTTTAATTGATGGAACAGGTACGGGTGATTGGAGTGGACATGATAATGAAATTGCTTATTATGATTCTGGCTGGAAATTTATAACTCCTACGGAGGGTTTTCACCTCTGGGTGGACGATGAAGATACGGTTTATATTTTTAATGGAACTAGTTGGAGTCAGCAAAGCAGTGGTGGCGGTGGAGATATGTACAAGTCCACATACGATACTGATGACGATGGCATAGTAGACAACAGTGAAAAACTAGAAGGTTCTACTAAAGCACAGGTACAAGACCACACTCCAAAAGAACATTGGCATTTAAGAGGTTATGCCTCAGTAGGAGACAATACAGAAAGAACCATGACGGGGGATGCGTGGACATGGTACTGGCAAAATGATTTACTTGCAAATATAGGCAGTGTACTAGCAGGTGATTTAATAATAGCAATATTAACAGGAAATTTTAAAAACTCTGGAGGTAATAGATTAGATGTAAAGGTTGATGTTTATAGTGGCCCTGGTACAGTTATAATAGCAGGTAAATCGTCATGTGCTGGAACAAGCGATGCGGTAAGAAATACTGTTAGCCTTATAAGGTGTACAGACAGCGGAACTGTTCAATTAAGAATGAGATGGCAACACGGTGGGAATACTTCGTACTGTAGTTGGAGAACTATAGGATATATAAGAATAGGAAGAAATTATTAATTAAGGAGGCTTTAGTGTGCTAACAGAAACAGAAAAAGCGTATATAGCAGGATTCTTTGATGGAGATGGTCATTTTACTGTACAATTGAGAAATCATAGAAGTAAAAAAGACCCTAAACAATATAAATATTTTACTCCATGTGCTGGATTTACCAATACTAATTTAGAATTATTAAAATGGATACAAGAAAAATTACAAAATGGAAATGTTAGAGTTCATACTAAATCTCATAAAACAGGAAATAATAAAATTTGTTATCAGCTATATATAACCCGCTCTAAATTGGAAGAATTTACCAAATTAATTCTTCCTTATTTAATTAATAAAAAGAAACAAGGAGAATTAATATTGCAAGGTATTCAATCCCATTCTCAGAAGGAATGGGTAGAAATTAGAAAACAAATTCGGGCTTTAAATGGCCGCAGTGGCGGCTATAGAGAAATTTAGCCCGTGGGAGGTGTATTACGGGTTCGTTCTTTGGGAAAAGCAAACCACAAAAAACATCTGAACAAAAACCTCATCCTTTAACCGAGGAGTGGGCAAGTTTTCTTATGCCCTACACAAAAGGTTATGTAGAGCAAGCTTACCCTTGGTTGATGGGGCAACCTAGCCCTGCAATGCAAAAGTGGACACCAAGGATTGAAGATGTCTGGAGTCAAACTATGGGCTTACCAAATGCACTCCAGGGACTAAGAGAGTACGCTATGGGAATCAGACCAGAAGACTATAGTCAGCAATATCTTCAAACACTTCAGGCAAGCTTAGATGAAGCATTAAGAACAGCACAAACACAAGCTGCTTCACAGGCAGCAGCTAGAGGGGTTATGTATGGCACGCCCACACAGGAGATGGTAACGGAAGCTATGCGACCAATTATGACTGATTATGAAAGAGAAATGGCACGAGCTGCTATGGCAGCACCAGAATTAGGATTACAAGCTGAGCAATTAAGGGGAGCATCTTTAATACCTTACTACCAAATGATGGCAAATATTCCAAGTGCTCAAGCAAATATCCTAGCTACACTATCACAATTAGAAATGCTACCAGAAGAGCAAAGACGACAATTTTTTACTGCTTTGATGGGACCTTTAGGTGCACTATCTCCAATGGTTACAGGATGGACACCCTTATACAAACCTGGTATATTGGATAGAATAGGTGAAATAACAGCAGTAACCAATGAGATGGCAGCCCCTATAGCAGAGTTATTATTATTAGGAGGTGCATAAATAATGAATGGTTATGACCCTTATAGAATAATGCAAGCCAGACGTATGACTGGTCAAAGTATAGGAAATATAATACGAGCACTTATACCTCTCTTTAGTGAACGAGCACGTAAGGAATGGAAAGAAAAAGAAAAATTAGCAAATTTAACAAGAAAACAGCAAATAGCCAATATATTAGGAATGGCTTATGATAACGTGCCCCCTACTGAAGTAATAAAGTATAAAACCAGAGAGCAAGCAATACGAGGATTAGGATTTACACCTGAATTAGTTCGTAGTATTATGTTTCCAGAATTAAGCAAAAAAGCCCTTAGAGAATCTCAAATGAAATTACACGAAAAACAAATTGAAGCAGAAAAAGCACGCATTGAACACTATGGAAAAATGGCAGGATTGGAAAAAGATAAAATAGAAGCTATGAAAGATTACAGACAAAAAATGTATAATCTTGATGTAAAAAGATGGGAAAGAGAAAAGAAACACATGGAAATTATGGAAAATAAGGGAATAGGCTCAGAAATCAAAAATCTATATGCCACTCAATCTAGAATGCTATTAGATAGATATGATAGAATCCAAAGAGCAGCACAAGCTAAATGTGGTCCTATGCCTCTTGAAGGTGGTGGATTACCTGTCGACCCACAAACGGGAGCAATTGTAGCTAAGGGAACAAAGGGAGCTATTACTCGCATGGAATACTGGAAAAGATGTATGGAAGGTGCTAATAAACAATTAGAATCAATTGACAAACAATTAAAGATAATAGAAAATATGGCATTTAAAGTGTCAGGAATCCCTATTATACCAGAACCCGAACCAGCACCAACGCCTTCTCCAGGCAGTAGTAGTACATCAAAAGGAGGAGTAACAAAAACAAAAGAAAAATCATGGAAAGAAAAATGGAATGAATTTTGGGAAAATTGGGAAAATTCATCTTCATCCCCTCTCATACCAGGGCCTACTCAAAATTTTAGTGAAGAATACAAAAGAGAGCAAGAGTTAAAACGACAAAAGACAACAAATTTTCTAAAAAGTCTTTTAGGCATAACAGGATAAAACGGAGTAAAAATGGATTGGATAAACCTTGCTAATGTTTTAGACCCCTTTGGGGGCAAAATGACAGGATTGGCTTCTGCCGTTGAAGAAGCTAGACGACCCCTTACTGGTGAAGAGAAAGAAGAAATAAGCCTACCTCAGCGTGCACTACGGTTTGCAATAGGAGAAATTCCTACTCTAGCAGGAATAGCCTTACTTTCAGGAGGTGTAGGAACAGCTTTAAGAGGTGTAGGCTTAGCTGCTAAATTAGGAAGAGCAGCAGGGTTAGCCAAATGGGGTTTAACTGGAGGATTATGGGAAGCAGGTAAACCTTCAACTCCTTTAGAAGAAAAACCCATAGAATTTGTTAAAGGAGCAGCTACTTGGGGTACTATAGAATTAGGATTATCTGCTTTAGGTAAATTTGGCAGATACCTTTTTAACCGAGGTGTAGTAAATAAAAACTTTCAAGAAATTCACAAAATGATTAAGGAAGGCAAAATAAACGAAGCAGTAGAAAAATGCCCACCAGCCCACAGAGATAAATTTAAAGATTATATAAGAGAAGAAGCAGAAAAACGTGGAATACCTAATCCTCTAAAAGAAGAGTACACTCCGAAACCCGAACCCTTTGTAGAAGATGTAGTAGCTGATATGCCAAGAGAAGCACAACCTCAAGATGCTTTTATGAATAAAGTTGAAACATTTTTAAAGGATGCTACCGCTGAAGAAAAGAAGGAATTAACAGAAACACTAACTGATTTCTTTCCTCAAAAAATGAGATGGTGGGAGAAATATTCACCTTTCCGTCCTGGCGGAGTTATGGCTTCCCCTGTATGGAATAAACATCTTAGCCCTGTATTCAAGGAATTAGACAAACAAACCAGTGAAGCCAAAGAGTTCACTAAGATATTAAAAGACGAAGCCAAACCTTATTTTAGCTTAAATGAAACTAGTCGTAAACGTGTAGATGCTAAATTAATAGAAGCCTATTTTAATAAAGATTTTACACCTGCCAAATTAGCAGAAGCAAAACTTACACCCGAAGAAATAGAAGGCTTTATCAGTATAAGAAGGGGATATGATAAAGCTATTTTTGAAGTTATCCCTGAAATCATGAGAAAAGCTGGCATACCTGAAGAAGATATAACTGCCTTTATTCAAAAACATCATAGAAAAAATTATTTCAGTGCTTACAGATTTGGACAATACGTAACTACTGTTAAAAGAGGTAAAAATACTCTTTGGTCTAGTGCAACAGACGACTACGAGCAAGCTCAAGTAATACACAAAGCTTTAATGAAAAAATATCCTGGAGCTGAAGTAAAAACTATAGATATTTTTCAACAAGAATTTCGTTATCCTAATGAAGTCAAAGATTTATATATGATTAGCCATCACATAGACGATATAGAAAAATTTCTAAAAAGTAAAGGAATAGCTGATAAAAGCATAGAAGAATTTAAAAAGGTTGTAGATGAAACCACTATTAAAAAATGGGCTACAGGCAGGTTTGCCCCCAGGTATGATATACCTGGATTTAGTCCTGATATAGGAAGGGCATACTTGGCGTACGCTGAAACAGTTCCTAGAGCTTTTATCAAACGTTTTGGGCGTACTAATCTTTATAGAGAAATAGACAAAGTTCCCGCCATATACAAAAAAGAAGTCCGTTCCTATCTTGATAAAATGATGGAAGGGCCTCCTGAAAAAGAAATAAGCTCAACAATTACAAGTGCAATGTATCATCTTTTTTTGGGGTTTAAGCCAGCGTACAGCATCCGGAATTTATCACAGCGGTTTACTACCACTTTATCACGCTCTATCATGGAATTAGGAAGCATGAAAGAAGGTATGAAAACATTTGTAGAAGCACAAAGAGACTCCCTCAAATATTTTAAGGGTTTTTGGAATCCTAAGCAAATATGGAAAGGAGACCCCTATGATTTTCTTATGAAATCTGCCGAGAAAATAGAAGATAAGTATATTAAAACTGTTATGAAACGTATGATTAGACAGGGAAATATTCACACGGGCATGCGTGAAGAAATTATGCCTGGCGTAAAGAATAAAATATGGAAGAAATTTTTAGAAAAAAGCAATATGTTTGTTTTACATTCAGATGCTAGCAATAGACTTGTTTCAGCTCTAAATGCTGCTAGAATTGCAAAGACAAAAGGAATGAGTATAGATGCAGCCGTGGACTTTACACGGGATTTTATAGTTAAGACACAGTGGCGATATTCGTATTTAGCACGACCTGAATATCTCAAAGGATGGGGAAGACCTTTATTTCTTTTTAAATCATGGGTTGATAACTACCTCCGTTCATTTGCTGAACTATACGGAAAAAATAAAAAAGCATTCATGACTCAAATGGCTATTATGCTCGCCCTGTCAGGTGCTGAAGGTGCTCCTTTCATTGCTGACCTAGAAAATATAGTTGACGAATATGCTAAAATTCAGGGATGGATAGAATGGCCTCAGCATAAGAATAAATGGAGAACTAAAACTCCACGCATACTCAGGGAAGGCATACCTTCTTTGATTGGTATTCCTGGCTCATGGACTTTTGGACAAGCTGATATGCTTCCTACAGAATTTCCGCCAGTTAAGCTAGCTCAGCAAATTTGGGAAGGAGCAAAAAGTCTGACAGACCCCAATATTCCTATGGATAAAAAACTGTATTACTTTAGTCCAATCATCCTGAAACACGTCCTCGTAGCTGCCACAGATACTGGTATGATTCCAAGTGATATGCACGATAAGCCTAGGTACACCATGCAAGACATCAAACGACTACCCAAAGAATTAAGACCATCTGCCTACCAGTGGTATATGAAAATTCCCAAAGAATGGCCTAAATCACAAAGAATTTTGTATGGCATAGGTTTCTCATGTCTAGAAAGAAAAGAGATTATGAACTTCTATAGAGGATTAAAGGAAATTGGAAGCTATGAAGCTCAACTCAAAAAGAAATTGCACATTGCAATGGCAAGAGCGTTAAAAGATAATGACCCCGATGATGCCAGAGAAATTTTACGGTATGCAGCCAAGAAGGGGTTAAAACTTGACAGAAATGCAATAAAGAAATATTATTATGAATTTTTAGAAAAAGGAGGATAACTTATGCAAAACAAAATAGAAAAACTTAAAACAAAACAAATTATAGGTTATGTTAATTTAGCCCTTATGATAGAAAGAATTGGTGAAACAAGAGAAAAAGTAAATGAAATTATAGAAAAAGTAAATGAAATCATAGATATAATTAATTCCAAGAAAAACGACTAATAAAATGGATTTCAACATAATTGACAATGGAAATATTCTAAGTTTAGCTACTACTTTACAAAAAGAAGGCAATACTGTAAATGTCTATATTACAACTCCCTACTTGCGTCAAAACCTGTACACTGGGCTAGTAAAACCTAAACCTCTTTTTACTCTCCCCCAAAATACTATTACTATCAATGGCTTACGAGGAGAAAACCGCCATTTCCCACAGTTTAAAAATCAAATTGGTGGTAACAAGGTAGCTGAACGTATAGAATTAGACCGTGAAGATGGCATAAAACTTGCTAAAACTTTGGGCATGCGTGTACCTCCATATAAGGTATTTACCAATAAACAAGCAGCAATAACTTGGTTAAAACAACAAAAGGAAACGTATGTCATCAAATTGGGCAGAAATTACGCAAATTATTCCACTTTAGTTGCACACGATAACGAGCAAATAATTAAATTCCTTAATGAGTTACCTGCACATATTCCCGATGTTTTACTACAGAAAAAAATTGACGGTATTGAAATATCAACCGAAGCATGGTTTAATTCACACGGGAAAATTATAAATTTGAACCATACCATAGAGCAAAAGGGATTATTAGATAATAATAAAGGGCCAGCTACAGGGTGTGCGTGTACTGATGCTGTGTGGAATGTTCCAGCAGATTATTGGGAAGAAGATTTGATAGGTAGATACCTTTTTAGACTAATCTCGTTTATACAAAAAATACACTACGTAGGGCCCTGGGATATAAATTGCATCATAGAAAACCGTACAGGTATTCCTTATTTTCTTGAATTTACACCAGGATTAGGATATTCGGCTTTATGGGCTTGGGGAGAAACATTATTAACAGATTGGAGTGCAATGTTTGATAAAGTTTTTCAAACTACTCCTATTGAATGCCAAGAAGATAAAATTGGGTACGCCGTGAGAATATGGTTACCTCCTTATCCTTTAGAACTAGAAGATGAAAAATTAGCACACCAGGTGTTTATCAAAGCACTCAGAAACGCACACTTGGGCAAAGCAAATAACCTTTTAAATAATCCTCATATCCACTTAATGGATGTGATTAAAGAAAAAGATAGCATCCAGTGTGCGGGAATAGATGGTATTATAGCAGAGATAAGTGATTCTTGTGAAATGAATAGACCAAATTTTGGGAGATGGAGTAGACACCTGAAAGACTTTGAGCATACTAGACTGTGCTACAGACAGGATGTAGGCTCAAGGTTTATGAGAATTTTGCCTAAATTAAAAGATTTATCATTAATTTAAATCAATGATAAAAAAATTTTTAACTGATTTAACTCACATATTCTGGGGCATTCTTACTGTATGGGGAATGCAGGATTATATTTCACCGAAGTTAACAATAAGCGTCACAATTTTCCTTATATTTTTAGGTTATGAAGCAAGACAAGGTGGAAAACAAACAGAAGACTATGTTGAATATTTGATAGGATTAGTATTAGGGTTTGTATGGTTTTAGGAAGAATAAATGATAAACAGAGAAATAAAAAGTAAAATTTTAGAGCTTTGTGGTATCCTTTTAAACGAGGATTTATGTGATAATATTGATATTGATGAAGTTAATGATGATTATATAGCAGAGATACTGGAGTGTGCGTTGGAGCATTTAGATAATAGCGTAATTTTTACACAAGAAGATTGGGAGCAGGAATTGATGCAATCTGTGATTCATTAGATGCAATTCTGATGCAATTAATGTGCAATTTATCCTACCGACTTTACAAATTTTAAGTTCTAAGTAAAATCATTTAAAAATCACATTGGAGGTAAAAATGGAAGAAGTGTATCATGGTCATCCAATGTTTTATGCAATATTGGATGAATTAAGGGAATTACATGATAAAAAGAACGCACAGTATGCCACCACAGATAATCCTTTAGCAAATTTTAATAGATGCTCTAAGCTAGCTAAAAAATTATTAAATCCCAAAATAAAAAACAAACCATTGGCTTATTTACTTATTCTTATGTCAAAGCAAGTGGACGCAGTGTACGAGATGCTAGGTGAATGTAAAACAGATACACCAGAAGAATTAGAAGAGAAACTGAAAGATATAGCAGTTTATAGTATAATAGGAATAATCCTGGAAAGGATTCATACTGAGTGTGCCAGTTTGTAAAAGCGAATATGTGGAATATATATATGATTTGGGGGGTGGGTGGCAAAGGTGTACACCCGCCTAATGGCATGGTAGGCATATTATCTGATTATCATCCTTAAATCTCTCAAAACACGCACACTGTGGCAGTTTTTCTTACTCTATGTCTGATAATGGACATTATGTCAAATTTAGGTGTAAAAACCTGTGAAAATGTAGAATTGGTGTAGTATATGGCGGGGTGTGGCGAGGTTAGACTAAAGTGTACGTTCAATAATGAGTATATACAGTGTATATATAGTGTATATACGCCAATCTTGCTGGTCTCGCTTATCGGATGTTAAATTCGCACACTTGGCAGTTAATATCAGACATTTATCAGACATTTATCAGACACGCACGCTTGGGTAGTCCATTGACATTAAATGATATTTTACTGTCATTCAATTGTCATTCAATTATCATTTCTTTATCATTCTATTATTATTTCTTTAACATGCTAAAATTGGCATTCTTGGCAAATACTTGGCACTAAGTTATAACCAAATATGTATCAACCTTGAACCTTTTTAACCTTGAACCTTTGAACCTTTATTTTTTTTGTTACTGTTTTGTTACCTGTATTTTAAGTTTGTTACGGTTTTGTTACGGTGTAAAAATTGGCCATATTGCAGATATAATCTTTGTTTTGGGCATTTTGGTAAAATTTTTGTTACGTTTTGTTACCTTCTGTTACTGTAATGTTCAATTTTTGAACGCAGGGTACAGTTAAGCAAAACTAGTTACAAACTAAAACAATAGCATTAAAGAAGAGATTATATCTGGATTTTGGTCAATTTAGGGTAAATACAAAGAGCCTAGAAATTATTTAGATAAGCATAAAGAAGAAGATACACCCCGATACATCAAGAAGAAAAACATGTTTAAAGTTTTTCTTCTTGGATACCACAACTAGAGAATTTGTCAAGTCCTGTATCTACCTTCCTGCTACTGGTATGAAATCTTTCTTAAAAAACAAAATCAAGCACGGCCAAAATTTTGTACTTTCGTTCAATTTTTTTGTGTTGTCAAGAGTATGCGTTTTTTCTATGCTTTTAAAAGTGGGTGTAAAAAATTGTACGCTTGGGGTAAAACCACAAAAAATAAAATGCAAGATTAATCAGCATTTTAAACTTGGCACACGAATTGCATGTTGAAGAGGTATGAGAAAAACGATTCAAAAATGCAAGCTTCATAAGCTTTGGCACAAGGGTTGCATAAAAAAAAACAAGGAGGTGCTAGAATGTATTTAGAAAAAATAGATTTAGACAATCTAAAATTGGTAAGGATAGATGTAAAAAATTATTCTTATTTCTGCGTTCTCAGAAAAACCTCTATAAAAACCTATGGCTATGATATAGCTAGGTTCCATTATAGAAAAAGAATCTTAGAATTGAACAAAACAATAAAAGAAGAGGATAAAAAAAGGCAAAATGAGTTAATTCAAAGACTAAAAGAAGAAGGATTAATTTTTGAGGTAAAATATTAAATAAACGCACACCCGTGCTTGGTACGGATGTGCGTGGGGGTGAGTAATGTTTGAGAAGTACATATATAAAGGAAAGGAAACAATGAAATATCCACAATACAAAGACCAATGCCATTATTGTGGCAGCAATAATCTCAGGTTGCTGCCCAATGGAGATTGGGTATGTTTAAATTGTCGGGTTAAATATAATAAACGCACGCCTAGGCGTGTAAAAGGAGGTGCAAAATGGCAAAATATACAATTTGTCACCAAGTAGATGATGATTCTTTTTTTATTTGGGGCACTATAGAAGCTGAATCTTCAGCGGAGGCTGAAGATTTAATTCGGGCTGAGTTAGGTGACCCCAATGCAAAAGTTACCGCTTGGGAGGGCACAGGGCCCTACCCAGCGGAGCTGTGCGAAGAATAACTTTTTATAACCCATAAGAGGCCGTAATACCTGGGGGCAGCACCCAGGGGCCTAGCGAGCCGACACTGCTAATTAAAAATCGGAGGTTAGAAATGGAAAGCATTTATACTAAAGAGTGTCCTTCATGTGGAGAAATAGTTAGGTTATTAGCAAAAGAAGATATAGAAGGCAATAATTACTTTGAATGTCCTAACTGCGGGTTTGTATTTGACCAAGATGAACTTGATGATGAACTATAAATATAAGCCAAGTTGGCAGGCATTATGCCTGTTAGCTTGGCTTTTTTATTTTAAGGAGGTGTGAAATGAAAT
>Ga0190284_1000750_pt1 | contig 16641 bp, 13 predicted proteins | sample 48691812_MG_FD_161668 | JGI IMG/M metagenome (GOLD analysis project Ga0190284, IMG submission 161668) | Hydrothermal vent microbial mat bacterial communities from Southern Trench, Guaymas Basin, Mexico - 4869-18-1-2_MG | ecosystem: Environmental > Aquatic > Marine > Hydrothermal vents >...
TGACAGGAGAAAAAAGACAGAATGGGACGAGAAGATATTCCGCCGTGATGAGGAATGCGGGGGACGGAACATAACGGTCTGGGGGATGTGAATGAAATGATGAATGGTGAATGGTGAACGAGAAACACTTTAATCATCACCATTCACCATTCATAATTCATAATTCACCAAGTTCACAGATAGTGCAACGCGTCCAGCGGCTTTATCCGCGCTGCCTTGATTGCCGGATAGAGTGCGGCAATGACTGTTGTCGTAAGAACAATGACTCCGCAGGCAATGATATCCATCGGTTTCAGCGCGGGATAGATGATTTGCCCGGTTCCCCATACTCTCACAGATTCCATGAAGAAAGAAAAATCAATGCCGTTGAGAGAGAGCAAGAATGTCACAGCCACACCCGAGGCCGCTCCAGCCAGAAGCCCCACAAATCCGAGGTTGATGGCTTCAAACAGCACCATCGCACCAATCCACGAGGGGCGTGTGCCGATGGACTTCATGACTCCTATTTCATGAAACCGCTCCATAATCGCCATGATGAGTGTATTTGCGATGGAGAATGTCACTGTGATGAAGATGATGGAGAAAAAGATATATATGGAGGTGTCAAAGAGCTGGATTGCTCGCAGAAGATTCGGGGCCATTTCCTTCCAGGTGAGAAGTTCAATCTCCGGGTTCTTGAGAGATTTGCCAATACGAGCCGCGGCCTCGTCAACCTTTTTCCGATGCTCCACATGCACGGTGATTTCAGAAATCCGCTCTCCCATGCCGGTGAGTTTTTGGAGCGCGTCAATCCCGGTAAAGACCACATACTTGTCAAAGCTGTCAATGGGGCTTCGGTACAGCCCCCTGACTTTGAAAGCAACGCCGACTATCTCCTTATTCAAGTCCTGAAACATCATCACCACTTTGTCGCCAATCAGAATATCCAGCTTTTCCGAGAGTGTTTTTGAAATCAGCACCTCGTGCGCCCCCGGGTCTGAGAGATACCCATCCTTATCGAGCGTGTAGTCAAATATTTTTGTGACAGACTTCTCCTTTTCAGGATCAACCCCCATAAGAAGAATGCCCCTTGACGCCTCGCTGGAGCGGATCATCGCTTCCATCTTGAGCCGGGGAGCATGACGGGGAAAATCTGCGAGTGAGCGTTGAATCTCTTCTGAAGGGATAAAGCTGTTTTGCAGTTTCATATCCTCCTGAAATCCTTTGCGATGGATTGAAATATGCCCCAGCGAGGTGCTGATGGTGTTCTCAACCATCTGATTATTCATTCCGTTCATAATGCCCATGGACATGAGCATAGCAAATATCCCCATGGCAATGGAGGAAATCACCACCAGGGATCGCCGCTTGTTTCGCCAGAGATTTCTCCAGCCGATCATAAAGAAAATTTTCATAACTAACCTTCCTTCAGTGATAACTGACTGCCAAGAACCAGGGTATAAATCGTAAAAACATTTGCGCCTTTTCTTTGTGTCCTCTGTGCCTTTGTGTGAGACATGAAGCGAAGACCCCGGGCATAAGTTTTTCTGCAAAAGCATTTGCGCCTTTTCTTTGTGTCCCCTGTGCCTTTGTGTGAGACATAATGCGAAAACCTGAGTGTAAATTGTAAAAAACTTTGCGCCTTATAATTTCCGTATGGCCTCAATCGGATTCAGCTTTGCAGCCCGTCTTGCCGGGAACACTGAGAACAGCACGGAGAGTATGAAAGTCAATAATGATGTGACGATGATGTTCAGTGATGTTATTTTTGCCGGGAAGATGGTTGTGGAAACGCCCCATACTGCGATCTCATCGGCATAAGAGGAGTAATCTATGGGATTGCTCTGAAAATAAAAGCTGACCCCATAGCCAAGTGCAACGCCGAGCGCAATGCCGAGGATTGAGATGACGACCGACTCCAGCAGAATCATGACAGAAAGCTGGCGCGGAAGGGTCCCGATGGAGAGCATTACGCCGAATTCCCTTGTCCGCTCAAAGACCGACATCTGAATGGTGTTGAGTACGCCAAATGCAACGATCATAAACAGAATGAAGATGAAGATATAACCGCTGATGTCATCCATGACTATGAATTGTACAAGCTCAGGCATCAGTTCATCCCAGCCCATGACTTCAAGCCGGGTTTCATTCTGAGACGTAATGCCAAGTATATCCGCTTTTACATCAGGGAGATATGACGCATCATCGAGCCGGATGATCAGTGAATGAATGTACCCCATCATAGAGAACGTCTCCTGCGCCTGTGACAGAGGAATGAGAATCAGCTCGCGGTCATATTCCGGATTGCCGCTCTCGAATATTCCCACCACCTCGAACCGTTCCGCAGCAATAGAGCCGTCAAATCCCTGAGATATCATGGCAATCCGGTCGCCGACCCCGACACCGGTATTTTTTGCAAGGGTAGCACCGATGACTGTATGGGCAGCATCTTTCGGGGTAAGAAATCTTCCCCCGGGGCGTATCTTTTCGTGAATATTACTGACTTGACGCTCACTTTCAGGATCAATCCCCTGGATCAGCATACCCCGTGTGGATTCTCCGAAAGAAAGAAGCCCGCCTGCGATTACCCGCTTGGCATAAGCGGCAATGCGGGAGTCGTTGCCAAGATATTTCAGCAGTTCTGATGACGGTTCAAACGCGTAGTCAATGGTCTGATTCTCCCAAAACCCCTCCTCATGAATCTGAACATGACCTGTATTGAGTGCGACCGCATCCTCGATCATCTGGTCATGTCCGCCTTTTCCAAGGGAGTTCATAAGAATAATCATGGCGCATCCGACCATAATGGTCAGCAACGTCAGCAGAGTTCTCCGTTTATTGCGCCACACATTCCGCCAAGCCAGCTTTGAAGCAATATTTGTTGAGTTCATAAACCTTTCCCCGAAATTAGATTTCCATCAAACATCAAACATCAAACATCAAACATCAAACATCAAACATCAAACATCAAACATCAAACATCAAACATCAAACATCAAACATCAAACATCAAACATCAAACATCATTTCCTTTTGAGATTTTGCAGGGTAAAGACCTTTCCCGGAAGCGGGGCATCGTACTTTGCGGCTGTAATTTTCATAAGCGTGTATCGGTCCTTCTTTTTTACCGTCTGCATTTTATACAGCGTGGGTATGATGCGGTCATGCATCTGTTTAAAATCACTGTATGTGAGATATTTTTTGAGAACATTGTGTTCGTTGTAAAATTCTTGTCGGACAGGCAGCATATCCTCGGTTCGGGCAAAGTAGAATATCTTGCCCCACACCACCGCGGCATCGGGTTTGGGAATGAGTTCCACTTTATAACATTCATGGTTGTCAACCGTTTCCTTTCCGAGAAGCTTATGCGTGTAGTCGTTGATGATGCTTGACTCTTTTACGACATCGTCATTGGTAAAATCCGACCCCATCCAGGATTGAAGCATCATGGATGGAGAAATTTTCACGGTCTGCTGAAGCTTGGGCACATAATGCCACATTTTGTCTCCGATCATCAGAAAGCGGTTGCCTGCGTCTTTTTTTGGAGCGTAAATTTCCGCAAATGATTTTAAATCGTCTCTTTGCCTGCGGTCCATGTAGGATTTCATCTTCATGGTGCGGGTCCATCGCCGGGTTTTAATGACGATCTTATAAACCGCAAGCTGCGTGTCACCCTGCACAAGTTTCTCTGACTTTTCGATGATCTCTTTGCCAGTGAGGGCCAGGATGTCCGGAGAGGAGAGAGCGAGGGTCAGAAATGTCATGAATACTGCTTTTAAAATGATTGAGTGTTTCATAATACCTCCTTTTGTTCCGGTGAGCTTTTTTCCGAATGGGGCAGACTCCGCAACTGCAAGAAAAAGCCGGCAGAGCCTCCCCCTTTATATGTTACGAGGCGGAAGCCCTCGCAACAAGACCGTTTATGGACGGATTCTGTAGTCAAGAAGATGAGGGGATCTGCCGAGAAGTTCCAGCAACACTATTGCTGATCCTTTCGGAATTCTTTTTCCCTGCTCCCATTGTCTGACAGACGACGGACTGACATTCAACAGTTTGGCAAACACGGTCTGACTCAGCTCTGTCCTTTTTCTGATTTCCCTGATTTGTGCCGAAGTTATTGCAATTTCCGGAATTTTAACCCCGAGTGCTCTGAGTTCTTTTTTTGTGAACGAAGATTCAAGCCCGGATTCAAGCATATCCTGAACAGTTGTCCCAATTGCCTGTCTTATTGATTTTCTCATTCGTATCCTCCAAGTCAGATAAGACTTTTTGTGATATTGCCCTTTCAAGTTGTTCAGAGTTTAACGATAAAAGATCGTTGCCTAATTTCTTGAAATACTGCAACTCGTTTCTGTCAATATTTTCTTTTTCATTTTTCCCAAATCCGAAAAGAAAAATGGCCCTGTCACCTGCCCTGAAGACAATAATCGTTCTGAAACCGGAGCTTTTTCCACTATGTTCACGCTTGACACGAACTTTGAACAAATGACCACCCAAATCAGCCGCTGACAACCCTGCTTCCAAATCGCTGATCGCATCAATCAGGTTCTGACTGTTCAGCCTGGCCTTTTCAGACCATTTTTTGAACCATTTGGTTGAAAGTCTCTTCATAAATTACTTAAATCCCGGACCGGATAGAAGACATCAAGGATTCGGCAATCTGTGACGGCCGTGCCTGAATGCGTCGCATTTGGGGGAATGACAACAACATCTCCGGGCTTGAGAACTTTCGTTTCGTTGTCAACGGTCAGCTCAAACTCCCCTTCAAGCATGCTCGTGACCTGCTCGTGAGGGTGCGAATGTTCTGGCAGTTCAGCATCTATTTCGATGGTACAATAAGAGAATGTCATATTTTCGGTGTGGACAAATCTGACATTAAATCCGGGGACGGGATTTTTTTCTTCGATATCATTCAGGTTGATAAATGGCATAATTGTCTCCTTTTGCTCTTTATTATCAAATACAAAGCTGTGCAGTACAATAAATCTGCACCTCAAAAATCTCAAAATAACGATAAATCAGTGCGGTGTCAACAATTTTTTACGGACTTAATAATGGATACGAAACACCTTGTCAGTGAATCTTATTATGAGGAATACAAAAACAGTCAGGATGTTCGGGAAGGTGATATTCTGTTGATAAGGGATGACACATCTCTTATCGGGACGTGTGCGATGATCACCCAACATGACATAAGAATAATTTATCAAAGCCATCTTTACAAAACGGGTTCATACATTGCTTTTTGCATAGGAAAAATTCACGAATTGAAAATCCGGGAAGTGCTGAAAAAGGTTGCAATTTTTCAAATTTTGATGAATATATTTAATTTTAACACTTTTTGTGGTCTCAGGCAATATGACAGGCTTCGACGTGGGACTTCGGCATGAACTCAGTTGAATGTTCAGCCGATTGAACGGATAACAGAAAATTCGTTTCATCCTCCGATCCGCTGTCATATTCCCGGTTGCGGCACGGGATGCCAGCTATCCGGAGGTCGGCTCCGGAGCCGGCTTTCAGGCCGCAACCGGCTGAAATGATATGGAACCACAAAAACTGTTAGAATCAGGAATATACAGAAACTGTTGGCAGGCCTGAAGTTCGGAACAAAAATAACCCCCATAATTTCCTGATCGGAGTTGAAAAATGAAATCAGTTGTCAAATTTTCCATCAAACAAACCGTATTTATCAATGTTGTCTTTGTTATCCTGGTAGTGGCCGGCGTGTTCAGCATTCTCACCATTCCGGTTGAGAATATGCCCTCGGTGGATATCGGGAAGGTTTTTATCTCCACAATATATTTCGGAGCATCGGCCGAGGATGTGGAAGAGCTGGTCACAAAAAAAATTGAAGACGCACTGGACGGACTGGAATATGTGGAGTTCATCCAGTCCAACTCATACAGAAACGTATCTTCCGTGCAGATCAAGTTCATTGACGATTCAGATTACAAAGACATTTACGATGAACTTCGCTTTCGCGTCTTAAATATTAAGGACGAGCTTCCGGCCGGCGCGGATGATCCCTTTTTTTTCTATGTTGACACCCATGCATGGATGCCGGTTGTTATCGTCAATATTACCGGAGAGATTCCGCCAAGAAGCCTGAAACTTTTTGCCGAGGAACTGAAGGCCCAGCTTCTGAGCATTCCGAACGTGAGGAGTGTGGAGATTATGGGCGATTATGACAAGGAGTTTCACGTCTCGGTTGACCCGGAAAAGCTGCGGCAGTTCGGAATCACCTTTAACCAGGTTGCGGCTGCGATCCGATCTGAGAATACCAAAATCCCCACCGGACGTTTCCGAATGGAAGCTTCGGAATACATGCTTGACGCGGGCAGACGGCTCAGCACCCAGACAGAGGTTCTGAACATTGTGGTGCGCCGGGACGGTGACGGGAATTTTATCAGGGTGCGGGACCTGGTGACCAATGCCAGGATCAGCTACAGGGACCCTGCCATCATGCCTTCGGTAAACGGCGAGAACGCGCTGCGTCTCAGAGTGATCAAAGAGGAAAAGGGGAATGCTGTCACCATATCTGAACATGCCAAGAAGATTTCCCGGAATTTCGGAGACATTCACAGGAAAGACGACATCCGGATCGTGTTTACCAATGACTCCACCATTGAAATCAATGACTCAGTCAAAACCCTGAGCGGCAACCTGATTCTCGGGATGGGACTGGTACTCATTATCCTCTGGATCAGCCTGGGCTTCAGAAACGCCATGCTGACGGCAATGGGCATTCCGTTTGCCTTTCTTTGTACCATCATCATCATGCACATCAGCAAAGTATCCCTGAACACCATCAGCCTTTTTGCATTTGTGCTGGTTACGGGTATCATCGTGGATGATGCGGTCATTATCATGGAGAACATCTTCAGGCATATCCAGATGGGAAAATCCAAGAAAATGGCGGTCATAGACGGCACATCAGAAGTCATGCTTCCGGTGATCAGTTCCGCACTGACCACCATTCTCGCGTTTATCCCCATGCTGATTATGACCGGAAGCACAGGGGAATTTTTCGCACAGATTCCCAAAACAGTGACCTTTGCTCTTGCTGCTTCGTTGCTGGAGGCACTCTTCATCCTTCCCATTCATATTCTCGACTGGGGCCCCAAAAAAATAAGCGGGAAAGTTGCCGATGAGGATGAAGACCCCTATCATCATCTGAAAAGCGGCGTGTTTTCACCTCTGTGGGAAATTTACCGCTGGATACTGACAAGACTTCTGGATCACAAATTTTTCGCATTTACGTCTGTCATACTGCTTTTCTTTGCATCCATGGCGGTGCTTGTTCTTTCCGCCACTGGGATAATGCCCCTGATCAAAATGGAATTTTTCCCGGGGAATTATTTCAGATACCATATTCCCATTACGATGCCTGTGGGAACCTCAATTGAAAAAAGCGACGCGGTGGTGCGTGACCTGTCCGCTTTTATCATGTCCCTCGGAGAACAGCAGGCCCAGTCCGCGTACGGCAATGCAGGACGTTACGAAGATGAGGATTACTCCGTGACCAGCGGACATAACTACGGCGAAATCGTCGTAACACTGCCCGAAGACAAGGATCGGAATTTTCCGGAGAACCCGGATGATGATCCCATGCTGCATCTGGATTATATCAGAAACAAGCTCAGAGAATATATTGCTCAGAAATACACGGAAAGCGGGTTTACGCCTACTGCCAAGGTTTTTCCCGAAAGCGACGGTCCTCCGACCGGAAAACCCATCAGTATCCGGGTCACGGGGATCACCATGGCGGACGCTTTGAAAGCCACGGATTCAATCATGAAATTCATGAGAACCGATCTGGAGCTTGCCGACCTTATAGACCTGGAGGACGACAGGCCCGATTTTCACAAGACCGTCAGATATGAGCCGCATCAGGAGGCGGTCTTTGAATATGGCCTTCTCCCGGGAGATGTCACCGCACTGGTTGCCGGCGCGCTGAACGGCTATCATGCGGGAGAGTTCAGAACCATAGATGAGGAAGTGGATATCATGGTTCGACTTGCCCGGAAGGATGACAAAGGGAATACCCGGGGCGCGGGGCTTTCAGATCCCAGCGACATTCTGGGGGTTCCGGTCATCGAACACAGTTCGTCGCCAGTGCTGCTCAGAGATTTGGTAAAGATGTCGTATAACAATGAACCCAACATCCGATCCAGGTACAAAGGAAAACCGACCATTACGATTCTGTCGAACATCAGGGCAGGCGCGCAGCTCTCTTCGGCCAGAGCACAGGTGCTGGTGAGCGGCTTCTTTGAAAAAGCAAAAGAAAACTTTACCGGCGTTTCCATCTCTTTCGGCGGCGAATTTGAAGCCACCAGCCGCTCCTACACTTCGCTGACCTTTGCTTTTTTTATTGCGGTTCTGGGAATTTATATGGTGCTCTCATCCCAGTTCAATGACTATTTTCAGCCCATGATCATTATCTCTGCTGTTCCCTTCGCACTCATCGGCGTGGTCATGGGGCTGTTTCTGACGAGAACCACCTTCACCATCGGGAGTTTTCTGGCTGTTGTGGGGCTTGCAGGGGTTGCAGTGAATGATTCACTGCTGCTGCTCGAATTTATGAATGTCCGGGTAAGAAAGGGAAGACCGTTGCGGGAGGCAGTCATTGAAGCCGCAGCCGCCAGGATGCGGCCAGTGCTGATTACCACAGTCACCACCATGCTGGGGCTTTTGCCCATGGCCATCGGGATTCCCACCAAATCCATTTCCTGGGCGCCCATGGCAACCGCATTTGTGGCAGGGCTTTCCAGCGCAACAATGCTTGCATTGCTCTTTATTCCGCTGGAGTATGAATTCGTTGAAAATACAAAGGCATATCTGAAGCGGAAAGTTCACAGACGAAAAATGAAAGCCGGAAGACGGAAGCTGGCACTCAAAGCAAAGAAGTTGAAACCGATAATTGAGGATTCCAGAATTGAAGCGGAGGATTCGGAACAGGAAGTTCAGACTCCATAAAACCTGCTTTCTTTTCTTTTTTTAGGAGTGCGGAAATGGAGCGGAGGAACGGAGCGGAATTTTCGCATTTTTCGCATTTGACAGTTGGCTGCAAAAATTCCGTTCGCTTCGCTCACTTCATTTTTGCACTCCCTTTTTTCTGCAAAAATTCCGTTCGCTCCGCTCACTTCATTTTTGCACTCCTTATGGTTATATGGTTACTTTGAAATCTGTTGGATGTCATAAGCTGCAATCTTAGGCAGATTCACCTGCTCAAGCAGCTTTGCCCGATACCTTCGCAATGAAGCATCCTCCGGTCTGAGGTCAATCTGCCGGGAAAGGTGATCCATCGCATCATACCAGTATCCGGAACCGGCATACACAACATACAACCGGTCTTCGGACGTATTCGCCAGACGTTGTGACACATCATCGCTGAGGGGTGAATAAACAATGGTTCCGCTGATGTCACTCCCCCACGTCAACAAACATCGGCATCACCCGGACACCTGTCTCCCCATCAGTGCAAGTTTTCTCATACTTTTCCCGGCTGGCATCGTCAATATATTCCACGAAAAAGACCAGCGAGACCTCCGGAAGCCCGAGCTGCCTTCCGTACCCGGCAGCCTGGCCCAGTGCCTCGTCATATCCTCTTTCATCAGTGTAGGATTTGAGTTCCAGGGCATACGTCCGGTCCGCATATTCAATGATAAGATCAACTTTTCCATTGCCCGTGGGGAATTCGGGCCACACACGGGCATATTTCATTCCGAGAAAGTCGCACAGATACCGGTACAGGCTGAAATGATACACCGCCTCGAAGATTCTCAGGTCCTTCCGCCTCGGCGCGTCCCTCAGCAACCATTCCCGGTTTTTTCTCAGATGGTTCTGAAACCGCCGCATCAGGTTTGCGATGTTCAGTTCTTCCTCCGTGATGGTGTCGCTCAGGTCCTCGAACGGCTCCCGAACTTTTCCCATATATCCGAACAGATCACGGGCAAAATAGTTGAACAGACGTTTCTGGACAAAAGGACATGCGAATCTGACAAAATATTCGGTCTCATTCTCAGTTTCGTAGTCAATGACCCCGTTCATATAAAGATAGTTCAGCAGACTGTCATCATAAGAGAACTCTGTCTTCTCTCCTGTTCTGAAGAGATCAAGCACCACCAAGCGGTAAGGTTCCGTGTTCGCCTTGCTGATGATGTTCAGAACATTGTTGTTGGGAAGCACCTTGATCGCGGCCGCACTGACAATCTCAAAATTCCTCATTGAGACCGGGTCCGGGAATTTCTTGTTGTATTTCTCCGTGAGCAGCTCCCCGAACCAGCAGGCCAGGCCGGGCTGCCCGCGGGTCTCACGGAATATCCGCTCAGTCACATCCTGGTCAATGTGCTGGCTGCTTTCTCTCTCATACCATCCGAACATCCCCTCTGTCTCTTTGTATGTCAGGTTGGGAATGTGCAGACTGCGCTGGACATTGAAGGGCGAACCCGTGACATTCTCAATGCCGAGGACGCTTCTGACACCGATGAGGGCGAGTCCGTGAAGAAGGCAGCTCTTCTGATCCGAAGGTCTGTCGGCCTGGTTCCGTCTTCCAATATACATGTCTCTGAATTCATTTGCGAATTTGTTGATGAATTCCTCTCCGAGAGCGTCAAATTCATCCACGATAAGTATCACCGGCCGTTCAAAATACTGCCTGGAGAACAGACGGCGCAGATGCTTCCATGCTGTGATATTTTCAAAATCCGTGCTGAACCATTCGCTCAGATTTGAAACAAAGACTTCCAGAACCCCCCTCCCTGTATCTTCCTCTTTTGCGGACTGCATACTGATGATGCCTGTCTCGAAATTCCCCTGCTCCCTGATTTTTCTCATAACCTGCTGCATGATCCAGGTCTTGCCGGTCTGGCGGGGCGCCCAGACCGTGACGTAATGACCGCCCTCTTCGGGGTCATCGCCTGTCAGTTCGGCATAGGCACTGTCAGTCAGCTCCTTTCGGGGAGCATGATAATGAAGTTTTATATTGACAGGACCGTAAGATGAAAATCTTCGCATTTTTGCTGCTCCTTTCCGACACAAAGCTGTTTTCTCATTGGCTTACTCAGGACTCATTCGCGAGGCAGACCTTGCACTCCGGACGCATCATCCGGGTAGCCAGAGAGCTTACATCACATTCACTTTATACTGCTTTATCAACGGATCCTCTGTGATAATGATCATATCCTCATATTTTGCCTGAGCAATGAGAATTCTGTCAAAAGGGTCTTTATGATGCATTGGTAGCTCTAATATGCCGAGACTGTGTCCGACGGTGATATCCAGGATATTGAAGTCGTTCATATCAAGCTGTTTTCTGACAAAAATCTCTGGCGACTCGGGCAACGAAAGCTTGCCGACTGACGATTTGATCGCTATTTCCCAAGTGCTGGCCGAGCTTACATATATCAGATTGTCTGTATCTGAAATCGTCGCCTTTGCCGAGCCGGACAATTTCGGATGATCAAGCGTCCACCAGATGAATATATGAGTGTCAAGCAGATATTTCATTTGTAAAATTCCCTTACCGTTTCATCATCCAGAGGTGCTTCAAAATCGTCCGCAATCGTGATCATACCTTTGGCCGTCCCCGGTTTTCTTTCTGACTGTTTCGGCTTTGGCTCTGCCTTATCCTGACGGAATTCTGTCAGTATTATGATTTCGGCATCCTTTCCGACCATATCCTTATGAACCGGAATCTGAATGATTTCCGAATCCAGATATTTTCTGATTTTAACGGCTGTCATCATTATAAAAAATTCCTTATTAAAATCCGGAGCCTGAGACAGCCGCTCCGGAAGATGCTGGTTATTGTTTATAAAAATCTTCTCTCAGCCGAGCTTGAAGGGACGGTTCCCACATCTGCTCCCGGGGGATTGCCAAATCCCCCGGCATGGAGGCCCGGCTCCCAGTTCTGCTCCCGGGGGATTGCCAAATCCCCCGGCATGGCCCGAGCCGGGCATGAGGGGGCAGCTCACGGTTTATCCAGCCATCTTTTGTCGCTCGTCCATGCGATTCCATATTTTTCCAAGTATGCAAGGGTGTTTTTGAAGAACCCGCTTACTGAGAAGACGAACAGCACGGCTTTGCCCACCTTCTCAAGTTTCATCAGCTCACCGGCTTTCTCTCGAAACTCCGCCGCCTCGTTCACGCTGAATTTTCTCTTCCGGTTCTTCACCTCGCCGATGAGGGAATGCTCATTTTCCCCGGTCCGGGCAAAGATATCGATCTGGATATCCCGCTGATGCACCGGTGATGCGGACCAGGACCAGACCGTCCGGTATTCCGCAAACCTGAAGCCGGCCGGCAGATTTTCCGTAATTTTCTTGAAAAGACGCTGATTCCCGTGCGCCCGGTACCTGAGATTGTCAATGATCAGATACTCGGCGAACTTTCCTCTGTAATGACTGTATTCTCCCTGAAGCCGTCTGCTGCTCCTCTGCAGACTTTCGGCCAGCCTTCTGTATTCGTCTGCCACTTCCTTCGGATCAAAGGTCTCAATCTCCTTCTGGTAAACCCCTCGGAACACCTTGTCGAAAATGTTGTCCGGAACCCCCTGATAATCAAAATTGCTGGAGCCCTGCTCGATGATGTCGGCCCTGACCAGTATCTTCAGCTTTTTCTCAAGGTCCGAGTCACTCATTTCAAGGCCCAGCCTCTCCCTCAGCTCATGGCGGGTGACCTCCCTTTCCCGGTGTTTCGACAGATAAAGGACTATGCGTTTCGCATGGACATCGTTCGACTCTTTCATGGCATAGCCCGCATATTCCATCCATGTCCCCCTGATACCCCCCTCTCTGTCAAGGGTCTCGAACACGAGTGTCCCGAGCACCCCCCTCTCCGTGGCCAGATCCCTTCCCGGACACTTGGAACGGAACATGGAACCGATATAAAAGGGGTTTCCCTCCGTGATTCCGGCGATCAGCGGCACGGTCTCCTCCGACACCGGGACATTCTCCAGATGGGAATATTTCAGGATCATCTCAGCCGCCTCGTCCCCGGGGATGTTCCCGAAATAGTGGAACTGAAACCTCCCGGGAAGCATCCGGAGAAGGTCCCGGGCCAGCCAGCCCACCCAGCTCCCGGCCACCAGCAACGGAGCGTTCTTGTACTCACAGGTGTGCAGATAGCTGCCGGCGAGGTTGCCGATCCGTCCGGTGCATGCCTTGTCTCTGAAGATGAAACGGTTGATGAACTGGAATTCGTCTATCATCTGGACAACCCGCTCGTCATAGTGCCGGGCAACCATCCGGGGAGCCTCTCTCACAAGATTCCACAGATTGTCAACACGGCCGTTTTCCACTGACACCTGAACATCCTCGGTCAGCTCCGAAAGATAGGTGAGTTTCTCCTTTTTCGCCGCCTTCGCAACCCGGGCGATATTATCTTTGGAATAGTCCAGATATTCCTGTTTCCGGGTTTTGAAGGCGAGATACTGACAGACGAATGTGAGAAAGAACTCTATGCTGAAATCACCGAGCCATTGGTCCGTCTCCCTGATCTCGAAATAAAAGGGGACCACCCCGTCATTCTTTTCAAAGGTGATGTTGCACAGTCTTTGAATCAGGGCGGTCTTCCCTGTCTTTCTCCGTGACAGAATGGCCGTACTCTGCGAAATTTTGCGTTTTGTCCGCTCAGTCCACCTCAGAAAATACTCAAGTTCCTTTTTCCGCCCTGTGAACAGGTCGGGATTTCCGATTTTTTCCTCAAGCCAGACTTTCATTGTTTTCCTCCTCTCATTGGTTTGCGGAGTGCGAATCACTGTTTTGCTCTCTCGGACATGGCTGACCTTTCACGCTCAATGGACAGCTCTCTGTTCTGCTCCCGGGGGATTGCCAAATCCCCCGGCATGGCCCGGATTTGCCAACCCGGGCCGAGCTTCAGAGGGCGGCGGCTCCCTTTTCTGCTCCCGGGAGATTGCCAAATCCCCCGGCATGGCCCGGATTTGCCAACCCGGGCCGAGCATGAGGGGACGGCTCAAGGCTTTTCCAGCCATCTTTTGTCACTCGTCCATGCGATCCCATGCTTTTCCAGATACACAAGCGTGTTTTTGAAAAAGCCGCTCACGGAAAAGACGAACAACACGGCCCTGTCCACGTTTTCAAGCTTCATCAGTTCCCCGGCTTTTTTTCGGAACTCCCCTGCCTCTTTCACGCTGAACTTTCTCTTCCGGTTCTTCACCTCACCAATGAGAGAATATCCCACTCCCTTTGCCTTGGCAAGGACATCAATCTGAAACTCCGGCTCATGCAGCGGCGGGGAATGACAGCCCCGGACTTCCTCATATTCTGCGAATACGAAATCATCCGGAAGGTTGTTCATGAAGGATTTGTAAAGCCCGCTCCTGTGGGCATCATGAATGAGACGGTGAATGATCATGAATTCGGCGAAAGCTCCTTTGTAGCGGCTGTAATCGCCCGACAGCCGCTCATACCTTCTCTGTATCTCTTCAAAAAGGGCTTTGTATTCATCCGGAGCCTCCCGGTTGACGAATCTGTCTATGTCATCCGAATAGCTCCGCCTGAACACCTTGTCGAATATATTGTCCTGCACCCCCTTGTAACGCCCGTAGCTCTCCTCGATGATGTCCGCCCTGTGCAGGGATCTGAACTTCTTCTCCAATTCCACATCTGTCATATCAAGCTTCAGAACTTTCTTGAGTTCCTTACGACTCACATACCTGTGCCTGTTTTTTGAAAGATACAGAACCATGTCCTTCGCATGGACATCATTGATCCTTGAAAACGCCGAGTCCAGATATTCCATCCACGTCGCATTGATGTTGGCGTCCAGGTTCAGAGTCTCGAATTCGAGGGTCTTCCGGACACCCCGGGCAGTCGTCATATCCCTTTCGGGATATCTTGATCTGAGCAGTGCGCTGATATAAAAAGGATTCCCCTCGGTCAGTTGCGCGATCAGCCATACGGTCTCCTCCGACACGGGAACTCTGTCAACAAGAGCGTATTTGTATATCATCTCGGCAGACTCGTCTTCCGGCAGGTTCCCGAGCGGGTCTTTGTGAAACCTGCCCGGGAGAAGCCGGTTCAGGTCGTCCATGAGCCAGCCCACCCAGCTTCCTGTGACAAGAAGCGGCGCGTTTTTGTATTCGCAGGTGTGCAGATAGCTGCCCGCGAGGTTGTCCGCCCGCCGTTTCTTTTCCCTGTCCCAGAAAATAAAACGGTTGATGAACTGGAATTCGTCTATCATCTGGACAGCAACCCCCCCGTAATGCTGGGCCGTCATCCGAGGCGCCTCTCTTATGGCATCCCAGAACCGATCCGCGTTTCCTTCTCTGATCAGTGGCCCGTTTTTTTCTATCAGCGTGTGCAGATACTTGAATCCCTCTTTTCCCGCGGTCGCCGAGGCATCTCTGAGCGTTCCCATGTTCGAGGGATCCAGATATTCCGGCTTGCGGGTTCGGAAAGCCATGTACTGATAGACAAAGCTGAGAAAAAAGTTCGTTGCGAAATCCCCCAGCCACTGGTCAGCCTCCCTGATCTCAAAATAGAAGGGAACCACGCCGTCATTTTTCTCAAAGGTGATGTTGAACAGTCTTTGCAGCAGGGCTGTCTTGCCGGTCTTTCTCCGGGAAAGGATCGCTGTGCTCTGGGAGATTTCCTGCTTTGTCCTGCCGATCCAGTTCAGGAAATACGCCAGTTCTTTCTTTCTTCCGGTGAACAGTTCGGGATTTCCGATTCTTTCTTTGAGCCAGACTTTCATTGTTTCTCTCCTCTCATTCAGTTCTCTCGGAGTGCAAAGCTTGCTTTGCGAGTCGCCACCCGGGAGTGCGGAAATGGAGCGCAGCGGAATTTTCGCAAAGTTTGGTGCAAAAAACCGCTTCGCTCAATTTTTGCACTCCTAATCAGATCTGCCGAAGGGGCGCGGCGGACTCGCCTGAAGATCATCCGGCGGGGTCGGGGTGGCATCCCGGCCTCTTATCACGAACCGGCTCACATCCTCGGCTGTGTGCTCCGAGCAGGGCTTTTTTATCCAGCGGGCCGCATCCAGAGGATTGCCGGACATGGGTATCAGGCTGCCGCTCACGTCAATGTCCGGAGCTTCGATTTTTATTGTGCCGTCGTTGCCCCGGTCTGATGTGGCTGTCACGTTGCTGTCGGATGATTTCAGGAAGTGCCGTCCAGTTTTATGCCTTTCGGGTAGTTCTCGTCGGCGTGAGCCGGAAGGGCTGTGATGACTGTCAGAAATGCCGCGATGATAAACTGTGTTACGGTTTTCACTCTGAACTCCTTTTTTACTGAGGGTTGAAGGATTATAACCTGCATGTTTGGCTGATTATGTTAGCGGATCGTGTCTGTAATGTCAAGTCAGGAAGCAAAAAATTTTGGGCATTTGCATGATTTGTTTAATTCTACAAACATGTCGGCCCTACGGGCCTCTGACTGGTGGGTCTTTTTGGGTTCTTCCTCCTGTTGTTTTGTTTGTCTGCTCGTTCGTTCAGTGTGAAGCTACTCGCACCGGATTGCCAAATCCGGCGTGAATGGGTTCGGATTTGCCAATCTGGGCCGAGCTTCAGAGGGCGGCGGCTCCCTTTTCTGCTCCCGGGGGATTGCCAAATCCCCCGGAATGGCCCGGATTTGCCAACCCGGGCCGAGCTTCAGAGGGCGGCGGCTCCCTTTTCTGCTCCCGGGAGATTGCCAAATCCCC
>Ga0190284_1000752_pt1 | contig 16604 bp, 17 predicted proteins | sample 48691812_MG_FD_161668 | JGI IMG/M metagenome (GOLD analysis project Ga0190284, IMG submission 161668) | Hydrothermal vent microbial mat bacterial communities from Southern Trench, Guaymas Basin, Mexico - 4869-18-1-2_MG | ecosystem: Environmental > Aquatic > Marine > Hydrothermal vents >...
GCTCGGCGCGCATGGCGCAACCCTAACAAACCCCGAATATGTGGAAATTTGGGGAAAAAGCACTCAGGAACGACAGATTAGATGCGATTGCCCTGCCGTCGTGGGGTGTGGCCATCTTCCGTGGGACGAGAATCTTGGGTGCCATAGCCACCGCAATGGGTGGCCATGGCGGTCCACGTCGTGTTGCGTTATGCGGGCGGCGCAGGGTGTCTTGCCGACTCGCCTCCCCCACAAGGCGTGACGCTACATGGGTTTGGCCAAGCGGCGAAAATCAGCGGCGGGCACGGTGAGCGTGTCCCATTTGGGCGACCGGCGCCTGGCGTGGGCCTGGTAATCCGTCAGTGAAACGCACATGAAGGCATAGCGCTCGTCGCGGAAGGGATGGACGTGGCAGGCGAGGCGCTGCTCGGGCTCGCCGGTGAGCCAGTAGGCAAACACGAACATGCCCCGGAATCCGTCGCCGAACGTGTTCTCCCATTTCCCAAGGCCGGTCAGGTCGTCCTGCGTCACCCAGTTCTCCCACGTGCGTTTGTTGGCGTCGGTGTCGTAGGGGAACTTGCGGCCCTTGACGTCCGCCAGCCAGGTCGCCTCGCCCGGCCGATAGACCAAAAAATCGAACGATTTGACCCGGGCGCCGGCGAAGATGATCTTCTTCTGCTCGTCCACCGGTACGTAGGCGATCCCACGCGAGCGCAGATAGTCCTCAAAGGCGGCCTCGTAGTGGATATGACGCCGGGTCATGCCCCGCATTATACCGGATCACCGGCCGACCGGGCAGGCGGCGGGCACTGCGCTTCGCCCTGGGGTTTACTCCGTCGTCCGCTCCACGGACCGAGGCGCGCGCCTGGTTGCCTGGTTGCCTTCGGCTGCCGCTATCTTCGGCGGCGCGGTCGGATCATCAATGCCACCGAAGTGAGCAGGGCGAGCGTGGTCGGTTCGGGCACGACGGTCACGTTGTCGATCCAGAATTCCTGCCCACCGATGGCAAACGAGTTGATCGTTCCGTCGAAAGTCAGATCGCCCAGACCCTGACCGGCGGCGCCCGGTCCGGTGGCTGTGACCTCCACGCCGCCAACGATCAAACCGCTGATCTCGTCGAAGTTCTCGAAGTTCCGGAAGTCGCCGTTGACGTCGACGTTGAGGTTCCCTCCGTATTCGCCGAAATCGATCGTTAGCCCGGCGATCGCCGCACCGAAATTGAACGCGAGGTTGATGTTGTTGATCTCGAGCTCATTCCCGGATCCGCCGGCGGACCCTCCGTTTTCCACTTCGGTGTATCCGTTGTCGGTGGGACCACCGGCGGACCAGAAGAAGGTCTGACCGGTAATCGGGACGCCGGAACTGACAAACGTGTCACCGACGTGGTAGACGTCACCGAGGGTCAGATCTTCGAAGTCAACGGTCGTCGCACCGAGCGGTGCAGCCACACCCAACGCCACCAGGACGGACAAGAACTGCGCGCACTTCATGACTCTCTCTCCCTAAAACCTCTTTCCGGGGCCGCCCGTTGCGGCCAACTTGCGATTATTCTACTTCGTCGCGAGCAGGGCGTCAACCGGTTGGCAGGTCTCGTATCGACTGCGGAGCCAAGTAGAAGGCAGGTCGATGACCTGCCTTCACTCTCTCTTTTCGACACACGCCAAACACCTGCCGTTCTTTGGTGCCGGCGGATCACGCTTCGAACGGTTGGAAGGGATCGTCGAGGACTGTGTCGAGCGGGAACGTGCGTTGGGTGCCGGCGCGCATGTCCTTGAGTGACACGGTGTTGTCAGTCAAGGTGCCCTCCTCGACGATAATCACGCGGCGGGCGTTCCTGTCGTTGGCCTGTTTGAGTTGCTTGCCGAGCGCCTGACGCCGATAGGAGTACCCTGCGGTGACTTTTCTGCGGCGCAGCTCGGACGCGATGTTCAAGACGCGCTTGAACAGCTCGGGGTTCTTCGCGTCGGCGTCGACGACGAACACGGTTCGGCCGCGCGGGCGAAGCTGGAGCAGGTCGTACTCTTCCAGCAAATCCTGGATGACCACGTCGCCCAAGCCGAAGCCGGTCCCGGACATGGGCGCCCCCCCTACCGTCTTGAGCAGGTCGCCGTAGCGACCGCCGCCCAGGATGGCCCGTTGCAGGCCCGTCTTGCCGAAGGCCTCAAACACCGGCCCGGTGTAGTACGCCAGCCCGCGCACCACGCCCATGTCCACGGCGCAGTACGGGCCGACGCCCATGGTTTCGAGCAATTCGAGAAGGCGTCGGAGATCGGCGAGTTGCTGCTTGCCCTCGGGGTCGTCCCCCACCACGTCCTCGATCATGTTCAGCGCGTGCGGGCCTTTCGCTTCCCCGAGCCGGAAGAGCAACCCCCGCTGGGCGGAGGAAACGCCGAGCGCGTTGATGGTCTTCTGAAACTCCTCGGCGGAGAGCTTGTCGCGCCTGTCGAGAGCGACGTAGACCGCTTCGAGTTGTTCTTCGACAAAGCCGTTGGCCCGCAACACCGCTGCCAGCAGCGATCGCGAACTGATCTTCATCACCACATGCTTTGCGCTCAGGCCGACCTCGCGGAGGAAGTCGATCGCGACGAAGATGCACTCGGCGTCGGCGAGCACGTCGTCTTCGCCGAGGATGTCGATGTTCCATTGAAAGAACTCGCGCAGGCGTCCGCGTTGCGGTCGCTCGGCGCGGCATAGACGCGGCACCGAGTACCACTTGATCGGTTTGCGAAGAGCGTTGGCCCGGGCGGCGACCATGCGGGCCAGCGTGGGGGTCATTTCCGGGCGGATGGCCATCTCCCGCCCGCCGCGGTCCTGAAAATGGAACAGCTCCGACACGATGCCCTCGCCGCTCTTGGCGCGGTAGAGGTCGAGTCCCTCCATGATCGGCCCGTCGTACTCCTCGAACCCGTTGCGCTGCGACACGCGGTGCCAGTGCTGGGTGATCCAGTTCCGGACCGCCATCACTTCCGGGTAGTAGTCGCGCATTCCGCGTGGGGCTTGGAACTTCATGGCTTTCGGCTCCGTGATTTCGGGTGCCTGCGGTGGGGATTGTAACCCGAAGCACTTGCCGCGACTACGGCGTTGGGAATCCGGTCTCGCTACGATGCCGAAGCCCCGCGCGGTCCCAAACCACGAATGTCGCTTCGGTGGCGCCGGTTAGGTTGACTTGGTCCCACGTCGGCTGATAGCGAACGACGAAGGCGTTGTTCTCGTCGGGGCCTTCGACGGTGAACCCCCCCACCGGTGGTCGGGCGCGCGCCACCGAGGTCGTGGTTCCATCAGCCCGGCGCAGCACCAGCCGTCCGGTGTCGAAATCAAAGTCGTCCGCCCCGGGCGTCAGGACCAGCTCCACCGTGGACTGATAAATGAGCATGGTAATCGCATCGCGGGCGATGGCCGTGTCGTGCGCATCCGAACCGCTGCCCACGCGCAGCAACTCCCCCGCGACCGCCGTGCGGTCGCGCAGGCCATAGGTACGATAGGCTGTGGCGCACACGCGGATCTCCTGATCGGACCAGGCCTCGGGCATGGGGTATTCAAGCGTGAATTTGCCCATGTGGTCCAGATCGGCTTCGGCGGCGCGGTCACCGAGCGTGACGATGCAGTAATCCGCAATGCCCGCCGGGTTGATGGGATGCTTCTTGAAAGGTCGGGTCAGGACGTAACTGAAGCGCACCGTCTCACCGACGTGGGCCGCTTGACGTTTGGCGACGGACCAGTCGCCGCTTGCCCGCGGGCCGGTACTGGTGGCCAATGATCCGCCAAAACATCCGCCCAGCAGTGGGAACATGAGCGCGGCGAGAACGGAGAGGAACCGTCGGACATCGGGGTTTGCGTTGCCAATGCGATCAGGCCGGTAGGCCCTTGCGTCATTTCGCGGCGATCTTCTTCGCAGCGGCCCGCCGGGTGCGGCGCTGCTTCTGACGCCGGACGGCGTAGGCCTCAATGTGCTCGGGACGGGTGAAGAGATGTTGGTAGTCGTGGGCTCCGCCCTCATAGTCGCATTCTCCGGCTTTGTATTCGCGGCAAATCTGGGGGCGGGTATCGTAGATCCCGCAGCGGTTGTCCGGTTCCAGGTTACGGCACGAGGCAGCGAACTGCACGTACCAATCGCCCTCCTCCACGAAAACGGTCATGTTGTCGTGCATGAGATACCAGCGGATATCGTCGAAGTCGCGCGGGGTCGTCGGGTGTTCGATAGGCAGCGCGACGTACTTACAGCAGACTCCGGTGCAATGTTCACAAAGATTCGTTCCCATCGATCAGGTGTCTCCTTGCCAAGCGACTGCTGCTGCCGGATTATACGAGGCGTGGACGCGGATGGCTACCGTGCCCACGGGCGAGCGAAACTCCGAGTTGACGGTTGGCGTGTGGATAATGTCGAGTGCAGGTGGAAAACGTAGCGGGACGGTGCGAGTTGTTTCCGGAGAGTGGCGCTCGCGGAGACTCGCGGTTCCGCCGGGCGATCGCACACGCCCCATGCTCGATCGCGTCAAAGCCGCAGTCTTCGACGCGCTGGGGTCCTTCTACGGCACCCCGGGGAGGCTCCCGCCGCTTGTCGTGGCCGATGTTTTCGCTGGTGGGGGCACGTTGGGTCTGGAGGCGATTTCCCGTGGCGCGAGCGCCGGAGTGTTCTTCGAAAGCAAACCCGCAGCCTTGGGCGTCTTGCGGGACAATCTGGCGACGCTGGGCGTCGGTGCTCGCAGCGTTGTCGAGGCAGTGGATGTGTGGTCCGCCGGGCTTTGCGAGGTTCTTCTGCAGTATCACTGCGCCCTGGTGTTCCTTGATCCCCCCTACGCCGACACCCGCGACGCCGGGCACGGCGGCAAAGTCATGGGCCTGCTCGATGAGCTGGCGGCTTTCGGTCGACAGGCGGAGAATCCTGTGCTCGTTCTGCACCATCCCAGGAGCGTCAGTTTCGATCTAGCCGGCGTTGAACCGTGGTGTGTATACGCGGTTCGGGCGTACGGAACGACCGGCATTACGATCCTGGCGAGCGCCGGCCGGACCGCCCATCCGGACGAGGCTGCGGAGGATTCGCCATGAGCGCTGACCGGACCCGGCGGGCGGCGGAGAAGGTCGTCGCGATTCTGCGGGAAGGCGGGTTCGAGGCACTCATGGCGGGAGGCTGCGTCCGCGATCTCCTGCTCGGGCGCTCGCCGAAGGATTACGACGTGGCGACGAATGCGACACCGGATCAGGTGGTTGCGGCGTTCCACCGGACCGAGAAAGTCGGGGCGAAGTTCGGTGTGGTGATTGTTCGTCTGAGGGGGTGCATGATCGAGGTGGCCACCTTCCGGTCCGACGGTGATTACAGCGACGGTCGCCACCCCGATTCGATTCGCTTCGCATCGGCCCAGGAGGACGCCAGCCGCCGTGATTTCACCATCAACGGCATATTCCTCGATCCGGTGGATGGTTCGGTCATCGATTATGTGGGTGGGCAGGCGGACCTGCGCTCGGGGGTGGTTCGGGCCATCGGTGATCCCGCAGCGCGGTTTGCGGAGGACCATCTGCGGATGCTGCGTGCCGTGCGTTTCGCCGCTGCCCTGGGCTTCGACATCGAGCCCGTAACTCTAGAGGCCATTCGGTCCCAAGCCGCCAGCATCCGCGCGATCAGCGTCGAGCGAATCCAACAGGAGCTGGAGCGAATACTCACCAGCGAAACACGACGGCGCGGGTGGGAGTTGTTGGCGGACACCGGTTTGCTGGCCCACGTGTTGCCCGAAACGCCGTGGTCGCCGGCGGAGGAGGCCGAGGTGGCCCGGCGACTGGCCCTGCTTCCCGAGGATGCGGACTTGACGCTGGCGCTGGCGGTGGTGCTGCGCCGCTTCGAGCCGCGGGCTGCAGGGCGTATCTGCCGGCGGCTGCGCTGCAGCAACGAGTTGGAACACGGCGTCGTGTGGCTGATCGAGAACCTCCCACGGGTGATCGATGTGGACGGGCTCGAACTGGCCGACATCAAGCTGCTGATGGCCCACGGTTGCTTTCAGCGCCTCACTCACCTGCTGTACACCGAGTGCCTCGGGCGGTTGAACACCGAGGCGCCCCATCAGAGGTTGCTGTCGCGCGCCGCCCGGATACCGGCGGAGCAGGTAGCCCCCCTACCGCTGGTTGGGGGCGACGACCTGCAGGCCATGCGCATCCCCGCGGGACCGATCTACCAACACGTACTGGGTACGGTCTACCGGGCGCAGTTGAACGAGGACCTGCGCGACCGCGACGCCGGTCTGCGGTTGGCCCGAGAGATACTCGGCAGTGCCGGGTACCGCGTCACCCCGTTGTAACCTCGCCGACTTGGACTACTCGCCCAATGCATTGATGATGTTCTGGACGTTGTACATTCGTGTGATCCGAAGGCCGAAGTTCTCGCCCACCTTAACAGCCTGTCCCTCTCCAACGATTTTGTTGTTGATGAGCAAGTCCAACGCCGCATCGGCGTGCCGCTCGAATTCGAGAATGGACCCTGCGGTCAGCTTCAGGATGGACGAGACGGGCCTATCGCGCTCGGCGAGTTTGACAATGACGGGAACGCGCAGCCGCAGGATCCGCTGCAACTCGCCCGACGCGGTTCTGCTGAGGCGTGACGGGGACGCGGGACGCGCGGCGGACGCTGCCGGTGCGGGTACGGGTACGGACGGCGCCGGCGCGCTCGTCTCCGCTTCCAGGTCGGTCGCCGCCGAAAGCAGTGAGTCGATGTCGTCTTGGGTAATGCTCATAACAAGCCGCCGGCGTCCAATTCGTTCGCGCACCACAACCGGCGATATCACGCCTGGGCGCATACCGTCACCGGCAGTATCGACGCGAATGTCCGGTAACTTGAGAACTACTGGAAACGCCGGATCAGCAAACAGGCGTTGTGACCGCCGAAACCGAACGAGTTGTTCAGCGCCGTCACGATCTTGCGGTCTTGTGCGGTGTTGGGGACGTAGTCCAGGTTACACCCCTCTCCGGGGTGATCCAGGTTGATCGTCGGCGGGGCCACGGCATTCTTGATGGCCATGATGGTCGCAATCGTCTCCACCGCCCCGCTGGCGCCCAGCAGGTGTCCGATGCAACTCTTGGTGCTGCTGACGCACAGCTTGCGGGCATGCGGCCCGAAGGCTCTCTCGATGGCGAGCGATTCGGCCACGTCGCCCAGGGGCGTCCCAGTCCCGTGCGCGTTGACGTAATCGACTTCGTCGGGACGGATTCCGGCGCACGCCAACGCCTGCTCCATGGCCGTCGACGCCCCCGTGCCGGACTCACTCGGCTGGGTGATGTGGGAGGCGTCCGACGAAGACCCGAAACCGATAATCTCACACACGATATTGGCGCCGCGTTTCTTGGCCCGTTCCAACTCTTCCAAAACGAGAATGCCTGCGCCCTCGCTCATGACGAAACCGTCGCGATCGCGATCAAAAGGTCGCGAGGCGCGCTCGGGATCGTCGTTTCGCGTGCTCAGGGCCTTCATTGAGGTAAAGGCCGAAAGCCCCAGCGAGGTCAATGCCGCCTCGGTTCCCCCGGCAAGCATGACATCCGCCTCGCCGCGTTGGATGGTGACGTAGGAGTCCGCCATGGCGTGGGTTGCCGACGCACAAGCGGTGGCGACCGCCGTGCTCGGCCCTTGCAGCCCGTACTCGATGGAGATCCAGGCGGACGAGGCATTGAGCATGAGCCGTGGAATCGTAAACGGAGAGACCTTGCCCGGGCCGCGATCGCGCAGGCGATTGTGCTGCGTCTCCATCTCGGCGATCCCGCCGATTCCCGACCCGATGATTGTGCCCATCCGCGTTGGGTCCGCGGCGGCGGCGAAGTCGATTCCACTCGTGCGCACGGCCTCTCGCGTCGCCGCCAGAGCAAGGTGGGTGTTGCGATCCAGCTTGTTCGACTTGCGCCGGTCGATGTAGTCCTGGACTTTGAAGTCCGAACACGCACCGCCGATGCGGACGTCGAAGCCGGTCAGGTCAAACGTAGTCACCGGGCCGATTCCACTCTTCCCGGTGACGAGGTTGTCCCAGAACGTCTCCACCGTCTCGCCCAGAGGCGTAATCAGACCCATCCCGGTAACGACCACCCGTCGATCGGCCATGATTCAATCCCCACAGGTTGGAACCTAGCTCTTGCCTGCCATCTGCTTCTGAATGAAGTTGACGGCGGCGCCGACGGTCTGGATCTTCTCCGCCTCTTCGTCAGGTATGTTCATGTCGAACTCGTCTTCGAGTTCCATAACCAACTCGACGGTGTCCAGCGAGTCGGCGTTGAGATCGTTGATGAACGACGTCTCCATGCTGATCTCAGCTTTGTCGACGCCCATCTGCTCGCTGACAATGCCGATAACCTTCTGCTCGATTTCATCTGTGGTGGGCACCTGTCGGTCCTCCTGCTACAAGCTTCGCGTCAAAAGCAACACTCCCAGAACTGCGGCACTATAGCCAAAGCGCACAGCGTCCGCAACACGCAACTCACGACCCGCAATCCCCCCCCCGGCTACATCAACATCCCCCCGTCCACGGTAAGCACCTGCCCGGTGACATACGAAGCACCCGGGCCGGCCAGAAAGGCCACCGCCTCGGCCACTTCCTCCGCTCGCCCGAAGCGACGGAGCGGAATCTGGGATACATACCCGTCTTTGAGATCGTCGGGAAGGCCCTCGGTCATATCGGTATCGATGAACCCCGGCGCGACGACGTTGCAGGTGATGCCGCGCCGGGCCATTTCCCTGGCCACCGCCTTGGTGAAACCGATGATGCCGGCCTTGCTCGCCGCGTAATTCGCCTGCCCCACTCGGCCCGACAGACCGGAAACGCTGGAGATATTCACCAACCGGCCCCGCCGGGCGTAGACCATGTGCTGGCTGACCGCCCGGGTCATCCAGAAGACCGATTTGAGGTTGGATGCGATCACCTCATCGAAGTCCGCATCCTCCATGCTCATCAGCAGGACGTCACGCGTGATTCCGGCGTTGTTCACCAGGATATCGATCTTGCCCCGCTGCTCGACGGTGTCCTCGACGAGCTTGTCGATCGCGATCCGATCGGTCACGTCCAGCACGCTCGGCGCCACCCTGCCGGACAACTCCCGTTGAGTGCACTCATCCGCCACCTCGGCGAGCTTGTCCGCGTTCCGCGCACACCCGACCACTTGTGCTCCCTGCGCGGCGAGTTTCAGCGCGATGGCCCGTCCGATTCCACGACTGGCACCGGTAACAATCGCCACCTGATCGGTCAACATTTCGTCGCTGCTCCCGAGTGCTGCAACCTACGCCAGCGCCTCCGCCAGCGCGGCCTCGACGCGGTCGGCCGTGCTCACGTTCACGGTCGGCACCTTGCGGTTGATCTTCTTCATCAGCCCGGTGAGCACGCGCCCCGGACCGACCTCCAGGAAGGTCTCCACCCCCTGCTCGATCAGGCGCTCCATCGACTCCTGCCAGCGCACCGGCTTGACCACCTGGTCCTCGAGGAGCCGACGGATGTTGTCCGGGGTCGTGTGCGGCTGGGCGGTGACGTTGGCGACGACCGGAATCCCGGGCGTATCGACGGCTGTCTCTCGCAACACCTCGCCGAGACTATCCGCCGCCGGCTGCATCAGCGCCGAATGGAACGCTCCGGAAACCTTGAGCGGAATCGCCCGGCAGCCGGACTCCGCCGCCATCACGACCGCCCGCTCGCAGGCGGACTTCGCGCCGGAGATGACGATCTGCCCGGGGCAGTTGAAGTTGGCCGGCGACAACACCTCTCCCTCCGATGCCCGCTCACACAACCGAACCGCCGTGTCTTCATCAGCCCCGATCAGCGAGACCATGCCGCTGGGCGATGCCAAAGCCGCTTGCTGCATCAGTTGTCCCCGACGGTGCACCAGACGGAGGGCTTGCTCGAAACTCATGCTGCCGGCGGCCGTCAACGCGGTGTACTCGCCCAGGCTCAGGCCCGCGAACGCGCAAAACTTATCCGGCGACGCGCCTTGTTCCAGCAGTGCCCGCCAGATGGCTACGCTGGTGACGAAGATCGCCGGCTGCTGGATGTCGGTGCGCTCCAACTGGTCGGCCGGTCCCTCAAAGCAATACCGCCGCAAGTCGAAGTCGAGCAGTTCGTTAGCCCGGGCGAACACTTCGGCCGCGCCGGTGCTCGTCTCCGCGATGTCTCGGCCCATACCAACCGCTTGGGAACCCTGCCCCGGGAATATGACCGCTGTCTCGCCCATTGATACCTCAAACACGTTCTAATACCACAACGCTAGAAACGTAAACATTCAGTAAACCCATCCAAGGGTGGCACGGACAAGGGCCGCCTGCCAACCATGCTTCGATCTGTTCGAGGAACGTTCGTGGCGGCCCTTGTCCGTGTGACGCACCATCAGACCTTCCCACGGACAAGCTTGGTTCCTGGTCTATTATGAACCGTCTCTGCACCTGAGCGGTCAATACGCTTTCAACTGCGTCTGCCTGCAACGCTTGTCCGTGCCACCCAATCACGGGTTTACTGAACGTTTACGTTTCTAGCTTTGTAGTACTAAGAGCGCCTGAACATGCGCCGCCCAAGACCGCGGCAGGACCACTCCCTCACGGTCGCGGCTCGGTATTCTGAGGCGCCCTAACCGCCCAGTTCCATCCCTCCGGCAACCAATACAATCGAGCATGATGAGTATGTGTTTCCATAATCAGCGGCACGGAGAACAACGGCCTGGGCGACTTCCCAGGGTTGCCCCGCTCTTTTCAAAGTCGTCTTGTTGATATAGTGATCTCTTATTTCCTGCGGCAATTTGGCAGTCATATCCGTGTCAATGAACCCTGGGCATATGGCTGTAAACCTCACCTCAGGGGCCTCTGTCGCCAGTGCCTTGGTATAGCTGATCACTCCCCCCTTGGCGGCACAGTAGTTTGACTGTCCAACGTTGCCCACCAGGCCGACGATCGAGCTGAGATTGATGACAGCCCCTTTTGCCTTTCTCAAACCCCTGATGCTTGCCTTGCAGAAATTATGAGTTCCGGTCAGATTGGTGGCGATTACGGCATTCCATTCTTCATCCGGCATTCTCATCGCCAGACGGTCCCTTGTGATTCCGGCGTTGTTGACAAGGACGTCAAGGCGTTTGTCATAAGGTCGTACCGTTTCATCGACAACCTCTTTGACTCTGGCTGGATCAGCTACATCCGCCAGCAGGAAATTGACTTTCGTGTCATACGTTGACGCAATCTCCACAGCTGTCTGTTCCACGCTTTCGACGATGTCAACAAGCATCAAGTGGCTCTTCTGCTTTGCGAATTCCTCCGCAATGGCCTTGCCGATTCCTCGGCATGCGCCGGTGATGAGCACTATTTTGCCTTCTAGAACAGGAAACATCGCGCTCGGCATTGTAGATTCCGTAGTCATTTCACTTCCCCGCATTAAAGGTGAAGTACTGAGAGATTCATCCTTTTGATCGCAAATCCTAGCTCGGGCAACCGCAACGTCAAGCGTGGCAGGCGTACTACAGCCGAATGATGGTTGCGCCCCAGGTGATCCCGCCCCCAACGGCCACGAGCATGACCAGGTCGCCCTTCTTCAGCGTGCCGTCTCGCCAGGCCTCGTCGAGGCTCAACCCGATGGAAGCGGTGGACGTGTTCCCGAAACGGTCCACGTTGACGGCCATCTTTTCCGGCGGAAGCCCCAACCGCGTGCGGCACGACTCGATGATGCGCAAGTTGCTCTGGTGCGGAATAATCAGCTTGAGATCGTCGGCCTTGAGTCCGGACTCTTCCAGGGCGCGATCAATCGACTTCTGCATGGTCTGCACGGCGAACTTGAATAGCTCCCGCCCGCGCATCTTCATGTAGTGCAACCGCTCGTTGACGGTCATCTGTGACGCAGGCTCCGCCGATCCTCCACCCGGAATCCACACGTAATCGTATTTGCTCCCGTCGCTGCCGAGGTGGCTGTGTAGGATGCCGCGCGACGCGTCGGGCGAAGGGCGCATGATCACCGCGGAGGCGGCGTCCCCGAACAAGACCGCGGTGTTGCGATCTTCATAATCCGTGATCCGCGTCAGCGTCTCGGCCCCAATCACCAAGATGTTCTTGTACAACCCGGACTGGATCAGCGAGCCCGCCATCACCACGCCGTACACGAATCCGCTGCAGGCGGCTTGCAGATCCCACGCAGGGATGCCCTCGAGGCCCAGCAGGTTCTGCAGAATACAGGCCGCCGACGGGAGTGGGCGGTCCGCGGTCACCGTGCCCACGATAATGTGATCGAGTTCGGACGCGGTCATCCCGGCGTTTTCCAAGGCCCGCTCGGTAGCGGCCTTGGCCATCGTCGCGGTCGTCTCATCCTTGCCGACGCGGTGCCGTGTCAAAATACCGGTCCGGGGGACAATCCAGTCCGCCGACGTGTCCAGATACGAGGCGAAGTAGTCGTTGTCCAACACCTCCGGCGGAGCATACGAGCCCGTGCCGGCAATGACGGCTCCAAGGTGCTGTCCCATGGGAGAATCCTGTCGTTATCCGCCGAGGCGCTCGGCGATCAGTCGGCTGAAATCGTGCTCTACGAAGGTGGCCGCCACGCGCACCGCGTTCCGTATGGCACGCTCTTTGCTGCGACCATGACAGATGATACACACCCCGCCAATCCCCAGGAGCGGGGCGCCGCCGTACTCGCTGTAATCGTGCCGTGCCCACACCCGCTCCAGCGCGGCACTGAACTTCTCTTTCTCCGCCGGTGCCTCGTCCTCGAATTCGTGCGCGATGGTGGCAAACAACCCCTCCGCCAACCCCTCGACGAACTTCAGGACGATGTTGCCGACGAAGCCGTCGCAGACGGCGACGTCGCACGTGTCGTGGAACAGGTCCCGCCCCTCCACGTTACCCATGAAGTCAATCGTATCGTCGCCGGACAGCAGTTCGTGGGTCTGCTTGACCAGGTCGGTCCCTTTCCGGCTTTCCTCACCGACGGAGAGCAGGGCGACCCGCGGACGCTCGATCCCCAGAACGGTTTGCGAGAAGATCGCCGCCATGATCCCGTACTGGTAAAGATGTTGCGGTTTGGCCTGGATATTGGCGCCCACGTCACAGAGCACGAAAGGACGGTGGAACGACGGGATGGCTACGGCAATGCCGGGGCGCGAAACACAGGGCAACGGGCGTAGCTTCAACTGCGCCGCCGCCGCACACGCCCCGGTGTTGCCGGCGCTGATCATCGCGTCGACCTGCCCCTCAACCGCCAGGGCGACCATTCGCAGCAGCGACGAGTCCTTCTTGGTGCGCAGCGCCTCGATCGGAGATTCGCCCATGCCCACGGTCTGCGAGGCGTGGACCACGTGGACGCGCTCCCGGTGTGCGAAGTCGAGGGAGTCGAGTTCCGTGCAAATCCGCCCCTCGTCCCCGACCAGGTAGATCTCGTACTCGGCGTTGTCGTCGAGCGCCTGGATGGAACCGCGGACAATCGCGCCGGGAGCGTGGTCACCCCCCATCGCATCGACAGCGATTCTGTAGGGCATGGGCTTTCCTTAGCCTTCCTCTTCGTGGATGGGCAACATCAGCTTCGCGCTGACGAAACCGCAACTCGAACACGCGCAGTGCGGCAGTTTGGCTTTGCCGCACTTGGGACACACGACCAGGGCTGCCGGACGCCGCGCAAGGTGCGAACGCCGCTTGCGCTTCCTGCACTTGGAGGTTTTCTTTACCGGTACCATACCAATTCGTGCCTTACGGTTGTAAAAACGGCGTTGTTCGGCGCGATCTGCGCCAAACGGGGCGTACACCCCCCCCACACGGGGTCACAAGCCTGACCACCATATTGACACCACGCTTCCCTGTCAAGTACGGCTTGTGTGCTCCCTCACTCCCGGAGACCTGGCTGGGAAGCAACGGGTCGCGCGGCTAGGCAGAATCCCGGTACGCCGGAAACCCATAGGATGGGCCTCTACCAACATTTCAGGCGTTGCGACTGACTTGCGGTGCGGCAAATGTTAGGGTTGATCCCAGTGGTCTGTGTGATCAGGAAACGGTGCCCGATGAGCTTGACCACCCCATTCTTGGACAGGAACGCCTATTGCGACACTAGCACGACAACGCGGGTTACGGATTGGGTGGGATGCATCGGCGGCAGTTTTTGATGGGTGGCCCACCTCTTCAGAGGTGGGGGACACCTATCCCAAAACCCTTGTGGGACCGGCTTTCTAGCCGGTCAAGACAGGCTGGAAAGCCTGTCCCACAGTTTTGGGATAGGCTCTACGAGGCTCGCCCCCGTTTCCCGACCGGCGACTCCAGATCGAACGCTCCCGCCGACGGGCACCACTTGGCCAACGAGCAATCATCGCATTTCGGCTTCCGGGCCGAGCATACCCTACGACCGTGGTGAATCATGGCGTGGGAAAAGTAGGTCCAGTTCCTCCGAGATAGCAGCTCCCGGAGGTCCGTTTCAATCTTCACGGCATCTTTTGCGTTCCTACCTCTCCACGTCAACCCAAGGCGTTCGGCCAGACGTCCCACGTGTGTGTCCACCGCGATCCCTTCGTTGCGGCCGAACCAGGTGCCCAGTACCACGTTGGCCGTTTTGCGAGCGACACCCGGAAGCTGCACCAGGCTCTCCATCGTGTCGGGCACATCCCCGGCGTGGCAGTCCACGATGATGCGGCAGGCGCCCTGGATGGACTTGGTCTTCTGACGGAAGAAGCCGGTCGAATGAACCTCTCGTTCGAGCACCCTCGGATCGGCTTGGGCGAACGCGTGGGCGGATCCGTACTTCTTGAACAAGCCCGGCGTGACTTTGTTGACCGTCTCATCCGTAGACTGTGCGGATAGGATCGTGGCAATCAACAGGTCGAGGGCACTGTCGTGATGCAGGGCGCAGGTGACCTCGCCGTAGGTCTTGCGCAGCGCGGCGAGGATTCTCCCGGCCCGCTTCTTGCGATCGGCCACTGACTCGCCGGTCTCTACAATTGCCATGACACGGAAACCCCCGTTGCGTAGCGGCCAGCGTCCTCGCCGGCCGAGGAAGAACCCTAAACGCCGGTTTCCTGGAACGGCTTGCGGGGACGCAAGCCGCTACAGATTTCCACCACGGTCTCCTAGACCTTAACCGACATCTCCATCCCGTTGCCGATCGGGATGGAAGCGGATTTGAAGGCGTTGTGATTACGAATCCAGTCCAAGTAGTCAGCCAGTTGTTCGGCATGTGTCAGTGTGTTGTCGGTGAGCACGATGCTGCGGGAACTCAATTTCCCCTCGATGGCTTCCACGTAGCGGATGCAGTTTTCCTTGTCCGCGTCCACGAGAACGAAATCGAAGTGCCCTTCCAACCGCTCGATGACCTCGAGGGCGATCCCCGTCTCCAGCCGCACGCAGTCCGCGAGTTCCGCGTCGGCGAAGTATTTCGCCGCGACGTCGTGCTTGCGCCGCTCCATGTCGATGGTGACGAGAATGCCACCGTTTCGCCTGAGTGCCGACGCGATCCACAGCCCGCTGTAGCCGTAACTGGTGCCGATCTCGAGTGCGCGCTTGGCCCGTGTGGCCAACAAGAGGGCGTGGATGAACTCGCCGGCGTCGCGTGGGATCGCCAAGGCGTCGTCCTTGCGGCTGATGAACTCCTCCACTCGCCGGATGATGCCAGCGGTCTTTTCATTCATCGGGTCGGCGGGCGGTCCGGCTGCGGTCATGGCGAATGGCCTTTCTTCTGCTATCGAGCCCCACAACGCCCATCGCCCATGGACCGTGTTTGACAGCTCGATTCGTGGCAGCCACAACCGCCTTGGTCGCCAGAGCCGGTCGACATTCGCTCGCCGCTCTCACGCTTGGTGCGGATCTGCTCGACCACGTTGCGCACCACCGTTTCGAGTGCTTCGCGCACCGGCGAGTCCCCGTCGTCGAAGTGCTTCTCGGGTGTACCTGCGTCGCCGAAGACGCGGATGCTGGGGTTCAACGGGATTTCGCCCAGGAAGGTTACGCCCAGTTGCCGCGCCGCCGCCGCCGCGCCGCCGTGGTCGAAGATCTCGTCGCGGTGCCCGCACTCGGGGCACAGGTAGTAGCTCATGTTCTCGATGATCCCCAGCGAGGGCACCCGCAGGGCTTCGTACATCTTCAGCGCCCGCACGGCGTCCATCAGAGCCACGTCCTGCGGCGTGCACACGACGACCGAGCCGGTCAAGGGGATTGATTGCGCCAGCGACAGCGGTACGTCGCCGGTGCCCGGCGGCAGATCGACGATCAGATAGTCGAGTTCGCCCCAGTCCACCTGCCCGAGGAACTGGACCACCACACCGTGAACCATCGGCCCGCGCCAAACCACCGGTTGACCGGCACTGACCATGAACCCGACGCTGATGAGTTTGACGCCATCAGCGTTGACGGGGATGAGCTTGTCGTCGGCGAAGCCCGGTTGCTGACCGACCACTCCCATCAAAGTCGGGATGGACGGCCCATAGACGTCCGCGTCCAGCAGGCCGACGTTGGCCCCCTGACGCCGCAGCCCAACCGCCAGTGCGGTGGCTACCGTACTCTTGCCGACGCCGCCTTTGCCCGCCCCTATGGCGATGATGTTCTTCACGCCCGGCAGATCGACACCGGGTTTGGGTGCGGCTGGTTTCTCAGTCGATTCCAGACCTAGAATCGGAGGTTCCACGTTTATGACTCCGTGTTGCAGAGTGTGCTCTTGCGGCCTTGTGCAGCCCAG
>Ga0190284_1000753_pt1 | contig 16592 bp, 13 predicted proteins | sample 48691812_MG_FD_161668 | JGI IMG/M metagenome (GOLD analysis project Ga0190284, IMG submission 161668) | Hydrothermal vent microbial mat bacterial communities from Southern Trench, Guaymas Basin, Mexico - 4869-18-1-2_MG | ecosystem: Environmental > Aquatic > Marine > Hydrothermal vents >...
GATTTACCCGTATTTGGTCAACATGATGCTCTTAATGATGCCTTAATGACGGCTATGATGTATGTTAAATTGCAGAATCTTAAAATTTGAAATTTGAAAAAAGAAATACTACTTTTGGCAAAAATAGCAATAATTAATTTTACTCTGACCCCAATTATTTCAACATGGGGATTTAATTACGCAAGGAACCAGCAATTTTCGTTATCGGGGTATTCCGGATAATATTTTGGACTTAATTTTTCGTGATCTTTATGAAGAAGAAATTCATCGTAAAAAGCCTAATATAGCCGCAGAATTAACCGCATCGGTCAATGCGGAATTGAAAAAAGAAAATATGTTTAAAAATCAAGAAAAATAGAAAAAGTGATTTCCTAAACACATCAAACTAAATTGGAAATAATAATGTATCCAAAAGAACATCATTTAGTCGAAACTCAAAACCATCAACGCGGCATTTTTTTGGATATCACGATTTATCAAAAAATGCTTGAAGTATTGGAAGCGGTGAAATCTATTGGTGCTCATGAAAAAGTTGCTCAAGAAATGGAGTCGCCATTGGATTTAGAAGACTTACTTGAACGAACGGCTATTGAAAAAGAAAGTATGACTTTGACATACCAAGACAAATTATTTTTGGCAGTTGTACCGATAGAAGAAGTGGATTTGATTGAACAATTGGAAGATTGTATTGATACGAAAGCTGTACAAAAGGCTCTGAGCGAGGCGAAAGAAAAGGGCACCATTTCTTCGGAACAACTTCATTCTCAATTAGCGTGGTAATTTATTGTGATTTATCGTATTGAATATACGCCATCGGCTTCACGTCAACTCGCTAAGTTACATAAAGCCGTTCAAACGCGACTTATGCCTAAAATCGACTCTTTAGCTGAATCTTCTTGAATTATTAATATATATGTACTCGGCGACACCAGCTTAATACATAGAAATATCAAGAATAAAGTTATCGGAAATAGAAAAACAAGAATCTTCATGTCGTGTTTTTTTCCTGTAAAGCCTAACCATTTAGCAAGCGTAGGGTGGGTAGGAGCTTCGCTGCAACCCACCATTTCTCTGACCATGAGGTTCATGTAACGAAGCCCACCCAACGTTGGCTAATGGACCGGGAACCATAGATACAAACCAGTTATCAGTGGTTCCAGTCAATCACTATATAGTCAAAAATGACTTTCATGATTTGGGCATGAATATTACCACGTCTTGAAAAAAAGGTCAAGCATTTTTTGAAAATATTTTTTAGGTCAAAAGAAATATTTCTTCAAATTCTACAATTTTAAAGGTTTCAGCCAATATAAAAATATTTTTTGGTGGTTCTTATTTTTAATTGGGAATTAATAATTGCTAATTGAATTAGAAATTAACCTGCCCTACTGATGCTATATCCTTTTTTCGGGTTCCCACACCCAGCGTCAATGCCGTTGCCCCAACGCTTGCTAACCCAACCTACCTGGTACAAAAATTTCTCTTAATTCGCATTCTATGTTATCATATACGATTTAGGGCTGGAAAAATTGTAATGTGAGGCTTTATATTAGAAATTCGGTTTTAGTCAAGTTGACTCGCGCGGAGTATACCAAATATGAAATATGCTTTAAAAGAACGGATTGGAAATCCATCATTGTTTTGCGGTCGAAAACAGGAAATGGAGTTACTGATAAATTGGAGCCAATCAATCCCTAGAGAAATAGCCAAATCTCGTGCCCTGTTAGGCAGACGTAAATGTGGAAAATCTGCCATTATGCAGCGACTGTTTAACATTTTGTGGGATCAAAACGGTGCTGTTATCCCGTTTTATTTTGAAGTGCAGGATTATCGGCAATGGCTACTTGAATTTTCAGATATTTATTATCGCACCTTTATGAGCCAATTTTTATCGTTTAAAACGCGGACGGTTTTAGATAATGAGAATAGCCCTTGGGATTTTGCTGAACTCAGAAAAATGGCAACAGCGATCAACAATAGCTACGCTCTGAATAATATGGATGGCTTTCAAGATTGCCTTGACAAGGAACGGGTGGATCAAACCATGAATTGGGCATTTAGTGTTCCTGGTGTCTTTGCTGGAAAGGAAAATGTCTTTTTCCTAGTCATGATCGATGAAATTCAATACATGACTCAATATATCTACTATGATAAAGCGCACCAAGTGCCAGCACCTAATTTACCCGGTGCTTATCATGGACTCGTTGAATCTAAAGTGGCTCCGATGCTGGTTTCTGGCAGTTATGTTGGTTGGATGGTCAAAATGATGCGAGAAATGTTTGTCGGTGGACGGCTCAAGCGTACCAAAATTTCTGCTAAACTGACTGCCGCCGAGGGCATGGAAGCCGTTTATCAGTATGCTGAATCTTATCAGATCGAAATCACCGAAGAAAGTGCTTTTATGATCAATCAGTTAACTAAAAGCGATCCTTTTTATATCGCCAGCTTGTTGAGGAGCGATTGGGAAGAGCGAGATTTTAGTAGTATCGATGGCGTGATAAAAACGCTGGATTATGAAATTAAGAACCGAGATGGTGAACTATTTGGCACTTGGTCAGAGTATATTTACTCTACAATCAAAGCGGTTAATGATCGCTATGCTAAACAAATTCTCTTGTTCTTGTCCAGAGAAAGAGAAAAGGAATGTACTCGAACCGAAATCAGCGAGCATTTGGAAGGCAAATTGTCAGAGAGTGAATTAGAGGAAAAGTTAAATGCCCTTGAATATGGGGATTTAATTACGCAAGGAACCAGCAATTTTCGTTATCGGGGTATTCCGGATAATATTTTGGACTTAATTTTTCGTGATCTTTATGAAGAAGAAATTCATCGTAAAAAGCCTAATATAGCCGCAGAATTAACCGCATCGGTTAATGCGGAATTGAAAAAAGAAAATTTGTCCTTAAAGGGCGCTTTGAATGAACTGAAAGGTCGAATGCTAGAATTGGTCGTGTATCGAGAATTAAACCATTGCCGAAAACAAGCGCAGCCGATTAAGCATTTTCGACAACGAATTCGTCCCGTTTCAAACGCGGCGCATTTTACTAAAATGGAGCCAATGTTGGCGGAATGCTCAGAAAGCCGATTTGAGATGATTTGGATGAATTATTATTTGTCGTTGCCCCAAACAACGGTGCTAGAAATAGATGTTTTGGCTAAAGGTGAGAATGCAAACAGTTGTTGGGCTTTAGTTTTTGAGCTTAAAAACCGCGATGCGAAAAATCCACCCAGTCTGAAGGAAGCGCAGTTATTTGTAACAAAGATAAAAGCCGTTAAACATTGGTTGGGACACTCTATTAAGTTTGTTTGCCCTGTCTATTTGAGCGCCAAAGGATTTGCGCCGTCTGTCGAAGCTTGGCTACATGAGCAAGGCATTTTGACGGCTGATCGAGAAAGTTGGGAGCAATGATAACTTATGATTGTCCCACGATAGTGCAGCGTTGGGTTGGTAGAGTTTCACTGCACCCACCACTTACTTAGCCCACTGATACATGAATAAAATCAATATATTATTAAATATTACCGGATATAACTTATGATAAACAATGTTTCAATGGCAGAAAATACGGTATTACCTGGTATGATAAACCGTCTGCAAAATCTTGAAAAACAGGTTGATCTGATCAACATGAAACTGCAATCCAAACCTGGATTGCCCGGGTTTGAATTTTTCATTGAAGCCGATGGTAAAGAAATTTGGTCAGGGTTGGATTTGCCGACTCATTATCCAAATATTATGGAACACTATCCGGATCAAGAGTTAGTTATCAACTGGCGATCCTTTCCCGTGACATTGGTATGAAAAAATTAACCTTTCCATACATTGAAAAAGAACACCACATTTTTGGAAAAATAACCCGCCCACTGGTCAGACTGGCGTTTTTCTCCGAGCGTTTCGGAAAGTGGTTGGAGGTTGGGCAGGTTCTGGCTGAGACTGGCGCGGATATATCTGTTATTCCCTTACCCCTCTGTCAAATTTTGGTATCTAATGTTGAGAATGGTATGCCTATGCTTGTAGGTGGCATCTTATCTTCAGATATGTCAGTCAATGCCTATGTTCATAGAATAACAGCCAGAATTGGAACGGACCCTTTTGAAATGCCAGTAGCAATCTCCCTTTCATCTGTTATTCCTCCGATATGGGGTCGGAGGGAAGCACTTGACCGATTTACTGTCAGTTTTGTTCATGGGCGAGAGTTGGTGCTTGAAATCAAAGAATTGTCTTTGAAATAAATAAAGCGAGCATAGAGTGAGTAGCTAAACCCACCGCAACCATTCAATTAATGAAAAGAGCGTTGGGTGCGTAGGACGCACCCTACGCTCGCTGGTTCCCACGCCGGCGCGTCAATGCCATTAAGTATCGGGCAGACACACAGATATGCCCCTACAAAACTCAACGTATTTATTGACTGTAGGGGCGAACACGTTAATCCTGCCCTACGTGTCTGCCCTTATGAAATAATTTACTTGAGAATCTATAATGAGCAAATCTTATGTTTAAACTATGGGAATGGAAAGGTTTTTATTTAGGTGACTTTATATTAGCAGCATTGATTTTTATAGGCGTACTGTTGTTCCACAAATTTTTTGCCAAGCTGCTTTTAAAACAGTTAGAAAATTTTTCCATTAAAGACGAAATCGTATTTGATGAAGAAACACTTGCGAAGCTTGAATCTCCTTTTAAATTTTTTTTCATCGTATTGGGCTTTTATTTAGCTGTACTTATATTGAACTTGCCAGCCAATATTGGAAAGATATTAATACCCATCATTCGTAGTTTGCTGGTATTTAACCTATTTTGGAGTATTTATTATAGTATCAAGCCTTTAAGTTTTATAATTAAAAAGTTAATCATTCCAACAGCTCCTAAATTAAATTATGGAATCAAAAGTCTTCTTGTTGATGGAGCTGAATTAAAGGAAGGAATTAAAAATCTGTTGATTAAAGGCGCGAAAATTATTATTGTGCTAATAGGTTTCACGGCTATTTTGAATGAATGGGGCATTAGTATTATAGCACTCTTAGCAAGTTTGGGTGTAGCGGGTGCAGCGCTGGCACTAGCAGCGAAAGATATACTTTCTAACCTTTTTAGCTCTTTAAGCATTATTTTTGATAAAAGCTTTAAGCCAGGTGATTGGATTATAACATCTGATATTGAGGGTATTGTAGAAGAAATTGGTTCACGAAATACCAAAATACGTACTTTTAATAATGCTATTGTCATTCTTCCAAATACGATATTGACTCATTCGCCAGTTACTAATTTAGGTGAAGTGACTAACCGACATATCAAAATGCGTATAGGCTTAAAATATAACACCCGTCGTGAACAAATCACACGTATTTTGCAAAATATTAAAAACTATTTACAAAATCATCCTGAAATTGAAACAGGATCGTCAGCGACTATATTAGTTCACTTGGTTGAATTTAATGACAGTTCCATTGACATTTTGTTATACTATTTCACTAAAACCACTCATTGGCACTCATTACTGCGTATCCGTGAAGAAAATATGCTGGAATTTATGAAAATTATCGAAAATGAAGGTGCTCATTTTGCCTTTTCGACTAAGGAACGTATACAAAATAATTCCTAAAAATCGCTGTGAAAACCTGATATGTTTCTAAAACCTGTCAAGGGCGAAGCTTTTGTGTTTGCTTTGTGAAATTATTTATTTGAACATCTATAAGTTAAATTGACATAATTTTATTTTAGATTAAGATATATCTCACATTAAGTTCTAAATTTGAATGTTATTTATTTGCAACCCCTTTAATTAAGCGATAAAAATATGAAGACTAACTCATTTAAAGTTTATTCTGTTCTTTCCTATTTACCCGGATTGCGAAAGAGTTATGCCCTGAAATTTATGCTCATAGCCTTTATTGGCTCCATTATACCCTTGCTGACGCTCACTGTTTATCTCACAGTGAATTCATCGTGGCGTTCAAATGATAACCTTGATATCTTCATTATCATTTTACTGGCAAGCCTGGTTGGGATGATAGTTACCCTTCCCTTGTTATATTTGTTAGTGTCCCCGATTAGAACAATTTTATCCGCGCTACAGCAATATCTCAATGATGAACAAAAACCGAAACTTTCAAGCGACTTTGGGGATTCTGTGGGTCAATTAATGACTTATATTCAGTATGTGATTGAGAAACTGGATTTAGTCAACCATTCGTTTGAATCCGCCTCCCTGATAGATCCATTGACAGGTATTCCAAATCGTTTAGCGGGTGAAGAACGCCTTTGTCAGGACATGGCTCGTGCCAATCGTGACCGTAATCAAATGCTAATTGCTTTAATTGACGTTGTTCAACTAAAAAGTGTCAATGAGCAATTTGGATATTACCTGGGGGATGTCTGCTTGACACAGATTGTAGAGGCACTTTCCAAAAATATCCGCGAAGGTGATTGGGTAGCCCGTTGGGGTGGCGATCAATTCGTCATGGTACTGTGGAATTTTAACCATAGCATTCCAACGACCGTTTTAGAACGTATTCAACAGCAATCAATCAAAACCCCAATGGGGCAATTACTAGAACTCCACCTAAGTATCAGTGCTTGTAAATATCAAGGGAATTCTGATGCTGAAAATAATCTGGAAACACTACTCATTCGCCTTAATAAGGTTTTGTCTCAAGTCAAACAAACTGGTAAGGGAGGTATTGCTTTTACTAAATAAAACCTATAAGTTACCACAGGTTTCACCTGTGGTAACTACAATACATAAATAGATTCATGTAATGGCGAACCCTTTAGACCAAAACATTTATCTGAAAAACTATATAATCACCTATCACAATAACTGACAACGAGGATTTAACATGGTAAGCCAAGCCCGTCGCAGTCATCGGAGAGTTCATTCCACTAATAAGAAAAAGCCAATCAAGCATGGTTTACGTGAGATTGTATTAATCTTTTTCTGTTTTGTAGGGCTATACCTATTTGTATCATTGCTGACTTATCATGGTGGCGATCCAGGTATATCGCATAGTGGTCCAGTAGAAGAAATTAAGAATCAAGGCGGTATTGTGGGTGCCTTGTTTGCTGATCTATTTTTTTACTTATTTGGTTTTTTTGCCTATCTGTTTCCCCCTATGGTTGGATATATGGGCTGGATAATTTATCAAGGACACCATCATGATATTCTTGCCGAACCAAAAAGTTTAATTGTGCCTGGTATCGGCTTTGTTTTGACCTTGAGTGCAGGGTGTGGTTTAGCCATCGTACATTTTATGGCTGAAAGTGCATTACTGCCTACCCATGCTGGTGGTATTTTAGGTTTATGGGTTGGTAATGGTTTAGTGGCAATAGTTGATAGGCTAGGCGCAACTCTTATTTTGCTGGCGGTTTTTTTCACGGGGGTAACATTACTCACCGGGTTATCCTGGCTAAAGTTGATGGATACATTGGGTTATTACACCTTGAATCATGGATTGCCTGTCGCAGAAAAATACATGAATAAGCAATTTTTACCCTGGTTTATAGCCCATACTAAAAATTGGCTAAAAATGCTTACAAATGGGTTTAAACGATTATTTCAAAAATTGCGACAATGGACCAAAACGGCTTACACACGCTGGAAAGATCGTCGGGCTGAATGGCGTACAGAGCGTGAACAGTATTATATGGAAGATGCTTACGAGGATGAATATGACGATGACTATTTTATTCGAGAAAAGCCATCAAGAGATGAAATAACTTCCCGAAGACCCAAAACTTTACCAGAAGTTACACCGGCTGCTGCTCAATCCCCACCGGTTGTCAAAATAACGCCGTCTTCCCTCTTACCGGCATTAAACTTATTAAACCCTGTATCTGAAAAAAAGGTTGTGACTTCGCCCACGGTGCAAATGTTGCCGCAGCAGATAATAGAGGCTTTTGCGGCTTTAAAAGTTGAGATAGAGGTTAATACTCTCCATCAAGGACCCGTTTTGACTAATTTTGAGGTGCATACTATTACAGCTATCAATACCAACCATCTGGATGAACTGGGTAGGGCACTCGCCAAAGTATTGAGGGTAGAAAATGTACGAGTGGTAGAAACGCAACCAGAAATGCTTGGCGTTGAAATGCCCAATTTTAAACGCCAAAAAATTTATTTTAGCGAATTACTCAATAGCGCCCAATATCAAGAAAATACCTCTCCACTGGCAGTCGTATTGGGTGAAGATATCGCTGGAGAACCGGTCGTGGTTGATTTAACCCATATTCCACATATATTGATGGCTGACTGTGAAGGTAAGGAAAAAAACGTTGCAATTAATACGTTGATTTTGAGTTTATTGTATAAATCTACCCCTCAGGGAGTACGTTTATTATTGATAGATAGCACCAGTCGAGCATTATCAATTTATGCTGATTTGCCCCATTTATTAATGCCAGTGATAACGGATATGGCACAAACACCGCCAGCTTTGCAATGGTGTGTCAAAGAAATGGAGCGTCGTTACCGCTTAATGGCTCAAATGGGTGTTCGCAATATCGAAGACTATAATCAAGCACTGTTGATCCAAGGAAACGAGCAAGCGTTTTTAGAAAATCAGGCACAGACTGCCCTATTTTATATCGTGATCATTTTCAATGAAATAGCAGAATTGGTGGCAGCCAAAGTAGAAAGATCTATTGAACAATCCATCACTCGTTTGACCCAAAAAGCCCGTGCTGCCGGTATCCATATGATTTTAGCGACGCAGCATCCCACAGTTAATGTGATTACCGGCTTAATTAAAGCCAATATTCCGACGCGCATGGCATTTCAAGTCAATAACCAGAATGAATCGCGTATCATTTTAGGTCAAGTAGGCGCAGAAACCCTATTAGGGCATGGAGATATGTTATATATGACAGCCGGTACCGGGATGCCGGTTCGTGTACATAGTAGTTTTGTCTCCGAACCAGAAGTACAAAAGGTAGTTGCCGATTTAAAATCTCGTGCTACGCCTGACTATGTGGATATGAAAATGGAATGAAAACGGGGGGATTATTGTAGGGGCAGACCTACGTGTCTGCCCTATTTAGGCTTACCCGTCAAACATTTTCATCAAACCATTCAAAATGTGACCGTTTTTGATACCCATATCAACCAGCGGATTGCTTGTCACATTTGACTGATATTTTTGATCAGTCTGACAAGTTTGGTTTTATCGTAATTAATGTGATTAACGATCTTTTTTGCTCTAATCAATCCCGTCATACCTTTTTCAACATAACGTGCAGTGCCTTGAGCGGCTTGACTAACTGCTATATTTACCGAGTTTCCAGCCATTATCTGCAAACCCAAAAGGGCGGTAAAGACATCACCGGCACCATTAGTATCATGTACATGCTGTACCGGCTTGACGGGAATATTGCTTTGACCCAACTTTTCATAGATTGTTATTGCCATATCCCCTCTGGTAAGGGCAATGAGCCGGCAATGTTCAGCCATACGCTTGGCAAATGCATTAGCCTCAGGATGATCCTCGGCTGACAAAGTGACAGCCAACATCCGAGCGGTTAGCAAAGCTTCCGGCGGTTTGGATGGCTTTATTCGTCCATCTTTACTCACAGTACGTAACCAGCCCTGCATACCAACAATAAGTTCAGATTCAGGGAAAGCTGATAATAACTCCAAACGACACTCCCCACAGACGGGAACCAAAAAGACCAAGGGCAAGTTACGCCACTTAAGTGGGATATCGTTCACGCTAATGTCAGTGGCACAAGCATCCAAACTAAGTTGTCTTTTACCTGTCTCAAAATGATGGCGAAATGTCGTTATCGTATTCGAGGCAAGACGGTGTAAATGGATGCGCGGATTCGATGACAGTGGCTCTAGCAAGGGAACTTCTGGTGTACGAGTCACCAAAGCCACATCCTGTCCACAAGCACTGAGTGCCAGAGCAATGTAGGCAGCTGCACCGCCTAAACGTACCTGACCATCAATTAAATCTTGGGTAATATGACCGATCACCAACACTGGACTTTTCATATACTGTTTTCTAAGTTATAGACTGAACATCTATATATTTTGAACGAATAAAAACGGGACTTTCCGTCTAACCCATCAACGGCTGTCAAATCAAGTTCAAGCTACAGGAGTTGAGTGTTTTTTCAAAACCAGTAAGATATTTTCATCAAACCATTCAATCCTGTTTGTGTCTTGAAAGGCCTTTTGAATCTTGTTTTGGAAGACTTTTAAGGCTTGTTCCAATTCCTCTTCTCCATAAAGAGAAAATGTGGAATAATGTTTGCCCCTCGCTTGTTCAATGAGCCGTTCCAAACTACTGTTGCGTTCATATTTAAACGGTTTAACCGTTTCTAGGGTTAATGAATCAACGGATTGAATCCATTGTTCCATTTCATTTTGTTCATATAAGCGCGTCTCCTTTTCCACAAAAGCTGGAAAATATTGTCCCCAGATATTCCGCGCATTTTGACTTCTTAACCGGGTATAGATAAAAATATTGCCATCTACTTTTATCACATCAGCGGCTTTTTCAATAAATTTAAGAAAGTCAAAATGATGTACAGCATTAAAGGTTAAAACACAATCCATTGAGTTATTTTTCAATGGAAAATCCTCAGCACCTGCTTGGATCGTTTCAAATTGAGTGATGTTGTGGTTTTTCAAGTAATCCGACACATGTTCCAACATAGGAGCGTTAGTGTCGATACAGCTTAGGTACAAATTGTTCATAAGCTGAAAAAGTCGTAAGTCATAACGCCCATCACCACATCCAACATCCGCTGCCTTGATATTAGACAAATCTTTCAATGTTTCGCAAATAAAAGCAATCGGTTCTCCATCTGTTATACGTAACTCCCTATAACGAGGAGCCACTTGAGAGAAATGATTGTACATATCATCCATTATTTATTCCTATAATCTAAATACATTGAGGGGTTGGGTATTGATTTTGACAAATATTTTCAGACTGGTTTGGCGTATCAGTTTATCGTAGGCACTTTAGCACCGTTGCGAGAGGTACTAAAGCACCACGCACCTTTAAAATGGCCTACCTAAAACATTTATCACCTGAATAAATTCAGGCTAATCTTCAGTAAATACTATGAACCTATCCGGCCCTATTCAAAAATGCAAAACAATAGATTTGTCCGAAAATAAGCCTTGGACTCAAGTCCAAGGCTTTGAATTTATTTACGGACAAGTCTAATGAATAAAAAATATTTTGGTTTTTGACAAAAAAACAAGGTTTAAGAAATCCGATTTTTAAAAAATCGGATTTCTGAGTGACTAAACTGAATAGTGGGATAGGTTCATGGATGCTAAATACTTTTCATCGTCGTTGTCAAGCATTTCTGCCGACTATTTTCCCTGAATGAACGCTTCAGTCATTGTGTAAGCTTCATCATCTGTAAATTGTTTGGGCGGATGTTTGCAGAAATACGCGGATGGCGCAGTTAAAATACCACCTTGTTTACGATCCATCGCCAGTTTGGCACAGCGGATAGAATCAATCGCCACCCCTGCTGAATTGGGCGAATCTTCCACGGAAAGCCGCATTTCAAGATTCATCGGCACATCACCAAACAGTTTGCCTTCCATGCGGATGAAGCAGACTTTATTGTCTTTTTGCCAGGTAACATAATCACTTGGGCCGATATGAATATTTTCATTTTCCAAGCGTTGAGCGGCAACAGCTTGTACGGCCTCGGTCTTGGATTCTTTCTTAGAAGCCAGCCGTGCACGGTTTAGCATGTTTAAGAAGTCGGTGTTACCACCGGTATTTAACTGATAAGTCCGCTCCAGCTTAACCCCGCGTTTATTAAACAGGTCAGTCAGGGTACGGTGCGTTATGGTGGCTCCCAATTGCGCTTTAATATCGTCGCCGATGATTGGGATATTTTTGTCTTCAAAGCGTTTCGCCCATACAGGATTGCTGGCAATGAATACCGGAATATTGTTCACAAAGGCGACATCTGCTTCCAAAGCACAATCGGCATAAAACTGAGTGGCTTGCTCTGATCCGACAGGAAGATAATTCATCAGCACCTCTGTGCCGGAATCTTTTAACATATTGACGATTTCTTCTTCTGTTGGTTCAGGTTTATCCGCAATAATAAAGGTGTATTGGTCCGCATAGTCTTTCATATGTTCTGAAAAACCATCCAGGATTTTACCCATCTGCACTTTTACGCCAGCTTGTGGCATATCCGCACAGAATACGGTGGTACAATTTGGTTTGGAAAAGATGGCTTCATTAACATCCAGCCCAATTTTGCGTTTGTCAATATCAAATGCAGCAACCACTTCAATATCAAAAGGCTTATAACCACCAATCTCCCAATGCATTAAGCCGATGGCATCATCCGGAACCTTTTCGCGGTAGTAATGAATTCCCTGAATAAGGGAACTTGCACAATTTCCGATACCAATGATTGCGACTTTAATATTGCTCATGATGAGTTGATTTACCTTTTATAGTTATGAATAGGTTGGAATGTGACCAGCTAAAAAAATTGACACGGAATTGCTCCTACAAAGCAGGTCTTATGTAAAGCAATCCGTAGGGCTGTCCTTACGTCATTTCTTGATTTAAATCAATCTCATTCAATGAGCCCAGTACAAAAATATTAGATGAGATGAAAAAATGTTTTACTGTCATTTCCTCCTAACGTTACACTTCAGCGGCAGAAAAATTATGTGATATATGACAGCAGATACTGGGATGCATGTTCGTGTACATAGTCGTTTTGTCTCCAAACCAAAAGTACAACAGTATGTGATTGTAAGGTGAACCTGCGTGTTCGCCTTTAACTTAATCGTATTACCAAGACGGGTATCTTAATTATTAGGGAGTTGCCTAATGTCAACAATTTATTTAACTTGAAGATCAAGTTTCACTTACTTTTTTGACGCTTAAATCTAAATAAGTATATCTAGTGTAAAATACCAAATAGTTTACAATAAGTCAAGCTATTTTTCACCTTTTTAACAGGTGTCATTAATTTTACGGAGTCAAATTCAAAGTAACTTATTGATTTTTATGAATTTTTAATTGTGAGGACCCTATATAAATCTCATAAAATAAATTATTTATATAGATCGGAAATTTTAACATTTTAAAACCCAAGTTTTTTAAAAAAACTTGGGTTCAAACCGTATAAAAATGTTAAACGTCGTTTTAGACTGTTTAAATTAAAACTGCGTTATAAAATTAAGCCAAAAGGCACGCCCCGGTTCATTGACTTGTATCGGAACCGGATTAAAAGGATCAACATTGGCACGGTTGACATGGTAAGTGTAAGTTTTACCAAAAATATTGTTGACACCTAATTTTACGGTCACTTGTTTATGAAGTGCCAGGCGACTATAAAGATCGAAAACGAGGAAACGAGGCGTTTCTTGAGCGTCTAAACCGCTACCGGTGTTCGGATCATCATCTACCCGTGTTTGAGTCGCTGCATATTTCATCAAACCACCTAGGCGAAACCATGCTTGTTTATAATCCAGACTGAAGGTGCCGGTAAAGGGCGGTGTTTGGGCAATAGCGCGATCATCGGTGGTATTCGTCGCATGGACATAGTCAAACGTGATATGGCTTGACCAATCCTTATTCCATTTCATTTCCCCTACCCATTCAAAACCATAGAGCCGTGCATCAACATGACGATAGATAGTAGCATTGTCATTTTGTAAAATACCATTTTGGCTATGGGCACGATCCCTTAAAATATAGTCAGTCACCTGGTTATAAAACATTGATGTGCCTATATCCCACTCTTCAGTTTGTATGGAAAAGCCCAATTCTATCTGGTGGTGCTGTTCCGGCTCTAAATCAGGATTACCAATCCAACGCTGGGCTGCGTTTGTGTTATTGGCGGCAATAAAACGCTCCGTTGCATCAGCAGTACGTACACTGCGGCTGAGACTCATAAAACTAAAACCATTGCCACCACTCAATTCACGCTCAAAACGGATAAAGCCACCAACGTTATTTTCATCGTGAGCAGAAGCATGTTTACCGTAATACTGTTCGTATAAATTATTAGGTGTCATTCCTCCCATTGCCGCTTGGTTTGCCAGATTAGCTTCACTGGTTACCCGATCATAACGCAAACCCAGTTTGAGGAGGTTAAGTTCACGGATCGGCATGAGCATTTCACCAAATACTCCCATCTGGCTTAAATCCGCATCTGGCCACATAACGGATTGCAGATTAGTCGGTGCCACGATACTTGCCGGACCCGCAAAACGATTCGCTTCCCGATTATTGTGTTGATAATCTAGACCCAGTGTCCATTCCATATCATTATCCATCAGCCAGTTGTGACTTATTCGCCCCCCTTGAGTTTTGGACTTGGCATCGACCAACATTTTCATCGGTGTGGTCAAAGAACGCAGGGAATAATTATCCATTGTGTGATCAACATCAGAGTAATAAAGTTCACCTTTGCTTCCCCATTGACTTTCAAAACGAAAACGAATGGTATCATTATCACTCTTGGGGGAATCCATACCCGCCCCCGCATATAAAGACTTAGAAATCCGATTCGCCTCGAAACCCAGTTCAAAACGCGTTTTATCACTGGGTGTATAACCCAAAATAATATTACCCGTTTGATTAGTCACAGCCGCCCTGGTTTCATTGCCATTACCATCTTTATAATTATCAGTATCCTGATATTCAACGATACCACGCACAAAACCTTGCGTATTACCCACTGTGACATCGCCGAATAATTCTTGCGTGGCGGAGTTGCTAGTATAGCCTGCACCCATTTTCCCACGAATATATTCATTCTGGCTAAAACGGGGCGTTTTCCGTTCAAGTAACACCGTGCCACCACTACCGCCACCGCCATAAATAACGGTTTGGGAACCTTTTAGCACGGTCACCGTGTCGTAAGTTTCTATAGGCGAATAAGCAGTTGGCGGATCCATGCGATTAGGGCATCCCCCGTGAATATAAGCACCGTCTAATAAAATATTGAGTTGGTTTTTGCTTTGTCCACGGATGATGGGATCAATACCATGCCCACCCATGCGGCTACCCGATACCCCAGGTAGACTCCGCAGAAAATCGCCTCCATCAACAGGCATACCTAAAATGTCTTCGGTTTCTTCTTGTGAAATACCTGGTTCGGGTAAGCGTTCCCCTTCGACAGTGATGGTAGGAAGTACCGCTTCCTCTACTTCTTCTGTTAATCCTGGTGCAGGAACGGTTATTAGCAAGATACTTAAAGCCAGTTTTTGGTTTCTTATAGAATGGTTCATCAATTTTGGTTCTGTCTATTTAAAATGGTAAAATATTAGTCAATTAAAATTTAGATTATAGAGCCTCTTGCAAAACTCTTTCACAAGTCAAGTGCTAAAAATAAATTATTCGTTTTTTGTTTCAAAAAATTAAAAAAAGTACTCTACAGGAACAATTGTGCTGCGAAATGGATCTATGGGGCGATTTTTGGACGTACCTGTCCTTATCTCTTCAAAGAGAGTTAAAAAAAGTGGTTTAATAACCATTCTTTAAGTAACAAATCGCATTAATTGGTCAACGGTCACCACTAGTATACCAAACATAAGATGACAAAGAACCTTAGCATGACCTCGCACACGAGTATGACGACCTCCAAACTCGTCTTTTAATCGACTATTTACCCGCTCAGAAGCACTTCTTTCACGATAACGAATTTTTTCTGGTAATTCAAAATTGAGTAAGTCAAGTCGTTGATTTTCAGATTGAATTTCTTCCTTTAGCGCTTTGTCACGACGAGGATTAGTATCTATAATAGGGACATGCCCTAATTCGAGACTCTTATTCTTGATAGCAGGCGCATCGTAAGCCGCATCCATTAAATCATATAGATTTGTTACTCGTTGTTCACTAATTTTTGCCAAAGGTATAGCTACCTGGCTATCGTGTGTTGATGCAGAAGTTAAAACACACGAAACGGGTAATTGGCCATCAATCGTGTCAATATGTAGCTTATACCCAATCCAGGTTTCTATATGGCCTTTACTATTCTTCTTACAGCCAACATCACACTCCTTTGGTAAGTCATCTAACATCTCGGAAACCCCCATCTTATCTTGGCGTTCCAAACGAGTGGGTTCTTTTATCACTTCTTCTCCCTTTTTTGGCCGACCGCGTTTTCTTTTTGGTTGCTCTGGTTTAACCTTTTTCACAGGTTTTTCCCTGGCTTCTATTGCCTCATCCTTCTTGAAATATGCCCAACTATCTCTTCTTGATACTGGTCTTTTATCAAAGATTCATGTATCAATGAAGGTAATTGGCTTTTAGAAAATGCCGCAAAGGCTCTGGAAAAGGTTGACTCACTTGGAATATCGGTTTTCTTTTCCCAACCGCAAATTCTCCTCAACGCAAGATCACATTCTAGGCGATCTAATAGCATTCGAGTGGTTGATAAATCGTAGATCGCTTTTGCTATAAAGGCTCTGGCTATTGCTATTCGAGAACTTCGTTTCCGCCCAGGTAGGCCACAAAGTCACTGGGTATATATTCTTCTATACGTATAACTTCTAATACCGTTATTAGCAACATTTGTTTTTGGGTTAACTCACCCACTTCTTCTTGCAACCATGGAAATAAGTTGCTTTGGATGGTTAACCAAT
>Ga0190284_1000756_pt1 | contig 16540 bp, 18 predicted proteins | sample 48691812_MG_FD_161668 | JGI IMG/M metagenome (GOLD analysis project Ga0190284, IMG submission 161668) | Hydrothermal vent microbial mat bacterial communities from Southern Trench, Guaymas Basin, Mexico - 4869-18-1-2_MG | ecosystem: Environmental > Aquatic > Marine > Hydrothermal vents >...
CCCTGGAAAACCATTGCCATCACCGAGGAGTTCTTCCAGGTGATCAGGGAGCCCAGGCACGGCTACGGCAGTGGGATGAATCCCTGCCTTGACTGCCGCATCCTGATGTTCTCCCGGGCCAAGGAGTGGATGGAGGAAATCGGCGCCGCTTTCGTCTTCACCGGCGAGGTGCTGGGGCAGCGGCCCATGTCCCAACACCGCCGGGCTATGCGCATCATTGACCGCGAATCGGGCCTGGACGGCCGCGTACTGCGCCCTCTGTCAGCCCGGCTGCTTGAGCCCACCATCCCTGAGAAGGAGGGCCTCGTGGACCGCGAGAAGCTCCTGGCGATCCAGGGGCGCTCCCGCAAACCGCAGATGGCCCTGGCCGAAGAATATGGCATCGCCGACTACCCCTGCCCGGCGGGTGGTTGTCTGCTCACCGACCCCGGCTTCGCGCGGCGGATGCGAGACCTGATGCGTTTCCGCCCAGGCTTTGATCTCAACGACGTCAACCTGCTGAAAGTGGGCCGCCACTTCCGGCTCTCGCCTGGGGTCAAAGTGGTGGTGGGACGGAACGAGGATGAGAATCATCGCCTCCAGCACCTGGCCCGGCGGGGTGATTTCTTCTTTGAGGTCAAAGGCTGTGGCAGCCCGGTCACGCTCCTGCGGAGAGAAGCAGGCGAGGAAGAGATCCACCTTCCCGCCGCTATCACCGCTCGCTATAGCGATGCACAGGAAGATAGAGTAGAGGTGCACTACGGGACAGACTACACTGCTTTGAGTGAGACGATCCTGGTCTCGTCATTGGAGGAGGATGATCTGACCAGGTTACGAATCTAGCACAGCAGAGAAACGTCTGGGGGGATAAGGTTCCTTGCCGGCCGCCCGTCAGCAGGGAACCCTTATTTCTGTACCCGCCATTTGGCGGGTGTGAAAACAGGCCAAATCCCTCTGGCCGCCGCGCGACTGCTGTGATACGATGGAAACATAATAATCAGGAAGTTGGAACGATGATTACACGGCGAATTTGGTTGCCAGTAGTGATATTTACTGCGTTGACGCTGCTCGTGACGGCCTGTTCCCAGGCCCCGGCATCGGTCCCCTCACAGAACGCCGGTGGTTACGTTGACATCACCGTGGAGCAACTGACCAGGATGCTTGAGCTTGAGCTTGAGAACGAGGACTTTACCCTGGTCAACGTCCACATTCCTTATGAGGGCGAAATCCCTCAGACCGACCTGTTCATCCCCTTCGACGAGATCGCGAGCCACCTGGGTGAACTCCCGGATAAGGATGCATCCATCGTCCTCTATTGCCGCAGCGGCTCTATGAGCACTTCAGCGGCCGAAACGCTGGCCTCGTTGGGTTACGCCAACGTGATGGAGGTAGACGGAGGAATGAGGGCCTGGGCGACGACCGGTTACAAGTTGTTGAGACGATGAAACAAGATAAAGGAGAACGATGATGCTTGCTTCTGCATTGATTACGCTGCGGGAAGGGTTGGAAGCCGCCCTAATTGTGGGCATCGTGCTGGGTGTGCTGCGCAAACTGGGATGCACAGATCGCAGTAGACCGGTGTGGGCCGGTGTGGTGGTGGCCATTGTCGTGAGCGTCGCTGTTGGCCTGGCGCTCAACCGGCTGGGAGTGGCCTTTGAGGGGCGTGGCGAGGAGATCTTTGAAGGGGTGGCGATGCTGCTGGCAGCGGGGGTGCTGACCTGGATGATCTTCTGGATGCAGCGCCAAGGACGGCAGATCCAGACAGAACTGGAATTGGACGTGCGCCGGGCTGTCACCATCGGCAGCGCGTGGGCCCTGTTCAGCCTCGCCTTCGTGGCCGTCTTGCGGGAAGGGATCGAGACAGTGCTCTTCCTGACGGCTGCCGCCTTGAGCACGACCCCCGCGCAGACCCTGGTCGGCGGCGCGCTGGGACTGATCGTCGCTCTGGTGCTGGGCTGGTTGATGTTCGCCGCGGGCAAACGGCTGGACGTGCGCGCCTTTTTCCGCGTGACGAGTGTCCTGCTGATCTTCTTTGCCGCTGGCCTGGTGGCGTATGGTGTGCACGAACTCCAAGAGGCGGCGCTGCTTCCCACCTTCGTCGAGCACGTGTGGAACGTGAACCACATCCTCGACGAGCGCGGCCCGGTAGGGATATTCCTCAAAACGCTCTTCGGCTACAACGGCAACCCGTCGCTGATTGAGGTGTTCAGCTACCTGGGTTACTTCTTCGCCATCTATCTGGTGACCCAGTTGAGTGGGCAGCGACGGATCGCATCAGCACCGTCGGCGTAGAAAAATGGTCCGATTCGCCATAAAATGGTTGGGGACAGGGGGTTGCGGATGAGCAAATGGTTGTGGATGATTGTCTTGACCGGTCTGGCTGTGCTGTTAGCCAGTTGCGGTGCGTCTGATGCACCACCGACGGTTGCCTCCTCGGCAACGCCGCTGTTAGCCCTCACCGCCAACGACGTGCAACGCATCACCCCAGTCGAAGCCAGGGCGCTCCTGGACAATCGTCTTGCTGTGCTTTACGACGCGCGGTCGGCGGGGGAGTATCGCACCCAACACGCGGCCGGCGCCATCTCATTTCCCGAAGCCGACATAACCGCACGCCATAGCAAACTGCCGGCCGATAAAGCGCTCATCTTTTACTGAACCTGACCGGCCGAACAGGCCGGTGCCCGTGTGGCGCTATACGTGATCAGCCAGGGAGTGGACCCGAAAAACGTGTACGTCTTACTGGGTGGATTGGCAGCCTGGCAGGCCGCAGGCTACCCAATGGAATCCGGCGGCAACCCGCCGTAACCGTGCTCCCTGGGCGACCTTTCTCCATGGCCTCTTTTGCTTGACGTAGGCATCTAGCGGGACGACGGTTCCGGCTGCGGAAACCGATCTCTGAACTTGACGAGGGAGGAGGTGAGCAAAATGGCGATAGATCCAGTCTGCAAGATGGAGGTAGACCCGAAGACGGCCCCGGCCAAGGCTGAGTACAAGGGGCAGACCTACTACTTCTGCGCCCCGGGCTGCAAGGTGGCCTTCGAGAAGGACCCGGAGAAGTACTTGACGGGGACCACGGGCACCGAGGGGCACCATCATCATGGACACTGATTCTGTCTCTCCCGTGGGAAGGATTCCTTGCCTTGCCGTGTCTGGTGGGGAACCCTTTCACGAGGTTGAAAGAACCTGGCGCAGGCGGCGCGGAGTGTGGAGGATGATCTGACCAGGTTACGAATTTAGAACGACAAAGGGAGGCATTTGTGATATCGAGAAAGAGACAACGAGGACGCAAGACGAGCAGGAGGCACACTGCGGGAAAATCGCAGGGAAAGAAGAGCCTGTACGTGGTCATACCGCTGGTGGCGCTCACCCTGCTCGTCGGTGGGCTCTGGCTCCTCAACAACCGACGTCAACCGGCCAATGCGGCGACGCCGGAGGAAGTGGCAGCCGAGATCATACCGCAGAAGGACAGTCCAACGACGTACGGCATTCCGCTGTCTCTCGATAACACACAGCAATTCATAGACTACTACAACGCGACCACGTTGACGCCCGAGCAGGAGAGCATCATGCGAGAAGCCTTGTTTCCGCTCAAGGCACCGTGCTGTGACGATAACTCTATGGCGACCTGTTGCTGTCCCTGCAACCTCGCCAAGTCTGTATGGGGACTATCGAGCTACCTTATAGTGGAGAAGAACTACGGGGTTGAGCAGATAAGGGAATCCGCGCTGCAGTGGCTGCGCTTCATCCACAGCGACTACTACGTTATGCAAGAACTCAGGAACAGAGGGGTTGATCCAGGTAGATATGGTCTAACATACGAGGCCCCCTGCTATACTGGCAAGTGCGAGCTGCCATTTGTGGATGGTGGCTGTGGTGGTATGGCGGAGCTAAGGGAATGATCCGAGCGCAACGGCGGGAGACATACCTGAGATGGAAACCCTGAATATCTCGTTATTTGTGGCCCTCAGCGCCGGAGTGCTCTCCTTCGCCTCACCGTGCGTGCTGCCGTTGGTGCCGGCCTACCTGGGCTACCTTGGCGGGCAGGTGGCGTCGGTCGAGGAAGGCACCCTCTCCCGCTGGGCAACCTTCCTCCACGGGCTCTTTTTCGTGCTAGGATTCTCGGTCATCTTTGTCGCCTTGGGTGCGGCCGCCAGCGGAATCGGGCACTTGCTCCACGCCTACCGGCTGGCGCTGATGAGGGTTGGCGGCGTGGTAATTGTCGTCTTTGGCTTGCACACCCTGGGTGTGCTCAAGATCTCCTTTCTGTACTACGACACCCGCCGCCACTACCGCCCCCGGCCAGAACTGGGCTACCTCTCCTCGGCGCTGATGGGTTTCTTTTTCGGAGCCGGCTGGTCTCCCTGCGTGGGGGCGACACTGGGGGCGATCCTGACGCTGGCGCTGAACGAAGCGACGGTGGGCCGTGGCGCGTTGCTGCTGTTTAGCTACTCGATAGGTCTGGGGATCCCCTTCCTGCTCATGGCCTTGGGCATCGGCCAGGCGGCCGACATCTTGCGCCGGGGGCGGCGGGCCATGCGGGCCGTGACCATCGTCAGCGGCCTGTTTCTCATCGCCCTGGGGCTGCTGGTCTTTACCAACAACCTGGGCTGGCTGGTCCAGTGGGTGCCCCTGTTCGAGCTGAGTGTCTCCTGAAGTCTTCTAGCTTATATTGTACAAAGAGGTGGAAGCCAATGGCAAAGAGGAGCTGTTCACTGATTTATAGAACCTTTACCTTGACCCTCATCCGCGCCGTACTTTGCGGCCTCATCGCCTCAGCGGCCCTGAGCCATGTGCTCACGACTGCGGCCAGCTCGCCGTTACCCTGCGTGCTTTTGGTAGATGACGACCAGAACAATCCTGACGTGCGCACCTACTACATCTCGGCCCTGGATGAACTGGGGGTGACTTATGATGTATGGGACGTGGCCACCCAGGGCGACCCGTCTGCCAGCGACCTCATGGGCTACAAGATGGTCATCTGGTTCACTGGCTATCCCCGGAACGACACCTTCACCTCGGCCAACGAAGCGGCGGTGGCGACTTACCTCGACGCAGAGGGCCGATTCTGCCTCGTGAGCGAGGACTACCTCTACGACAGGGGTCTGACCACGTTCGGCCAGAGCCGCCTGCGCATTGGCAGTTACACCGACGACGTGAACCGGATGGACCCGGTGGGTAATGCTGGTGATCCCGTCGGCGGCGGACTGGGTCCCTACAACCTGACAGCGCCCCACGGCTGGCTGGGTGATCTCCATACCGATGATGTGAACAACGGCGGTGGGTGAGGGGCTTCTTCGCCGTTCCGTTGGAACGGCACGGACCAGAACAACTCCACCAGCTACAGTTGTCCCACCCGGGACTATAAGACGGTCTTCTTCGGCTGGCCCTTGGAGGGATTGGCGAACCTGGCAGACCGCGCAGAGGTGATAGGAACCGTTACTGGCTGGTTTGGGGGGTGTGAGGTCTACATTTACTTGCCGCTTATCGTGAAGCAAAAGGGAGGCTAGCGATGCGTTTCCTGAGTCTTGCCATCTCGCTCACTGTGGCCTTGCTGGTGATGGCGTCACTCCCACCGGTCCCCGTCGGCGCACAGTGACCGACGCCGTGCCCGACCGTGACGCCGGGACCGGCTACAGACACGCCAGTGCCGCCAACGGGTACGCCAGCGCCGCCTACGCCGACATCGGCTCGCCCAGCGGATACGCCAGCGCCCCCGCCTGACACGCCGACGCCGCTGCCGTCGCTCAGCGCTACGCCGACCTGCTCACCAACCATAGTCATTACCGACACGCCCGATGCTCAACCGTTGCTTCCCGTGACTGGAGGGGACATAGAAGAGGGCCCAGTTATTTGGTGGATACGGATGGTAGGGGCAACTACGCTATTGGTCTGCGGAGGGGCGTTTTTGCACTGGCAAAGGCAGAAGGCACGAAAGAGATAGCCATTTCTGGGTCTCCTACAATTCTTACGTGCAGTCCCTATGTCTGTTCGACATCGAGTATGATGAGACGATGCTGAAGTCCTTGCTGGTCCAGGCGGACGCCCTGCGTGGGCGTTATCTTGGCGGGCGTTTGCAAAGGAGATGAGAATGAGCGAGTTCTTGCCGCCTTTACACCGGCTGCCGATGATTATCCTGGCCGCGCTGCTTGTGATCCTGGCCGGGTGCCTGGACGCTGGTGAGCAAAGCACATCTGTGCCTACGATGGTCAGTATCTCTCCGGAGGCCACGGCCAATTTGCCTGTCGCGCCGGCTAAGGGAGCGCGGGCCCCGGGCTTTACACTGACCGATCTGAACGGCAACGAGATGATGTTGAGCGACCTGCGAGGCCAACCAGTACTCCTTAATTTTTGGGCCACCTGGTGACCGTACTGCCGTAGCGAGCGGTCCGCTCTGCAAGAGGCTTACGGGCAACACCACGACCAAGGTTTCGTCATCTTGTCTGTGGATATCGGCGAAAGGTGGGAAACTGTGCAGGCTTTCGCTCAGGAACAAGGTCTGACGTTTCCCATCCTGTTGGATGAAAACGGTAATGTGGCCCAAAGATACCGCGTGCTAGGCATCCCCACCAGCTTTTTCATCAATCGCGAAGGGGTGATTCAGGTTCAGCACACCGGGCCACTGGATGACGCACTTATCGGAAAGTACCTGGACCAGATCTTGTAGTTGGTTACTGAATAAGGAGATCCATGACGTCTGACTTGCTGCGGAGAACATCAACCATAAGTATATTGATGGCCGGGCTCTTGCTGGTGAGCTGGCAGAATTCGACAGCGTCATCAGCGGCCACGGCGACTCCGATTCCGCTAACCGCCGCCGCTGCGCTTCCCACGCCGTCTGTTCCGGCCAGCCCGGCCATCCACATGGCCTATTTCTCCAAGGCCGGGTGTCCCGTGTGCGCCCAGGTCAACGACTACCTGGAGGAGATGCAGGGTCTCTACCCCCAGTTGATCATCACCGAGTTTCCCATCGAGGAGGAAGAGTCGAAGGAACTGAGCGAGTGGCTAGGTCAACGCTACGGCGTACCGGAGGAGCAACGGTTGACCACACCGATGGTGTTCGTAGGGAAAGATTACCTGGTGGGCAGGGACCAGGTCACCGTGGAAAACCTACAGGCTGTGCTGGATAAGTATGCCAGTAGCGGCGCTGAGGCGATCTGGAGAGACTTGGACCCTGAGCAGTCTGAAACATCCATCATCGAACGGTTCCGTTCCTTCGGCATACTGACGGTCGTGGGGGCGGGCCTGGTGGATGGACTCAATCCCTGTGCCTTTGCCACCATCGTCTTCTTCATCTCCTACCTGGCTTTCCTGGGCCGCAAAGGGCGGGAGATCCTGGCCGTGGGGGCGGCTTTCGCGCTGGGCGTGTTCCTCACCTATTTATTTGTGGGGCTGGGGCTGCTCAAGGTGCTGGAGGAGTTGCCGTTCCTGACGACGTTGAGCCGCTGGGTGTATGGACTGACGGCCCTCTTCTGCCTGGCCCTGGCGGTTTTCAGCTTCCTGGATTACCTCAAGGCCCGGCGGGGTGAGTTCCAGACAATGACCCTGCGCATCCCGCCGCGGCTGCGCCAGAGGATCAATCGCGCCATCCGAGAAGGGGCCCAGGCGCGAGCCTTCGTGCCGGTTGCCTTCGTGACCGGCTTTGTCGTGTCCATCATCGAGTTGGCCTGCACCGGCCAGGTCTACCTGCCTACCATCATCTTTGTCATGGGGATGCCAGAGATGCAGGGGCAGGCATTTCTCTACCTGCTGCTCTACAACCTGGCTTTCATCCTACCCCTGGTGGTGGTCTTCGGATTGGCCTACTTTGGCACCACCTCAGAGCAACTGGGGATTTTTATCAACCGTCGCACGGCGATGATTAAGCTGGGCACTGTCCTGTTGTTCCTCGTCCTGGCCGGATGGCTCTTGACCAGATTGGTGTAGTGCGAGGTGGCGACAGGTGATTTTCGAGCCCACATGGAATCCGGCGGCAACCCACCGTAACCGTGCTCCTGCCAAGCGAGCCAGGGAGGGCATCCTGTCCCGCGGGCGACATTGCTCCACATCACCATGGGCACTGAGCAGCCTTCTCTCCTGCCGGGAAGGGTTCCCCGCCGGTCACTCGTCGGTGGGGAACCCTTTTTCCATACCCGCCAAACGGCGGGGGCGGAAACAGGCCAAATCTCTCTGGTTGCCGAGCGACTGGCGCTGTACAATGGAAGCACGATAAACAAGACAGGAGGTTAGAGATGATGATGGGATTCGGTTTCCTGGGGATGTTTCTTTTCTGGGGCGCTCTGCTCGCCCTCGTGGTCGGGGGAACGGTGTGGGTGTTCCGTCAGACCACCGGTGCTCGCCCACCAGGTGGGCAGCGCCAGCCGACGGCACGCCAGGTGCTGGACGAGCGGTTCGCCCAGGGGGGGATCAGCCGGGAAGAGTACGAGACGGTTCGCGCCCGGCTTGAGAGCTAGTTGAGGAGGTGTAAAATGGGAGGCTGTTGTGGTGGCTTCGGTTGGGGAGGTTGGGGACCCTGGGGTGGTTTGGGGACCGTCGGCCTGATCCTGAACCTGGTGTTCTTCGTGGGCGTGCTGGCTGTGCTGGGGGTGGGGACCGGCTGGCTGGTCCGGCGACTCGGTCGCAGGCCACTGGCTCCGGCGGCGGGGGTAGACCCCCTGGAGATCGCCCGGCGGCGGCTGGCGGCGGGGGAGATCACCGTCGCCGAGTTCGAGGAGATTCGGGACCGGCTTCAACGCTGAAGCCGGTCGCCAGTCTTTACGCAGACACTATTCCTGGAGTGAGGACAGTTTCTGAGAGGCGGCCCTGGTGTTCTGGGTGGAGATATGATACACTTATGTAGCACAAAGGGGTGAACGCATGGACGAGCGAAGCGTGACACTGGCACTCAAGGAGTACATGGGGCCCGACTGCCCCTGCGGTCTCGAGGACCGCATCCAGGCGCTCCACGGCGTGCGCGAGGTGCACGTCAACCCGGTGGCCGACACGGTCCACCTGGTCTACGACGCCGACGTCGTGAGCCTGGAGCACCTCAAGCACATGCTGGCCCAACTGGGCTGCCGCTGTGAGGGAGAGCCGGAACGCCCCGCTCGCGCCCACGTGGAGCACGAGCACCACAAGGCGGAGGGTCACGACCACCACGCGATGATGGAGGCGGACTTTCGCCGCCGCTTCTGGGTCGTCCTGGCCCTGACGGTGCCGGTGTTGCTGCTCTCGCCGACCATCCAGAATTGGTTCGGCTTCACCCTCACCTTCCCCGGCGCTCGCTACCTGCTCTTCGCCATGGCGACGGCCATCACTTTCTACGGCACCTGGCCCTTCTACAAGAACGGTCGCAAAGCACTGAGGAGCGGCGTGCTGGATATGAGCGTGCTGGTCAGCCTGGCCGTCTCGGCCGGCTACCTCTTCAGCGTCGGCGCTACCTTCATCTTCACCGCCGTGGACTTCTACTGGGAGATCAGCACCCTGGTGGCGGTTCTCCTCCTGGGCCACTGGCTGGAGATGCGGGCGGTGCGCGGCACCTCCGGCGCGCTGCGGGAACTGGTCAAACTGATCCCGCCCACCGCCAACCGCATCGTGGACGACCGGGTGGAGGAGGTGCCCACCTCCGAGGTACAGGTGGGCGACCTCCTGCTGGTGCGGCCCGGGGAGAAGGTGCCCATTGACGGCGAGGTGGTAGACGGGCAGAGCAGCGTCAACGAGGCCATGATCACCGGCGAATCGAAGCCCGTGCTCAAGGGGCCGGACGACCCGGTGGTCGGCGGCACGCTCAACGGGGAGGGTGCGTTGCGGGTGCGGGTGACCCGCACCGGGGAGGAGACCGCACTGGCGCAGATCGTCGCGCTGGTGAAGGAGACCCAGGCCTCCAAGCCGCCCATCCAGCGACTGGCCGACCGGGCCGCCCACTGGCTGACTATCGTCGCCGTGGTTGTAGGACTGGGCACATTCCTGTTCTGGTTTCTCCTCGCCGAGCAGTCGCTGGTCTTCGCCCTCACCCTGGCGGTAACGGTACTGGTCATCGCCTGTCCCCACGCGCTGGGGCTGGCCATTCCGGTAGTGACCACCATCTCCACGACTCTGGGCGCTCGCAACGGGATGCTCATCCGCAACGCGGGGGCCACCGAGGCCGCCCGGCGGCTGGACGTGGTGATTTTCGACAAGACGGGCACCCTCACCCGGGGGGAGTTCGGCGTCACCGACGTGGTACCCCTGGCCGACGGCTCGACGGCTCGATTGAGCGCCTCGACTGAGCTCGGTGAAGTCTCGCCGAAGTCTGAGCTCGCCGAAGTCTGGGATGAGGAGACGCTCTTGCGGCGGGTGGCGGCGGTGGAGCTCAACTCCGAGCACGTCATTGCCCAGGGTATCGTTCGTTCCGCGGAAGAACGCGACCTATCTCTTCCGCAGGCCACCGACTTCCGGGCCATCCCCGGCAAGGGAGCGCAGGCGGTGGTGGAGGGGATGAGGCTGGCCGTGGGCAACCGGGCGTTGATGGCCGACCTGGGCCTGAGCGTGCCGGACGACCTGCGTCTGGCAGAACTGGCGCGTCAAGGGAAAACGGTGGTGTACACCGCCGCCGACAGGCGGCTGGTAGGAGCCATCGGTCTGGCCGACCTGGTGCGGGAGGAATCGCGGGAGGCGGTGCGGGCGTTAAAGGGCATGGGCCTGGAGGTGGCGATGCTCACCGGAGATAGCCAACCAGTGGCCGACTGGGTGGCCGGGGAACTGGGGTTGGACCTGGTCTTCGCCGAGGTACGGCCGGAGCAGAAGTCCGATAAAGTTAAGTCGCTGCAGGCGCAAGGCAGGGCCGTGGCGATGATCGGCGACGGCATCAACGATGCCCCCGCGCTGGTACAGGCGGACGTTGGAATCGCCATCGGCGCTGGCACTGGCGTGGCCATCGAGTCGGCCGACGTGGTGCTGGTGAAGAACGACCCCCGGGACGTGGTTGGCCTGATCCGCCTCAGCCGGGCGACGATGCGCAAGATGCGCCAGAACCTGGTCTGGGCGACCGCCTACAACCTGGTCGCCATCCCGGCCGCGGCCGGGGTGCTGCAGCCGTGGGGGATCACCCTGCGGCCGGAGTGGGGGGCGCTGATTATGTCCGCCAGCACCGTCATCGTGGCCTTCAACGCGCTGCTCCTGCGCGGGACGGACCTGGGCCGGTAGGAATACATTCTAAACAGGGTAACCGTAATGATGAACCAAAAGCACGAAGGGAGCAAGCCGATGGATACCACGACCCTGATTCTGGCCGCCGTGGCGGCCATACTGCTCGCTATTGCCTTCTGGCGGGGACGCGACCTGCCACTGGCCGGGCTACTGGCTGCTGGGCGCACGCTGTGGCGCAACCTGCCCTTGCTGTTGCTGGGCTTCGTCGTGGCTGGGCTGGCACAGGTGCTCGTCCCCAAAGAACTGATCACCCGTTGGTTGGGCACCGAAGCTGGGATCAAGGGCGTCCTCACCGGTTGCGTGGTCGGTGGGCTGGTGCCCGGTGCGCCGTACGCCACTTTCCCCCTCGTGGCCGCGCTCTACCGGGGCGGGGCCAGCCTGGGCGCAGTGGTAGGCTTCGTCTCCGCCTGGTCGCTGTGGTCGGTGTCGCGCCTGCCCGTGGAGATGGCCCTGATTGACCCCAAGCCAGCCCTCGTCCGTTACGCCATCACCTTCGTGGTGCCGCCCATCGCTGGGCTGTTGGCCGAAGCCATCGCCCGGCTGTTATAGCGCTGGCCTTCGACCGGAATGTGGGACGGCTCTCTTGTTGTACAGGGTGAGGAGGAGTAGAAGCGATGGATGATAAAATTCGCGTCCTGCTGGCCGACGACCACGCCGTCGTTCGTAAGGGCATCCGGCAGTTCCTAGAGGAGGCCGGCGACATCAAGGTGGTGGCCGAGGCGGGGGACGGCGCGGAGGCAATCCGCCTGGTCGAGGCCCACCAGCCCGACGTGGCGGTGTTGGACATCCGCATGCCGGAGGTGACGGGGGTGGAGGCGACGCAGCGGATCAAGGAACGATTCCCCCAGGTGCGGGTGCTCGTCCTCACCGCCTACGATGATGACCCTTACGTCTTCGCCCTCCTCCAGGCCGGAGCCGACGGTTACGTGCTCAAGACAGCCAGCAGCGACGAACTGGTGCGCGCTGTACGCACCGTACACCAGGGAGACACTGTCCTCAGTCCGGAGATCGCCAGCAAGGTGGTGCGGCAGGCAACGAGCCGCCGCCCGGAGGGAGCTGCCGACCAGGTGGAACCCCTCACCACCAGGGAACTGGAGGTACTCCGCCTGGCCGCGCGGGGACTGACCAACCGGGCCATCGGGCATGCGTTGGGGATCAGTCACCGCACCGTCCAGGGGCATCTGGCGAGTATCTACGGTAAGCTGGGGGTGAACAATCGCACCGAGGCGGTCACCGAGGCGTTCCGGCGCGGTTGGATCATCATTGAGTAAGGGGTAAGGAGGCTGACCGTGCACCGTTGGCTCCGTAGCCTGCATACCCAACTTTTTCTGTGGGCGGTGCTGCCGGTCACGTTCGTCATCATCGGTCTCGCCTTCACGGGAGTCTATGCCCACCAGCGAGAGATGCGGGACTTCGTGGCCGAGCGGGACCTGGCCCTGGCCCGCCTCGCCGCCTGGATAGTGGAGGATGGGCTGGCCCACGGGACGGTCGGCGCCGACGGGAGCGGCCTGGCGGCGTGGATGACGCCCGTCGTCGCCGGCCAGCCGGGAGTGGTCATCGTGGTGGACGGGGAGGGGCGGGCGTTGGCTCACCCCGACCCGCAGCAGGTCGGCGTCAACCTGGGGACCGATCCCGGTGTCGTAGCAGCACTGGAACGGCGCGAAGGGGCCATCATTGTGACTGGCCAGGACGACGAGCCGGTGCTGGTCGCTTTTGCACCTGTCTGCGGAACCGACTGGGTGGTACTGGTGCAGGAATCTGTTGAAGGACTCATCGGCCCCATCCTGCGTCTCTCCAGCCTGGCGCCCATCGTCGCCGTTGGCGCGGGCATTCTCTCCTTGCTGATCCTCACCTTCGGCTGGCGCACCATCGTCCGCCCCCTGCAAGGACTGGCCCGGTCGGCGGAGCAAGTCTCCTGGGGAGACTACTCCGCTATCTCCGAGCCTGTCGGCGGGGTACAGGAGGTGCAGGACCTGCACCGGGCGCTGGCGGAGATGGTTGAGCGCATCCAAGGTTACGAAGCCGGGATGCGGGACTACCTGGGCGCGGTGACGCGGGGGCAGGAGGCGGAGCGGGCCCGGCTGGCCCGAGAACTGCACGATGGCCCGGTGCAGGAACTGATCGCCCTGGGGCAGCGGGCGGAGATGGCCCAGCGGATGGTGGAACGCGGTGAGACGGAGCAGGCACAGGCGTTGCTGGAGGCACTGCGTCTGGCTGAATTAGAGACCGTGGCAGAGCTCCGCCGCCTCATCGGCGCGCTGCGGCCTATCTACCTGGAGGACCTGGGTTTTCTCCCCGCGCTGGAGATGCTGGTGCGGCAGACGGCCGGGCGAACCCCCGCCCGAGTCCGATTGGAAAGGGAGGGCTCAGTGCATCGGCTTGCCCCGGAGGTGGAACTGGCCGCCTACCGCATCGCCCAGGAGGCGCTGAACAACGCCCTTCAGCACGCCCAGGCGCAGAACATCGTCGTTCGCGTCCGTTACGACCTGGAGGGGCTGTCCCTCTCCGTGGCCGACGATGGCGTGGGCTTCACTCTCCCTCCAAGGCCAGACCTTTTGACCCAGGCGGGCCGCTTTGGACTGGTGGGGATGCAGGAGCGGGCTACCCGGGTGGGTGGCGCCCTCCACGTTCGCACCACTCCAGGAGAAGGCACTCAGGTAACCGTCCGCCTGCCCGGCCTGCTCCCTGCCGCGTAGGCCGTTTTCCCCTCGTCGTCCCCCGCCAAATGGCTCTCCCTGCCGCGTCTCACCTGTGATACACTGGCTAATACCAAACGCAGGTGAAGACTGGGAGAAAGCATTACCGCCGTGTCCTGGTTGATCGCCTGACTTGGCGTGAAACGTGAACGTAACTTGGGGAGGTGACAAATGAAAACGATACTATGGATCGGTTTAGGCATTGTGATAGCCGTTGCACTGGTGGTCGCTGGGCTGGGGGTTGGATGGGGCCTGTGGGGCCGGCAACTGTGGGCCGCCGGCCCGTTCGCTGTGCCCAGAGTGGCTACTGGGGCTGGGATACTGGAAGATTGCAGTGGGTGGGGAGGTGGTATGAGCCCCGGGATGATGGGCAGAGGGGCCGCACCGGCGGCGCCGTGCGCAGGCTGGGGTTACGGGACCGGCTCGTCCGGTAGGTTGACCATCGAGGAGGCCCACGAGGCGGTGGAGCGATACGTCGCCGGACTGGACTACCCGAACCTGGAAATGGCCGAGGTGATGGAGTTCGAGCGAAACTTTTACGTCATCGTGCGGGAGTCCGACACCGGCATCGGGGCAATGGAGCTGCTGGTGGATAAGTGGAGCGGCGCTGTCGGCCCGGAGATGGGGCCGAACATGATGTGGAACGGCCGTTATGGGATGCACGGGCGCGGCGGGCGGATGATGGGCGGGACCAGCGAGAGCAACACGATCACCCCGGAGGAGGCGCTGGAAATCGCCCAGCGCTGGCTGGACGCCTACCGGCCCGGGGTCACCGTGGAGGAGCACGCCGATCCCTTCTACGGCTACTACACCATCCACACAGTGAAGGACGGCCAGATTGAGGGAATGCTCAGCGTACACGGTACGACCGGGCAGGTCTGGTACCACACCTGGCACGGCCCATTCGTCCAGATGATCGAGGAAGGGGAGGATCACTGCTCCAGTGATCTGCCACCAGACACTCCTGTTAACCACCACCATGCTCTACGTCCAGATGGGCCTGGGCAAACGCAAGCCTGACCTGCCTCCGAACGTGACACGGGCGTTTGAGACGATCCTCGATGAGTCACAAAAGGCGGCGCGGCGGAGCCGGTGCGGCAGATTCTGGACTTTAGCCGCCGGGCGTCCCTTCGACCAGCCCCACGATGCGCTCGTAGCCATCCTCGACTAACTGCTCCAACTCTTTGGCAGTGTACGCATACTCCAGCCGCGTACCTCCATACGGGTCACAGATGTCGTACTCCTTCCCGATCATCTCGCTGAGCAGGTGCACCCTGCGGGCTTGCTCGGGGAAAGCTGCCCTCAGCGCCTCGGCGTGATCTCGCGTCATCACCAACACCGGATTGGCCTCGTCCATCAGTTCACGCGTGACACTGCGCGAGCGGTGACCGCGCAAGTCAATCCCGCGTCGAGCCATTTCCTCAATGGCATACCCGCTCGCCGGTCGCCCTTCGGTCGCCCAGACGCCAGCAGAGCTCACATGCCAATCCCGTCGCGCCTCGTCACGGGCCAGCCGTGCCCGCAGCAGTGCCTCTGCCATCGGAGAGCGGCAAAGGTTCCCAGTACAGATGAAGAGCACCACCGGCATCACGTCTCCCTGTCGCCGGCCTCAAGTGATTCGACCAATGCCATCAAACCACCAGCCACAACCGAGTGCCCACCCAATACCACCGGTACTCGCGCCTCCGCCGCTGCCCGAGTGAAACGGCGCAAGAAGGGCTCCTCCACTCTCTCCCATCGGTACAGATCGGAGTTGAAACGGTCAGCCGTTGAAGGCCACAGCCCCCGCGCCGCCAGGATGACGCGATTATCGAACAGCACCCCGTCAACCAGATCCGCCAACTCGTTAAAGAAACCCTCGAAACCCACCAAGTCAAGATAATCAGCCAGCAGTGAGCGCACTTCTCCCTGCTCCTGCCGACCGCTGGCCCGCATCCCTCGTTCTTCAGCGAAGACCCGCACCCAACAACGGGTCGCCCGCCCCAATGCAGCCCACGCCTCCGCCGACGCCCGGCCCACGACCGCCAGACTTCCACCCTCACGGGACATCGCGGCCAGCGCCCCGTCCAGCCGTGGAGATTCCCAGCTCAACCCGTCGAGGAAACGGCGCAGGCGCGGGCCAATAGCCGGATGCCGCTGCGCGATCAGCAGATCCACTGGCGTATCCAAATCGAAGCGCGCAGCGGCCGACGCGGGGAGACTCTCGGCCGGCAGACCACCCTCGCGAGACAAGGCCCAGGCCACCGCGTTATCATTCGCTTCCCGAGCGACCAGTGGTGCCACCTCAACCGCAGGAACAAACCCCACCCAATCACAGGAGTGCAGGTTATTGGTGAGCACCAGTCGCTCCGCCTCTCCCAGCCGGGTCAATATCTCAATCCAGCGCTCAAGGCTCAGCAGCGGAGCCGAAGCGCCTCCGCTGTAGAGCACATGTTGTACATCATATCGTTCAATCAGCCCGGCCAGCCGCCGCCCAAAGTGAAAGGGTTGCCCCGGCGGATCAAGATCCACCTCAACCGGCAGGCCGGCCAGTGTGTCGCCCCAGCCAGCATCATCGGTGGCGACCACAGCCCGGTCAATCATACCTGTGCGCAGCAACGGTTCCAGCAAATCGCGCGCAGCGGCCCGGTGCGCCCCGTCCAACGCCCGTTCTACCTCGCTCTGCCCCCACCCCCCGACCAGGAGGAGCAGCGTCACCTCCC
>Ga0190284_1000758_pt1 | contig 16517 bp, 19 predicted proteins | sample 48691812_MG_FD_161668 | JGI IMG/M metagenome (GOLD analysis project Ga0190284, IMG submission 161668) | Hydrothermal vent microbial mat bacterial communities from Southern Trench, Guaymas Basin, Mexico - 4869-18-1-2_MG | ecosystem: Environmental > Aquatic > Marine > Hydrothermal vents >...
TACCCAACCATCGCACGGTGCGTAAGATCGCCCGGCCTATTGATGCCACAAAGCCTTGACAAAAGCCCAAAATTGACGGCGATATTGTCCGGATAGACAATTTCTCCGGGTGCTTTTTTTTTACGGTTTTGTCAATTTCGTCAGCGGGAGCAACAGCTAATATTTGGAAAATTAAATAACTAATTTGATCGCTATCGGCGTTGCTTTGGAGATTTTCAAAAACCCGCCTATCAATGTCACGCGAAGATATATGGAGAATATCAACAGTACCATCAATAGTTGTACTGTATTGCAAACCATCCCGTACGTCATAAGTGTGGTCGTTGACATCACTCAACATAGTAGCCAACACTTCGGGCGGTACGGGCACAATTTCTACGGCTTTTCTTAATTCCATCAACTTCCGTCGCTTAAGGCGGCGTAAAAGTTCGCCCCAATCACTCATGGTGAAAAGGGCGAACTTTTTTTCAACGCCGTCTATGGTAACAGATATTGGGGAATCATTTGCTGTAATCAAATCAAGCATAAAGTTTCCTTAGCTAGTTTCGCCCCAAACGATCGTCACATCACCCGAGAAGCGGAAACTTCCGGTATGGGTCATGTTAGCACCAGTGTTACGGTCAAGCGAGATGTCGGTCAAGACAACATCGCCTGAAAGTGTGCATCCGGTTTTGGCGGTCAACACAGCCGCACCTTGGACAACGCTTAGGTCACCCGTAAGCAAAGCCGCTTCGATAGGCATCGTACCCGGGGCGTCATATTCGACAAAACCCGACCAAGTGCCTGTCATCAAAATATCTGAAGGTACAACTGTTGGGGTACAATCAGCCAAACCTGTGGTTTCCAAGACATTGATAGCAACGTTGAACGTCCACTGTACATCTTTAAATTCCACACCCGGCAGGGTAATTGCCCCGTCACATCCTGAAACTACTGTCCTTGGCATAATATAATCCTTTCTAAGGGTGTTAGGCCATTGTTCCGAAAATTCGGTAATCACTATTGGTAACCACACGGCCACCAGTAACTGTTGGTGTTCCACGGTTTTCATCTTGGGATTCTGTCCAAGCGTTGGCCGCGTTTTCTATTGTTATGTCGGAGTCTTCAAACTCCGCAAAGATTAATTCATTTAAAGCCATTACGGCGTCTAAACCAGACCCATCGGCTTTGTTATTGAATTTATCATGAATATCTATTTGGATAGTACAGGAGAAATTGCGTTTGGTATTTCTACTGTCTAAAGTTTTAATAACATTATCATCAATCACCCAAAGCACTAAAAATGGCTCAGAGGAGGCTTTGCCAGATGAAAAATTTGCCACCCTAATTTGGTTATTGAAACGGGCGGACTTGATAAGTGCCGCGATCGAGGTATTTGCAAGCATCCGGGCTTTCACCGCATCCAAAATGTTTTTCTGTGTTACCAATTTATTTTCCAAACTTGACTTTAGACCGTGCTTTCTTGGCTAGCGGTCCCAATAATCGCTTTACTTTTGCTCTCGCAGGTCTCACAAACGGTCTAGGTGGCATGTATACGCTGTCTTTTAAAGCAAATAAGACTTCTAATTCCTTATCTTCACTACGGGCAAGGAAAAGACCGCCGCTTTTAGCTTTATACACAAATAAATTTGGGATATTCCGTGTACGCCCGTATGTAAGGAGAAGCCCGTCAGCTTGGGCGTTGATGGGTATTGCCAACATCTTGGCCTTCTTGGGGAGGATCTTACCGCCAAATTCGTGTATCTTGGCGTACTTTGATGTTATAATAATCTCTCCGCGTGCTTTTGTGGCCATACCCCGTGCTACTTTACGTTTTTTCACGCTTCTAAACAAGGCTCCGGTTTGATAAGCGGGAGGTTGGCCGGGCTTGGAGGGAGAACCTTTTATAATTTTCAAGTTCTTAAGTAGAAATCTATAGGTAGCGTCCACTGCAACATCACGAAGTTTTTCATGGACGTCTTTAGCAAACTTCCTATAATCCGTTTGTTTAAATAGAACTTGATGAGCCATTAATCTAGCTTTCTGTATCTATCTAAGAGACGCAGGTGATCGCTATTGAGACGGTATGTGTCAACAAGCCGGAAACCGTTGATATTTTCTGAATCCAACGCCGCACTATTTTGAGAGGTGTTGAAAATCGTTCCCGCTATTTGTCTAACGAGCAAACGCAAGTCCTCGGGTATTGGGGAATACCCCGCTTGATAAACAAAGGTGTATTTGGCTCGTGTGCAAGTACCCGCCCATCTATTGGGGTATCTCAAAACCGTGATTTGACCTTTATCAAGATCATCGTTGTAGTAATCGTAATCCTCTTCATAAACCCAAACGTTGCCATCGGCGTCTGTAATGCTATCTATAGCGGTTATTGGGAAATTATCCATAAGCATTACGTTATTATCGATCGTCCTAACTTCCGTATATTCTATTGAGGTAAAATCCCGCCCGCAATATTTCTGTACGCGGCTAACTATTCCATCAATAATTTCTTGCAAGTATACGTCGCTTGAGGTTTCAAGTTGATCTAAACCCAAATACCGTTTAAGTTCTTCGAGAGTACAGAAACCTGTGGCGGGGGTTAGTTCTATGTCTCCATCCCATTCCATGGAAGCTGTGGCAAGTTTGATATCACTAACTAGAGGTACGGCTGTGGCTTGGAGAAAAATTTCTACGTTATAAGCACCCGCCCCAATAGCGGCGGGGAAGTCCCCGTCATACCTATAGGAAACGGCGGGGTCTTCAGACAACGCGATCGCATAATCGGCAATATCGGCATTGATAAAACTATCCCAAGTGTCGTTTACGTTGTCCCATCGCTTGCCCGTGTTATTGGTAATAATAACATAAAGGGTGGCTCCGGTCGTTGAGTACGTGTAATTTATTTCATTTGCCATCTTAGTGTCCTTCAATTATCAATGTCATATTAACAAAAATGCAATTTGTTGCGTCTGTCACATTTCTTACATAAACCTCAAAAACATCACCATTTACGATATCTCCAGACGATACCGCCATACTATTCATGACAACATTAGTCATCTGTCTAGTTATCAAACTACCTTTGAGACGAGCACCGTTTTGCATGATAGCAATTTCCCAAGCCTTGGCGGAAGCAACACCATCATTTGAGCTATTTGCTGTTAAAGAAATCGTTGATGTTTGTGTCTCTAAATTTTCAAAAGTTAGTTGGTTATTGGCAGTCTGTGATGCTCTTTCATTTTTCAAACCAATGGTCGTCCCCGCCACTTTAACCCAATGGGTTTCCCATGTGCCTGAGGTAGTCTCTGTCCAAGTTGCTGTGATGTCAAACGTGTTGGTCGTGACACTAGAAATTGTGTATTTGCCAGTATATTCATCGTCTATCAACCAAATGACATCACCGTTAGAGAGTCCGTGTCCTGCGGAAGTCACAGTAACGTCCCCGCCGCCTGCGTCGGCTATAGATTGGAAATCGCCAGTCTCTCCTGCATCTGTGATGACTGTATCGGTGGTGTTCCTTTCCATGTAAAAACTGCCGATTGTATGGCTGTCACTTACACCCTGATTACCTGTAGATTTAAATTTTATGCTGGTTTCGTCTTGGGATGCACTAGTGAACGGGATTCCGCTATTGCTTATATCGATATAACTAGTTAATAGAAAACTAAAACCAAGGAAAGTCGTTTTTACGTCCAAAGCTTCTTGATTTGCGTTTAAGAGATGAAAACTGCTACTCGCAACGCTAAACGTTGAATCAGCACTACCTCCATCAACTGTCAAACAAGGACCGTTCAAACCAGAAGCAGGATACATAGCTATTGAGTCAAGGATAACTGAATTGACATCGTCAAATGCTAAACCAGTTGTAAACCCCGTAAAAATAATCTCGCCAAATAAAATAAATCCATAGTTTTCACATATGCCAAGAGATGCAAAATTTTCAACTTGAACAAATTTATTGAACATTCGATTAGAACCATCTCCAATCATGCTGCATAATGTATTCGTTCCGTCTCCATAAAATCTAGCGTTTTTAACAATCAGTTCAGCAAAACTAGTCGTTGCGTTTGACCTAATCGCAGCACCTGTGCCTATATATGTGACCGTAACTACGTCATACATATCAACCTCTACAATTGCTCCGTCAACGGCTGCGATTGGATAAGCGATAGATATGTCAGCACCAATGATATAACGTCCTGTGGGGAGTCTATAAGCTGTGCCCAGACCATCAGCAGTATCTGTGGGCGTAGGTAGTTGAGCGACTGAATTGATTATCGTTTCCGATAAAGCTGCACAGTATCCAAAATCGTGCCACACACTTCCATTCCATACTCTAGGACCAACAGTATTACAGTTGGTATTAGTACCATCGTCGTGATAAACATCTCCTGTAGCCTTGACAACAGGAGCGTCCGAACGCAAGGTTAAATTAAACGAGTTTTCGCTATTATTAAACTTCATTTATATTCTCCAAAAATCGAATCCGGAATATTTGTCTCCAACTGCTCCAATTATCTCTTTCCAATTTGATTCCCTATATTCAACTCGATTGCGAATAGTATGCAAACCTTTAAAACCATGAACAGAATCGTCTTCTGACGTTACCTGTTCAACATTATTGAAATCGTGTTCAAATGGTTCGACATCTAAAAATTGATAAATAGCATTCAATGTAGTTGAAGGGTTCTTCGTCAATTCATCAAAATCAACCAAATGCAATCTGTCTCTTAGCCCTCGATTAAACACGTCTTTTAGCCGATTATATGCCAATCCCACAACTTGACTATTCTGCATCCAATGAGCACATCTGCCTTCTACTGTCTGGAACTGGAAATAATTCTGACCCTCGCCGGGGACCTGCCCTGACTCCGCTGTCTTTCTCCAGAGTTTCTCAAAACTAGCTAGAATACTATTAATGTCCCTGACAGGTACGATAATCTTTGCTTGTCTGCCTAGGACAGATTCTGCCATTTCAACCAGACTTATCCAACCTCGGCACTTATCAATGATAACTGGTTTTTCAACATCTTGATAGTAACTGTTAAGAATCCCGTTAAGAACTCGTTGTAGTTTATCTGGTTCTGGGTGAGCACGATGTTCAATTAAATTATCCCAATTGTTGCGGACTCCGAACATCACATCCATGCAACCCGATGTATGAGTTGCGTGAATGTGAGGATTCTGAGCGAGGATATTACACAGTAACGTTGAACCGCTACGTGGCAACCCTCCTAAAAAATGAAATTGTTTAGACATTATTCTGTTGGCAATTCTTCAACAACCGTGTCTGCAAGGTGATTTTCAGCTAGAGCTTTGAGCTTGGCGAAAATTGCCATAAGTTCCGCACCTTCACCTTCATCAAGCTCTTTGACCAGATTGGCTTTGCCGTATTTCTTTGCAATATTGACGATTCGTTGTGTTGCACGTTTCGCCTGATTGGCTGTACGGAAAGCAATTTCTCTAATTTCAGCAGCGCCATCCGCTGCGGTTTCTACTGGTACGACTGTTTTTTTGTTTGATAACATGTTTTTCTCCTTATTTGTTAAACATTGTTAATTTTATCTACTATATTTATCGACTACTTATCGATTATCCTTTAAGGGGTTCCATAACTGACTTGACTAATATTGATTACCGAGTGCCACCTAATATTTTTAGCAGCAATACCTGTTACTAATGTCTGTAAACTATTATTTGTATTATCGGCTTGGACGACGACGGAACAAGCAGACATTGCACCCTCTTCCCATATGTCCTCTGCTACTGTCCCTATGATAGACGTGTCGCCTGCCGCATTTCTACGGATGACTCCCTTGTAGAAATATCCTGCTGCTAGATTGTCTGTATCATTATAGGCTGAGAGTTGAATCGTGAACATCCAAGTGGTTTCTGCTGGGAGAATTAATCTACTACCAGCATCAGGAGTTCCACCTATAATAGTTAACTCTGTTTGAGTTGCATCAGATGTTTCCTTCATCTGATAATTTTCCATTTTCTGGGCATCACCTGTGGCTGAGAATCTCCATGCAGAGCGTGCAAATTCTGAATACCTTGATGCTTTGGAGTGTGCTCCTCCTGCATAAGAATCACTTGCAGCAGCAATCGTGTCACGTCCTGAGGTAGAAGAATAATCTCCAGAAGCAGTTGTTCTACTTCCTTCTGCGTGGGAACTGCGACCAGAAGCTGTTGTACCTGTTCCTTCTGCATGGGAATAATGTCCAGAAGCAGTTGTATTATATCCTGATGTAGAAGAACTATCTCCAGAAGCAGTTGTACGATATCCTGATGCTGAAGAACCATAATCTCCAGAAGCAGTCGAGCCATATCCTGACGCAGAAGAATATTCTCCAGAAGCAGTTGTTTCAAATCCAGATGTAGAAGAGCCATTTCCAGAAGCAAGAGTACCTATACCTCCTGCGTGAGAATAATTTCCAGAAGCAGTATTGTCATATCCTTCTGCGTGGGAATAACTTCCAGAAGCAGTATTATTTCGCCCACCAGCAACAAATGAATTAAGTCCGCTAGCAACTTGAGTATCGTTATTTCTGTCCTTTTGTAAATCTATTGCATAATTGCCACGAGCATTTCCGCCTGAGTCAACTTGTATTGAGCCTGTGCCATTGGCATTTAAAATGATTGGTAGGTTAGATATAGTAGTTATTTCTTTGCCGTTAGTATCTAGATTCCCACCAAGCTGGGGGGTCAAGTCTTCTACAACATTCTCTAAAGCCCCTGTTTGGGCAGCAGTTACACTATGAGGATTTGTAGTTATGTCAGCAACGTGAGCACTGTTTGTGTTAACTAGACTATGGTCAGAGCCATCAGAACTGCTATGGGTAGTATTATCTGCTACCGGTGTTGTAAAGTCAGTGTTGGGGACGTTACTAAGACCAACTTCTGCCTTTGTAACTATATGAGGATTCCCTGCTACAACTGCTCTATGTGTATCGTTGAGACCGATTGCTATATCTTGAGTCCCGTCTTTAGCCTCTAGGGTCTCAAGAGCATCACTAGTTGTTATACCTGCGACAGAAGATTTATTGACAACATCATCTGTCCCGATAGTTAAATCCCCGACGACCACATTATGAGGATTTCCTGTCACTAAGCCTCTATGGGTGGTATTATCCGCTACTGGAGTTGTAAAGTCTGTGTTGGGGACGTTGCTAAGGCCAATTTGAGTCTTGGTCACTACGTGGGGGTTAGCAAGATCTGCTTCGTGTGTAGCTAGATCCGCCGCAACATCTCCGGCGTCTGAAACGCCTTGGTCTGCAACTGTCTTATTGGCATCCAAGGCCGCCGTTACGGTAGCTCCCGCAACTGTTGAAGCGTTGTCAATGGCGTCTGAATCGGCGTTAATCTTTAGATTCGTTACGGCTCCCGCCGCGATTTTGTCCTCTATGACAGCTAAATCGGCGATTTCCGTACTGTCGACTCCACCCTCTTTAATTTGAATTTTGTTTGATGCGATTTCTATAGTTGCATCATCTACTTTGGCGTCAAGATATCCCGCTGTGGGATCTCCGGCGGCGGCTTTGACTTTTTCGTCGCTTCCCGAGCTTCCCGCTTGTGGTGTGTCAATAAAATTCATCTTGCTACCTCGTAAGAAATAAGAAATGAGGGGAGCGGGGTTAAGCCGCTCCCCTCATTGTTTAGGACGCTAAAACTCACTATTACGTGGTGCCATCGCCGAGGCGGACCATGAATCCGTATTCGTAACCGTTTTCGGTAATCGTAGAGAGCATCATGGGACTGTAAGCCATTCGCATGGTGGCTCTGAAGCCGGTGCTGTTGGCTTTGAAGAAGACGTCGGGAGAGACATCAAACTTCGCGTCCGTTCCGCCCTTAACACCAACAGCGTATTTGCTGCCGTCGCAAAGGATCAAGTCACCTTCGGTACCAAGCGGTTTCGCGTATGGCGTGGGAACGAGGGGTAGGCCCAAGAGCGTTCCGAACGGTGCCTTATCGATTCCGGTGTTGACGTCACGATAGTCCATGATGTCTTTGGTGCAAGAGGGGTGATACATCCAGAAAGTCTTGCTCAGGTCGTATCCACCGATCCAAAGGCGAGCGAACATGTTGTGAATGTCGTCTTCGCTAATCGCACCTGCTCCAGCACGGGCAACATCAATGCAAGCCGCCGAGGTGATGATTTGATTAACAATACCCGATTCCACAGTTCGCTGAATACCACTAGAGAGAGCGGTTTGGATTTGGGCCGCAACTTGCGGGGCGTCTTCCAACAGCTCATTAGAAACCGGAACGACTCCACCGATCGTATCCAACACGATTGCGGCTTGGGCGTATGCCAATTTCTTCTCGGTGTAATCGGTGCCTTGATTAGCAAGATTTTTGGTGCTAACCAGCGTGTCTGCGACCCAAGGAATGGACAGCAAGTTGAGGTTAGTCCCGGCAACAGGAATCTGCGTCATACGGCCAACGATCCCGCCTTCGAGAACAGGTTGTGTGACCTGGCTGTAAATCTGGTCGCTCAACAGGTAAGCACCATCGGCATTGGCGGCTTCGCTGTTGAAAGTCGTGGGGGCCTTGACAACGATCTGTTTATTGCCGTTTGACATAACAGTTTTCAACACGTTGCCCAAAGAGTGTTGTTTGACAACTTTCTCGGTGGCTTCAACGCTAAAGTGTGACTTGCTGTTGAAAGCGTTAAGGGCTTTGGTGTTGGCGTTGAGGGCTTTGAGACTTTTTTCATTTGCTTCTTTGGCGGCTTCCTCTTCTTGGGCGGGGGCGGCGGATTCAAGAACGATTTTGTCGATCTCTACAGCGTTTCCCTCTTCGTCGAGGATTTCCATGCCATTAACAAGCACGAGGGCTTTGGCCTTACCGGCTTCGAAACCGTGGGCTTTGATCTGTCCAAGCAGGATTGATTTGAATTCTTTAACTAACATAATAACGTTTCCTTGAATTTAGGAGGTTTGTGGCGAGACAAAACTTATTGTCTCAACTTTCGACAGCCCATTCAACGAAATTTTTGCGTTATCAGTTCAGCCGAAGCTACCTGCCCAACTCAAAACCATCGCTATTGGTTTAGGGTGGCTTACCACCATTGGTATAACTTTGCGTGGATTATTTACGCGTAAATCTTGCCTAATCTTTTTGCTATCACAGCCTTGTCCAAGTCCAAGAGAGGCGTCGGGGCGGGCTTTCTGATTTCGTCTTGGGTAATGAAAAGACTGATAGCTTTCTTGGCAACAACAGGTTTTTCATTTTCTTGTTCGTCGGCCAATAGTTGATCGTAAAGGCTAGCACCCTCTTCATCCGCCGTCTCTTGATCATAATCTTCAAAATCGGGATAAACCTCTTCGTCTTGCTCTTGTTGTTTGGTTTCCAGGCGGGCAAATTTTTCTGTCATATCCGCCATCATTTTCATAAGATTAGTCATCATCTCTTTGGTTTCGTCTGCAGCCTCTACCTGTTCTGGGACTTCCTCTGCGGGCGGTGCTTCTTCGACAGGGGTTTCTTTGATAAATGATTTGAAAGACTTAGCAAGGGCCTCGCCGTTTGATGGTACACTAACTACGCTATATTCTGTCAAAAGCGTGCGGGCATACACTTTGTTGACGCCCGGCCATGTTGCTTTGTCTTTTTTGCTACATCTAATGTGTTTGGGATCTGCTTGGAAACCAATAGAAAAGCCCCGTAAAATTCCCTGGTCAAACAGAGATAAGATTGTGTCGGGAAACCATTCGCCCTCATGGGTCTCTGGGCGTTCCGCGAAAAATGTCTTTGTCGTGATGTTGCCCGCTTCTACCGCCATCTCCACACACTTGCCGATCGGAACCGTCTGTTCGTGTTGGAAAAGCACGATTGGGTTTTTCATGAAATCTTTAATGTTGATACCGGAGGGGAGGACTACCTCATTGTCTCGGTCAAGACTATCTGTCGCAATTACCGAAACCACCGTCCGGGCCTTCATGTCAACTTGTGTATTTCCAATAAACTCTTTAATAAACATAGTCGTGTCCTTTATTTTAAGACTTCTTTAATTCGGCAACGGCAATTTGGGTGAAGCGGCGGGTGTTGGACTGTACCAACAAAACTTTTGCCTATCTTCCTGTATCTTCCGTTAATTTTCTTGCAAGTTTTACACGCTCCAACACTACGGGTGGCCCACTTAAAACCCTTGACCTTACCGGAGGCTACCGCCGCTGTGTGCGTGCCCTTATTAATAGCTCTGTTGGTTTCGGTAATCGCTATTTGTTTGGCTTTAAACTGTTGTGTGTCTTGGTAATAGGCGTCAATTTCTCTCTTTAAAGTGGGCATTAGTTGACCTTTAATAGATCCGTCACGGACGCCCTTACCAATTTTATCAATAATCTTATTCAAAGCCCCGCTTGTGGTCTTATTGATTTGTTTAGCTACTTGCAAACTGTACTTCTCTGCCGCTTTCTTGACAGCTTCTATCACTGGTGCTCTTTTGCCCTTTAAGCGTCTCATGGTATGAGCGGCTTGTTTTTGCATGATTTCATTTACAGCCGGTTGGAGGTCCTTAGAAAGCTTATCGTTGTAAGACTTAAGGTCAATTTTCTTAACAGCTTTTTGGACGCTTTCCCAACTTTTTACTTTGCTATAAATGTCGATCGCCAAATCAGATTTTTGTTGTCTAAGAAACTTTTTTATAACAGTATAAATCTGGGCCATGCCTTTATTAAGGGCCGGGCTTTTAGCTTTTGTGACTGTCAAACTCTTAGACGTCTCTTTGTTAGGGATTTCCAAGGGGCGTACCGTGTTGTCTACGTGTTGCTCTTCTGGATCGGCGGTATTGGCGGGTATCTCTTCGTCTTCTACACCAAAATCGCCAAACGGGTTTGTGGCTTGTGTGTAAAACATTTCGCCCATTGGCCCATCAACTTCCTCATAACCGCTTTCAAGCCGTGCCTCATTCAATGTGATCTTGCCTGATGTCCAAGCGTTGTTGATTTTGTTTTCTTCAAAGACCCTATCAATAGGAATCGGATTATCGTAAGCAAACATTACAACTTCGTCTGTTTGGAACATAGGGGCCAATTGGCAATTAACGGCTTCCTCTATCTTGTGGAGATAAGGGACGATCGTGGTGGTCATCCAACCGTAATCGGCTTGGGTGGCGTTTGCCCGATTTGCGTCTCCCATCATCATAGTCTTGGGGTATCCAAAACCTTTGCAAATTTCTGTGATCACGATTTCATAATCACCAACGATTTTGTCTGGAATATTTAAGACTTCCGCCCCAACACCGGACGGTACAACAGCAACTTGAGCTGTCTTGCGTGGGCCTTGGAACTTACTTATCCAATCTTGTTGGAAGCGTTGCATGGCTTCCTTACCCATCGTCATACCCTCTTTTGCGTACAGGAGGATATCTGGGCGGGCTTGATTATTATAAAATGCCATGTCCATCTGGCGTTTAGATTCATGTAAACCAATGGCCTTCCAAACCGTGTGATAGCAACTTACCCCCAAATCGCATGGAGCGGAAATATCCAAGCGGTTCCTTAAATGGATCATTTGGTCTTTGCCGATAAAGGCGGGGTTGGGGTCGTTTGCTCCCTTGCCGAAAGTGTACCCGATCAAAACATGATCTTCAAACACCAACGATACACTCATAGACGGCAAAAGCCAAAGTCCAGAGGGTATTGCAACTAGGTTTCCTTCATCTTCTACGATTGTCTTTTCAATATGCCAAAAAGCATTGCCCGTTAATTGCAAAGACTGTATCGTGGCCTGTATAAGCTCAGCGCCCGTATAATGCGCGTTAGGGTGAGAAAGTATCTCTTTAATGGGGTGATCACCTATAAGTTCTACAAACTCTTGACCCAAATGGACGTTTTTTTGGACCGTATCAGATGATCCTTGTGTTTTGCCCTGTTGATCTGTGAATTGACCCTTTAGATAAGCCTTTTGTTTGCGGCTTAGTTTTTTAGTTTTATACAGGCATGTTTTTGTGACGGAAGTCTGCTTATCTTCAACATAAATCTTATAAGGAATGCCCGAAACCCGCTTGCCGTTTTCCTCTGCCGCGATCCCCGCCCATGAGCCTAATTTCCTTTGTATGTTGGCGGCAAAGTCTATAGATTGGAAAGTGTGCTCGTATTCGGCAAAAGGCTCCCCACCAACTGTTTTAGTCACGTAGGGTGTTCCGTCTGCACTTAAGATTTTATTCATATTCAAGCCTTATTAAAAAATCGACCAAATCATTTCATTGTCCGCACTATCTAAATAAACAATCCCATACCTTAAAGCGTCCAAAGCGTCATCGTTTGTCTTTTCCACCGTATCTGTTTGTTGACCATTTTTATTAGTCTTATAACAGTACAACGAAAATTCATCTAACAGTCCTTGGGCACCAGATAGACCAGTGTCTCTAGGCTTAATTTTGTCTAAAAAGTGTATTTTAGATTGCGAAAGGCGTTGAGTCACTAAAGATATACCAAATTCTACCCTTTTGTCGGTCGTAGTAGATGGTATACCTGACTTATTAAAAAAGTCTATGTTGCCTTTATTAGCCGCATCACACACAAAAACCTCTACTTGATACCGATTTTGGAAATCTCTACACACCTTCGCCAACTCATCAACGGTTTTCCCCGCCCCGTAATATTCGTCTAGGACATAAAATTTGTCGTCGCTTCCTTTACCAATAACCAGAATACTTGTTGGGTGTGCGTGGCCCCAGTCTACCGCCGCGATCGTCCTTTGTATTTTCACGCCTTCCGGGACTTTGGGTATTACGTGAATACTTTCATCAAAATCTGGATAGACAATACCCTCCGCCGCTACCCATTCGCCGTCTAAATACCGTTTTTTCATGTATGGCGGGAAATGGTTAAATGTGGAATAATATTGTTCCCCTACGTCTGTATAAGCGTCTTTTTCATAATCCCAATGGCGGGGGTTGTCTCTAATGTGTGAGCGTATCCTCCGCATGGCATCTGTGTTTGCTCTTCTATTTAACCAATGATTAGGGCTTCCTGGGTTACAGCAACAAATTATTTGATGAAAATGGCGGGGTGGGACGCCACAGCCTTGGGCGTCTTTATTTAAAACCATACGGCTGTTTCTTAAGCAAGGTATGAGTGTCAGATAATCGGCCTCGTTTTGTATGCTTTCCGCTTCCTCTATGACGATCATATCATAATCTGCAGACTTAAAACTGTCTACGTCTTGCATACTACCTAATTCTAAAGACGCCCCGTGTGGAAAGACATATCTCTGTCTGTACCCGTGACTTCCACCCGATTTTAATAGAAAGTCTTTTAGTGGGCCTGGGTCTAAAATTGTGTTTTCAAATGTAGGTATTGTCGAAGATGTAAGAGATTTCCGCGTTTTTCTTAAAATCAATGCACGGGCGTTTGGAAACATTGACAACATCAAATAAACTTTGTGTAAGACCGCTATTGACTTACCCGTACCACGCGGCCCGCAAATCAAAACCTCTGTCTCTTTAGCGTAATGAATATCGTCTCCACCGCCATAAAATCTTAGATTAGGCATCAATAATCGTCCCTATGTTCTTGATGGGATTGCATTTGCGGGCCTTGCTTGGATCTGCTTGATCATCAAACAGCATTTTTGACACGTCCAAGTGTTGATTTATTTGTACGTTGTATTGTGTTTGGATTGGTTGGTCTTGTGAAGCCCCATTAATCTTACATAAATCGGTTACTATTGCCCTAGCCGCGTTTAAAAGCTGTGGATTTACGTTATCTATTTCTTGATTATCAATAGCATTCTTTGTTATTCTATATAAATCAGATAATCTTGATGTGGCGATACTAATTATGTCGTCTTTGTTTTCTTGGGGGAGGTATTCTCGCATATACCAATTTATAATCGTGTACACACACCTGATGTTGGTATATCCTAAAGCTTTGGCGATTTCTGGCACGGTGTGGCCGTCTCTTTTCATTTCAAAAACCTTGATCGCTTTTTCTACCTTTTTTAAGCGAGCGGGATAGTTTTTTATTCTATTGGGATTTATCTTCTTATTTTCTCTCTTTTTTCTCTGTGTTCTTGCCGCTAATTTTCTTGAATTGTCTGCCTTAGCCAAAATAATCCTCCCGTCTTTGTTTTTCAAATTGTTCAAGCTTGCTGTCTGGGTTTAAATTGATAATCTTAGTGTCGAAAGCGGTACTAGATGCGATGATGTCAAACCCCTTTTCATAAGACGGAAACTTATCGGGCTTGTCTCTTTTTGTATACCAATTATTTCTCTTGTTTATCTGTTGATGGTCAAAACCCAAAAGCAGGACTTGTTTGTTGCTGTCTCTAGCCTCTAATAAAGCCCTGTTGATGGCGGAGTGTCCTACACACCCACCCCAAAACAAATTTTCATGGTCTGTTGATAGGCGGGTGCGAAGTTTTGTTACTTGTTTGATATAAGGTTTGGCCCGGAAAGCCCCGGAGGAGTTATTTGTTATGATTACACCCTGATCGCCCCAATATTTTATCAAACCTTCTCTGTGTTTTGAATGGAAAGCATAATCTTGGAAAACAATTTCATCAACTATTTTGGGTCCCAACTTATAAGCGGAATTGCAGCCTACCACATAATAATCTTTTAGTTGATTAAAATCCCATCCAATAAGAGATGGGCCGCCACCTAAACAGATTATTGGTAAGTCATTCATTTATCGTCTCTTATAAGTGTCCAAAACCATTTCAGCTACCGCACGGGAAAGTCTTTTCTCCCCACGCCATCTACGATTACGAAGGAGTGCCCTTTGACGGGGTGTCATTCTCTTGACGGGTTGCGTGTGGAGATGGTTTAAAATGGTTTGTGCGGATTCAAAATATCCAACTAAATCAAGCGGAAAACCCATCTCTTCAAGTTTTTCTTGCTGTTCGGCTGTAATTTCCTCTATTTCCGCACCAAATTTTTCAGGATCTTGCTGGATGTGTGAAGAAAGTTGATCGGCAGGAATAACTTGTGTGCGGGCTGCGAGAGATTCGGAATAAGCTAAACCCTCTTGAGCCGCCCATTCATCTTGTTGGGCTTGCAAATCCGCTTGATAATCGTCAAGTTCTTTTTGCTTAGCCGCTTCCTTTATTTTCTTGCGTTCTCTATAAGCCTTTTGAATGGTACGGCGTCTTTGTTTTTGAGCTTCTGTAAGTTGTTTAGTCATTCTTTGATTCTTTCTTTGATTTCTTTGATTTCTTTTTAGGCTTATTAAGAGTTACAGATTTTTTGGTGTGTGAAGAAAGCTTTTTCTCTTCATCACCGTAAACTTTCTTGTGTGTAATACTCATGATTTCTCCTTCTTAGAGATAATGAAATTGCCTGTTGGAAATCTATAATTTGGATTACTAATCGCTCTACGGAAGCGTTTTTCTATTTCTTTGCGTTTCTTTTTACTCATGATTTCTCCTTAGAGATAAGTGCGTCGAGTTTATCGCACATCTTATCAAGTTTTCTGTGTGTAACAGCCGTTCGTTCTTTAAGATAATCTAAGATTGATTTGATTTCTTTATCACTCATAGTGTCTCCTTTGTATCCATATCAGAAATTTGCTTATCAAGAGATGCTTGCTTAGCTTGATAAGCCTTCATAGCCCTACTTTTTTGATCGGCAGAAATCTGGCGTTTCAAGCGTCTCCACAACTCTCTTCGTTTAGCAGCCAAAGCTTTCGGTGCTATTTCTATATTATCAGCTAACCATGATGGGTTGTCTGATATCTTAGAAATCACAGGAGACATCTCCGGACGCTCTTGTTTGATGCTTAGTAAGGCTTCTAAATCACTCCGATTGGCTTCTACGAAAGCAAAGAAATCTGTTTTGCTTAACAGCTGATCTGATGATTTCCGCTTATATGAGTGCCAATTTCTTGCACGCCAAGCACAAACAGATGTTCGTTGATAGTTGTCTTTCCAAGCCTTGAACTTATCAGTCTGGCGGTATTCTTTGTAATAAACATTAAACATAGCTTTCTGTTCATCTGTCTTTTTCTTTTGCATCATAATCTTTCTTTTTAAAATCATCAAGGTATCTTTGCTTTTATATACTATTGCTTTGTCTTTAAATAAACAGATTGATGTGTTTGTGTGAGACGCTTCTTGATATATCAAATATCTCTATGTCTTACTAGGCTACTCTGATATTTCTGAATATGCCTGATTTAAAGGACGGTACCAAGGTGTGTGAAACTTTGTCACTCCTCTTTTCTTTTAATTTCATTAGAAATTGTTTTAGTTTTCGTTTTATTCTTCTGCCTTTCTTTTCTTTCGCTCCGGTTTTTGCGTCTCGCGTGCGGGGTGATGGATTCTTATAGGCGCAGCCTATAAGCAAATCCTCTTAAGAATAAAAACGAAAACCAAAACAGACGCTTACGCGAAGAAAAGAGGAAGAAAAGAGGAGTAGCTTGAGTTTCACCAAGAAAAGTGTCTGCTCCCTCTTTTTCTTTCTAACTTCAGGAGAGACCCATTAAAGAAACGCCCTTAAAGTGGGTCTCTCCTGAAGGTATACTGGGTCTCTCCTGAAGGTATACTGGGTCTCTCCTGAAGGTATACTGGGTCTCTCCTGAAGGTATACTGGGTCTCTC
>Ga0190284_1000759_pt1 | contig 16486 bp, 17 predicted proteins | sample 48691812_MG_FD_161668 | JGI IMG/M metagenome (GOLD analysis project Ga0190284, IMG submission 161668) | Hydrothermal vent microbial mat bacterial communities from Southern Trench, Guaymas Basin, Mexico - 4869-18-1-2_MG | ecosystem: Environmental > Aquatic > Marine > Hydrothermal vents >...
GATGTCCGCACCGTCCGGTCGTCCGAGCCGGGTCAAGAAGACCAAGCCGAAGAGCGTCAAGGCGGCGAAGACATAGTACTTCAACATCGTCGGACGGTGAGACAGCAGATGCGCCGTCGCGTGGTCGAGTTGTCCCTGCGATACGCCGAACTTCGCGAGCGGTTTCTTCTTGGGAGTATCGAGGGGCAGACCGAACTCGCGTGCCAGAGCCTTCCCGGTCACGCCCAGTTTCGGAGCGATCTGCTTGATACTCATCTCCGGCGTGAAATCACGGGCAGTCAGGTGTTCCCGATCGGGCTCACAGAGCACACCGATGGCGATGAGCGAGACCGGCCCTATCAGGGCTGCGACGAACCAGACTCTCTGACCGGATGAAAGCCGTAGCCGAACATTGCGCATTTGCCGTCTCCGCAGTCACGATTCTACCTGCACGCCGATCCCGTATCACGGCAGGATAGGCATTCTTTCGAGGAAGTCCAACGGGTGTGAGCTGTGGATCACACCGATGGGATGTAGCGCCTAGCGAGCGGCTTGAGGGCGTACGAGCAGTGCCCTCCGACCTTACGACGTATCGCAAACCGCGGATGAGCAAGCAGCCCCGAACAGGCGACGAAGGTGTTCAGCAGTCGCTTGTCCGGAGCTGAAGGTTCTTCCGTACCAGGGTGTTCTCGACCTGCCACATTATGGCAGTGTCCTCTCCAGGGAGGGGATGTGTCGTTTCGCCGATGTGTCGCGCAGTTTGGTGAACACGAATGCCACATCTGCCGCCGCGACTGACTCCAGCACCTCGTCATACATCGCCACGTTGGCCTCCTCTCCATCGATGGCCAACAGAATCGCTTCTTGAAGCGTTGACGGCACGGCGGGAACCGTGGCTTCATCCTGCGTTGGCGGTTCAATGCCGTATCGCTCGAACAGGTTCAGCAATGCGCCGGCGTGGCGCTGCTCAGCTCGGATCAGGTTGTCGAATCGCCGCGAACTCCCGAACGACTCGACCAGAGCCTCGTAGTACAACTTGTTGGCGTATTCGTCGAGGAGGGCTTCGCGCAAGGCAGCTTCGGTGGCTTCGTCAATCGTGCCGCCGTCAGCAAGAGGCAGCGCGAGTGCCTTACACGCTCGGCCTTGACCGCCAATCGGTCCTTGTCTGCGGCCTTGCCGGAGACCGTCTCCCCAACCTTTTCCACCACCGCCCGCCGACTCCTGCCTCCAACACGGCCGGTTGCCGTTTCCTTGCCCCTGTCCCCGACAAGCGCGATCGCGGTCGCTGCGATTCGGACCGTTGCCCTGGAGTTTGCAGCCGGCCATCCGGCCCATGCCGCGGTCTTGCCCCTTCCAGGCCCGCCGCCCTGGCTGAACCCTGCTCCCGTCGGCTTTGGCGACACCACGGCCGGTGTACTTGACGTTAATCCGAACGGCGGTCAATACGTCGTCCGAGACGGTGCCCACAGCGGCAACCGTCTTGCCCATCTCCAGGTCGGAGAAGGCAAGCAAGTTGCGCCCCGCTTTGATCGTCGTGTCATCCGCGATTTGCACCGTGGTATCGCCCACGGCGAGCTGCAGAGACCCTGCGTCGATAGATGCAATAGCACCTTCGACGCGTACGTAACCACAGGGCGTTGTCCAGTCAGTGTTCCCGAGCGTGTCAGCCGCGATCCCAAGCGAAGCCACCAGTCCAAACAATGTGATAGCGAGGCGTTTCATGATCGTTCTCCATTCAACTAAAGAGTGCCTTCCTCTTGTCCTTCCCGTTCTCCCAGGAATGCTTATCCGTTCACCGCTTGTTGAACGACGCAACCAGTCTTTGCCTGCGGGCCTAATACGCGGTTTTTGAGACATCGATCACGGCTGGTGAGTATTGGCCGGGCGACGACGCAGACCCAGTGCCAATGAAGTGCCACATGGGCGACCAGACTGAGTCTCGGCCGTGCTCCCCATCGCATCCTTGCGCTCAAGTCGTAACGGGAGCGGCCAGCCGTGTGAAACGACTGGCCGCCCCCGCTTTTTGTTGCCTTCAGTTACAAGCGGCTTCCGTCACCGAGGTCCTACTGATCCTCCATCGGGCAGCCAGCATGCTCGACCACCGCTGCTTCCCTTGCCACTATGGCCCGCCCGAACGCTGCCTTACCTGCACGGTATCCGACCCATCAAAGGGAGCCCCGACTTGGGTTTCACCGGTGAGCGTCAGGGTAGCGCTAGGTGCTGCGACGATTGCCTTGACCGCGGCTTCATCGAAGTAGGCCACAAGGTTTCCGCAACAATCGGGCTTGGTCGACGCCGCTGCAATGCCGTCGAGGACCAACGTGGAAGTATCCACTTGATTGTAGGGGATATCCGCATGAACTACCACCGATCCGCCTTGGTCGGATCCAAGAAGGAGGGTATGTGGTGCGATCGCCACGACAATCCCCTGGGCGGTACGGTCGATTCCCCCAAGGCCGGTGATCGCGCCGCCGTACTTGACCGTGACACGATCGGCAATGAGCAACCCTTCATCCTCAACACCGCACGCGGCGACCGTTTGTCCGACTGCAAGGTCATCAAACGTGATAGTCTGGCCTCGCATCCGCAGAACGGTGTCTTCAGCGATCTGGACCGCCGTGTCGCCGACCGTGATCTGCCAGGCGCCTGCGTCAATGCTCGCGATCACCCCTTCAACCCGTACAAACCCGGGCGGCGGATCCCCACCACCGGGGCCACCGAAGGTAGTCATGGCGGGGAGCGCTATCAGAACGGCAAGCGTACCTACAAAGTACTTCATGCTACAACCTCCAAACATTTGAATCTCCAATGCGAACGTTTGAGCCGTGTCGGACACGTTGTCCGTTGTCAGATTGCCATACCTGCCGGCCCAGTGAAATCGTGCTGCACAATAAGAGCACCTCGTACGTTGACTCCCGAAGGAGTCAGGTTGTGTTACCTACGGCAATAAGCAGCTTCCGTCGCGGAGACGCTGCTGATCTCCGTTGCCCGAGCCACCGTAGCCCCCACTACCGCTGCCGTACCCGCCGGTGCCGTACAGTCCCGACCCATCGCAGCTGCCAGGGTTGTCGGGATCCGGACAGTTATCACCAGTTCCGTCGCGCAACTGGTCGCGCTGCCACAGCTGGTCTCCGAGCACATCACTGTCCCCGAACAGCTTGGCTGCAGCGGTATCGAGCACCGGATTCGCCCCTACTACCCCCAAGGTCTCCTCGTCGCAGCCGATTAGGCCCACAACCACGAACAACCCCAAGGCCACCAACGACAGTCTCTTCATCATTGCCTCTTCTCCATCTGGAAAACACGTGCCAAACAAACCAAGCGGATTGAACTCAACCATCCACCTAACGCACTTGTAGAACGATGCCCACCTGATTATCCTGCGGGAGTTCAGCGTGTTTTTTTGGATGGGTGTTTCAAACGTGCCTGCATCCCTCACCTCATATGATGCTGACGACGCCCAGCTCATGACGCGATTGGCCGACGGGGATCGGTCGGCTCTTGCCGAGTTGGTGCGCCGCCATCAGCGCAGTGCACTGGAACTTGCGTACCGAACGACAGGAGATCGGACGCTTGCCGAGGACATCGCCCAGGATGCGTTTCTTCGGGTTTGGAAGTCGGCGGACCGTTACACCCCCACTGCGCAGTTTAGCACATGGCTTTATCGGATCGTGGTGAATCTGTGCCTCGACGTGTTCAAGAAACGGAAGCCCGCCGCCGGCGATCTGCCCGACGGCTCTGATTTGCGAGCGGAAGACCCCACAGTGATCCTCGAACGCGGTGAGCGGGCACTGGCCGTCCGGCGGGCGGTGGCCGCACTGCCGGAACGTCAGCGGATTGCGGTGGTGCTGCAGCGGTTCTCGGGCCTGTCGATCCGGGGCATCGCCGAAGCCACCGGGGCGACCGAATCGGCAGTGGAATCGCTGCTGGTGCGTGCGCATGCGGCGTTGCGGAAATCGCTGGCGAGTTTGGGAAAAAATAGTGAATGACATCCGCAGGATTCGAGGATGTCGTTCGTTTCACTGTCGGAGACCAGTCTCATGAGATGCCCACGGAATGATGTTATCCTGCGTCTCCTGTCTGGCGAGCTTGAGCCAGACGCGCGGCGCGAGCTGCAAGATCACTTCGAAGCGTGCTCGGCGTGCAGATCGGCTTACGAGGATCTCCAGGCATCCTGGGACGTCCTGGGCGATTGGCAGGTTGACGCTTCTGCGATTGACCTGACCGAACGCGTTCTGGCCAACGCCGGTGCTGCTGAACGTCGCCAAGTTCAACGCATTCGCTTGGCTGCTTACTGGACGGTCCCGCTTCGCGCGGCGGCGTTGATTGTCCTGGCGACTGGATTGGGGATCGGAGCGGGACACTTCGTGCCTGCCGGCAAGTCGGCAGCGATTCCTGAACCTTCGGCAGCTCTTGAGGATATGTCCGAGGCGCTGGAGTGGATTGGTCTCGCCTCCGAATCTGCTACAGGGGTACCTTTCGGGCTGGAACCTGATGAGGCGCCGGAAGGAGGCGATACTCCATGATCACGAAAGCGAGCATCGGTATTGCATTTGTGGCGGCATTGTGCTTCGGCGGGAGCTTCTTCGGGACGGTGGTGACGCGGTTACAGACTACCACGGCGCCCGCGTCCGCTCCGTGTTCGCCTTTGGCCCGGCGACTCGGTCTGAACCCGGAGCAGGTCAAGGTCCTTGAGGCCCACGATCCGCAATTCGCCGAGGATTTCCGAGCTTTGCGGGAGAAGCTCGAGGAGGCCCGGTTAACGCTGGCCGCCGTGTTCGAGAAAGAGAGCGCCACGGGCGACGAGATTCGCGCGCAGGTGGAGGCCGCCATCGAGGCGCACAATCAGCTGGAGCGCCGCGTCGCGGAGTACGTGATCACCGTGCGGGACCACCTCACTCCCGAACAGCAGAAACGGCTATTCGGGCTCTGTGCCGAAAAGGTGCGCGAAAGTGGGAGACGTTGGCGGCATGGCCGAGGTCACCATAGTAACGTGATGGACGACGATGGTTCTCAGGGCGGTTGGCGGCGCGGCCAGGGCCGCGGTCACGGTCGCGGGGAGGGCTACGGCCGCGGGCAGGGGCATGGCAGAGGCGACGACCACGGGGAAAAGGGAGGGCACGGCCGTTGACCCGCGCCGTCAAGACTCGGGGAGCTCCGCCGCTACAAACACCCATGCCCGGCGGTCGCTTCCGTGGCAACGACGATTGCCGGCCCGGCTGGACGTCATCGGTCCGGCGGAGGGCAGATACGGACCCCTGACCGCGGATACGGCGTCTCCTGATGATCGCGGTCGGCAAACCGTGGCCGGGTTCAGTAGCTTCCCTCGCCCGGACCGCGAAATGCCGGAATCATCATGTCTTGCATCCACACCTCCATAGTCTGCGTCAGGGAGACCACGTCGTTGATCATGATGGCGAGATCGCGGTCTGTGCCGTGCTGGTCCCTGACCAACTTCTCAATGACGACCGCCTTGTTGAAGCCAACCGCCTCGAACATGCGGACGGCACCCGCGCCATTCTCAATGACGTGGGCCTGTAGCTTCTGGAGGCCGCGCTCGGCTGCCAGGGCAACCAAATCTCGCGCGATGAAGGCGCCCAACCCACAGTGCCGGTGCGACCTGGCGGTAACGAGCCGGATGTGGCCGACGTGTCGCATCCAGCCCCGCGATGCCATATGCAGCGTGCCGTCACCGACGATGCGATCCTGCTCAAGAGCCACCAGGGGAATAACCCGCTCGAAGTCAAGCTCGTCAGTCCACTTGCGAATGAGGTCGGGGTCACTCACATCATGCACGAGAAACAGGCGATCTTCCGCCGGAAGCACCTGGAAGAAGCTGAAGAGCTTATCGAAGTCATCTTGGACCAGCGGGCGAAGGATAACTTCTCGTCCGTCTTTCAGTTCGATGCTCTTCGGGTAATCATGATTCAGCATACGGCGATTCCCTTCAATCGAATGCCCTACAATGCGCCAGAGCCGAAGAGGTAGGTCAACACTGGCACTGGCGAGATCCAAGACCTCCTCTCCAGCCAATACGATCCGCGGGCGGGTCGCGGGCGAGGTAGGCCGCGCGACATCCGCAGCCGGACCTCGTGTGCAAGCGCTTGGCCCATACATTCAACAACATTGCCGGAACCCTTCCTTTCTAAGCGGCGTATTGCCGTTCTTGCTCCATTTGACACTTGACACAACGTGTTGCCTCCGGTTTCGCTCGCAGGCGCGCTGCAGGGATCTTTCCACCACAATCCGCGCAGGTACCGTAGGTCCCATCTCTGATCCGTCGCATCGCCTCCAGGGCCTCCGCGGCCCGCGACTGCCTACGACCCGGCATAACGCCGGAAAACTCCTCACAGGCTAGTTCACGCAACATCTCCTGCCGTTGTCTTGTCCGTGACATCGTTTTGACTCCTCGCATCTTCTCGATACGTCCGAGGTAGTGACACGAAACCGGGCACCGCAGCCGCCCTGAGGTCGACCCGACCCTCAGCGTTCGCGTTCGGGGGATGGGACGTTCGCCCGTCTCGCCGATCCAGCGAGTCGCCACAATAGCCGGCGTCTCTGAACCTTCTCCACGATATGTGCCAAGATCGTAGTGTGGCGACGTATTCCGGTAACCCCCGGATAGGCCGGTATTTACATGCGTGGATGAGACTCGCGCCAGTAAGTGCGGCTGTCTACGGAGTGCCCAGGGTGGTCACGGGCTGCTCGGGTTGGCCAACGTTGAGCCGCGCTCGCCTCACCGGTCAGTATCGACCGATACCGTCGCCCGGATCCCGTGGCGTGACATTCTCTTGCGGAGTGTCGTACGGCTGATGCCCAGCAACTTCGCTGCCGGGCTGAGCTGCCCACGGGTGTGCTCGAGGCAAACGCGGATGATCTCGCGTTCGATCATCGCGGTCGCAGTATCGTGCAGCTTGCCACTCAGGGCCGGTTGCGCGATGAGTGACTCCGCCAGCGATCGAAGGTATCCGCTCGCCGTTCCGGCGGGCAGAGACGGGAGTATCGAGATGCCGGTCGAACCGGCTTCGGTTCCCTTCCCGATATGCTCCGGCAAGAACTCTGGCCGCAACACGGAACCCCGCGCCACAACCAAGGCTGCTTTGATGGCGTTTTCCAGCTCGCGCACGTTTCCTGGCCACGCATACTTCAACAGGACCGGGAGCGCTTCTGGTGCAAACGACTGTATGTCCGCGCCAAAGCCGCGCTTGTAACGGTCGACGAAGTAGTGTGCCAGGAGAACAACATCAACCTCACGCTCGCGCAGAGGGGGTACGTCGATGCTGGTCACTTTCAGCCTGTAGAGCAGGTCCTGCCTGAAGCGGCGCTCCTGAATAAGGCGTTCGAGTGATTGGTGGGTGGCTGCGATGATCCGTACGTCGCATTCGATGACCCCGGTGCCGCCGAGGCGCTGGATCGTACTGTCCTGCAGCACGCGCAACAGTTTTGCCTGCGTTGAAAGCGGTATGTCGCCGATCTCGTCCAGAAACAGTGTTCCGCCGTGGCATTGCTCGAACTTCCCGATCCGGCGCAGGTCCGCGCCGGTGAACGCACCCTTCTCGTGTCCGAACAATTCGCTCTCAAGCAACGTCTCGGGAATCGCCGCACAGTTGACGGCCAAGAACGGCTGGTCCTTTCTCGGGCTGTGGTGCAGGATGGCCCGTGCCACCAGTTCCTTACCGGTTCCGCTCTCGCCGGTGATGAGAACATTGACGTCTCGCGGTGCGATCAGCCCAATCAGCTTGTAGACCTCTTTCATCGCGGGCGATTGCCCGACGATTCGCTCTACCGCAGTATCCTCCTTCGGATCCTCGTAGACCGCCGGCACGTGGATGTCGCGGCTGATGCGAAGGGCTTCTTGGATGTGCTCTACCAGGGATTCAAGTACGATAGGGCTGACCAGGTAGTCGAGTGCGCCGCGTTTGATCGCCTCGATTGCCTGCTCGCTATCGCCGGGCTGAGTATACAGCAACACGCACACACGCGGCCACTTCTCCCTGAGCTTCTCAAAGGTCAGGTAATCACAAAGGACCAGGTCGGGGACACCAGTGTCGGGGAACTGAGCAGCGACGGCCTCCTCGGCCTCCTCCAACGTCGCGGCCAGCGTCAGTTGGGCATCGAGTTTCTGACAGGCATCACGTACCTTTTGGGTGACACCGCGGTCCTCAGTGATGAGCAAGACGGCATTGGCCATCCGATGTAGTCCTCCCGGTTTCATGGCCGTCTCAAGGTAGCAGCTTCGTTTCGCATGGTGACCGCGCCTGCGTCAGAACGGTCAGATTTTGGGCGCGAGACCTGCTCCAAGGCGACCTCCGTCCGGAACGCCCTTGCGCCCCTTCACCGCCGATACGGCGTGCGTACCGGACTAAGCCGACGGTACGATTTCAGTCGGGCGCCCGTCCGCGTCGAGCGCTACGTACACGACTTCGCCCTCGGTAACGGGCACCACCGCCCCGTGGCCGGCGCGGCGCTCCGCCATGACCCGCACCTTGATGTGGATCGAGGTCCGCCCGATGCGCGTCGTCTCCGCGTAGAGCGCCAGCACGTCGCCCACGTAAACCGGCTTCTTGAACGCCACGCCGTCCATCTGCACGGTGACGTACTTGTGGTCGGCCTGGCGCTTGGCTTCGATGTAGCCGGCCTGGTCGAGCGCACTGAGGATCACCCCACCAAAGATCGTCCCTTCAGCATTGGTGTCGCGCGGCAGGGTCATCACTCGGATGGCCGGCGCGTCCGACGGGGGTTCGGGAATCTTCTCCACCGTGGTCATAACGATGCCCTCCAGGTTGACGCCTGGTCCAGCTTTCTACTGGCTGGCGAGCCCGCGACGGAACAGCCCACAGCATCCGCTAGACGGTTGCGTAGTTCCTCGTACTTCATCGCGAAGATCTTTTTCTCGTTCATCGAACGGAATCTCCCTCATCGATCTGGCAGAGGTTTTCGTCACCAATGGTATAGAAGAGGGGAGCTACCATGATCCCTGGATACCTCTTGCGTAGCCCCCACGCCTCGGAGCATACGAATTCCACGGGATCGCCAACCTCGAAGCGTGAAGCGTGTCTGTCAAAGTGTTCCTCCGCTTGACGTGGTTCCCAGCCGCCGTTCTCGATCAACCCCCGCACGAACTCCTCGCGCTTTGACGCCACGCCGTCCATGCCGCAGTCGTCATGTCCGATCAGGCAAAGTGCCCGCACCCCTCCCACAGCAATAGCAAAAGAGACCTGAAACTCCAGCGGCCGAAGGTTGGCCCCGCCGGTCCGTAGGACGTAGGCGAAGTTGGGAGGAATGCGAAGCCGCTTTCGGTGGTCCATGCACATTCCAATCAACAACTCGGCTCGATCGTAACGCCGGTGCGCCGCTTGGAGATTCTGATAGGCAAGAAGTTCCCCTACCGGCGTGCCGCGGTATGCCGGTAGAACATCACCAAGTTCTGCTACGCGGACAAGTGATCTGTCCATTACGGGCTCTACATGTCTCGTTTTGACAACTCTCTACGGATTACCGTCAGCTTTCCGATGACGGAAACGCCAAACCTGTTTGTGGATCTCGATTGCGACGGTGACGGTCAACGCACAGCCCAGCAGGCCCAACCAGACGGCCGGGTTAACGGGCTCCACCTCCAGCAGGGTGTGGCCCACGGGCAAGTACATCATCGCCACGTGGATCAGCATCGCGAGAATAGAGCCGCCAATCAGTATCGGGTTCCGCAGCGGAGACAGCCGGAAGGCGGATTTCGTTTCCGATCGGCAGTTGCCAATGTGTATGATTTGGAACAGTACCATGAGCAGGAGGATTGCGTTACGTGCTGAGGTCTCACTCCATCCGGCCGATAGCAACCACGCAAAAACGCCAAATACGACGCTGCCCATCACAACCGCGCCGATGATCGTGCGTTCGATCATGAGCCGATCGAAAATACGCTCCCGTGGCGGTCGCGGCTTGCGACGCAATACGCCCCCCTCACTCGGCTCAAACGCCAGGGCAACATCCTGGATGCCGTTGGTTACAAGATTGAGCCACAGGAGTTGCACGGGGAGTAGCGGAAGCGGCATCCCGGTTGCGACGGCCAGCATAAGGAAGAGAATCTCCGCGGCCCCGGTGGAAATCAGGAGGTAGATCACCTTACGGATGTTGTCGTAGGCGACGCGCCCTTCCTCGATGCCGGCAACAATAGTGGCAAAGTTGTCATCGCTGATGACCAGGTCGGCGGCCTCGCGTGCAACATCGGTGCCGGATTTGCCCATGGCCACTCCGATGTTAGCGGTGCGCAGCGCCGGAGCGTCGTTCACACCGTCCCCGGTTACCGCCACGTAGTGGCCCGCGTGGCGGGCCGCGTCAACCAATTCAAGCTTCTGGCGGGGGGTAACTCGAGCGAATACACGAGCACGCCCGACGGTCTCTCGCAGATCCTCCGCGGATTTCCCTACGAGCTCCGGGCCAGTGACGACCTGCTCAGGCTGCGTGGCCAGGCCGAGGTCACGGGCGATGGCCAGCGCGGTCACCGGGTGGTCGCCGGTAATCATCGCGACCGACACGCCCGCATCGTGGCTCGCGGTCACCGCCTCACGGACCCCGGGCCTGAGCGGGTCGATCATGCCGACGAAACCCAAGAACGAGAGTCCTGACGGATCCGACGGTGCCTGCGATAAAACCACGGAATCGGGAGCTTCGCCCCGGGCCAGCCCCAGCACGCGATATCCCCGCTCGGCCATGGACTCGGCCATGCCTTGCCATTCTTGGCGTGTGAGCGAACCGTCTTGGTCATCACACATGGCCAGGATGCGTTCAGGCGCACCTTTCGCAAAGACCTGATACGCCCCCTCCACTCCGTGATACGACGCGGCAAACTGATGCTCGGATTCGAACGGGATTTCGTTAACCTGTGGGTGAGTGTCCAAGGTGCCCTGACGACTCCACCCGAGCTTCTGGGCCAAGGACAGCAGCGCGATGTCCGTGGGGTCGCCGTGCCACACCCAGGTCCCCTCATGGCGATGCAAATCTGCCTCATTGCAGAGGACGGCAGCGTGAGTCAGTTCGTCGAAGCGGTTGGCTGTTTCAATCGGCTGGCCCTGAAAGAGGATTTGTCCCTCCGGTACGAACCCCTCCCCGGTGACCTCGAATATGTCGCCGTTCGGCAGGCGGACTTCGCGAACAGTCAGCTCATTGCAGGTCAGCGTTCCGGTCTTGTCGCTACCGATCAGCGTACAACTGCCCAGGCCTTCCACCGCCGCGAGTCGGCGGACGATCACGCCGCGGCGAGCCATCCGAGTGGTGCCGATAGCCAACGCTACGGTCATGGCGATCGGCAACCCCTCGGGTATGGCCGAGACCGCCAAAGCGACGCCGAACATGAACATCATGGTGATGGTGTGCCCGTGGCCAAAGACGCCGATCAGGCCGACCAGGACCGCCGCCGCCAGGACCGCAACCGCTATTGCGCGACTGAACCGTTCCATGCGCTCCACCAGCGGCGGCTTGCCGCCGGAAGTGCTCAGCACGTCTTGCGCGAGTTGCCCAATGCTCGTTGCCACGCCGGTCGCAACCACCAAGCCCTTACCACGACCACGAGCCACGACCGATCCGGCGTAGGCCATGTTCCGACGATCGGCAAGGGGCGTCGATACGCCTCCGGCCCAAACGGGGTCCTTGACGACCGCGAGCGACTCGCCAGTCAAGAGCGACTCATCCACTTCCAAACCGCGCGTAGACACCAGGCGCAGGTCCGCCGGCACACGGTTGCCGGACTCGACCCAGACCAGATCACCCGGCACGACTTGTTCGGCGTCGAGCTCGCGCACCTCTCCGTCGCGCACAACGGAAGCGCGGATTTTTAGGAACTTCTGAAGCGCACGGCTGCTCTTTTCCGCACGCCATTCCTGGTAGCCGCCGATCAGGGCATTGAGCAACAGTACGGCGGCGATGAAACCGGCGTCCTTCACGTCGCCAATCGCGAGAGAGACCACCGCGGCGGCACCCAGAATGTAGATAAGCGGGCTGCGGAATTGGCGCAGGAAAATGTCCCACAAGGTTGGAGCGGGCTGCTCCGGCAGTCGGTTGGGGCCAAAGCTCTGCAGACGAGCGTCGGCTTCCGCGGTGGTAAGCCCGGTATCAGCGGCGGAAAGAGCCTCGCGGACCCGTCCAGAGTCAAGCGCGTGCCAGGCGAGGGCCGGCTCTCCATCCCGATCACGGTCCAAGACTGGTTTCACGGTGCTTCGTACGGCGTTGGTGTGTTCTGCGTGCTCAACTGACGTCATGTCTCCAACCTTCCAGCTTGGCAGCGAGGACTGAGCACGGCGCATCCTGCGTGATCCGGTCAGCAGTTGTGCCAATCAGTATGTCCGTCAAACACGAACGCTCCAGCATCACGGTGACGACGAGGTCCGCCCAAGGCGCTGCACCCTCCGACGAACTCGCTTGACGATCTGCTTGAGGAAGAGTCGAGCCGGGCGCAAGCAGCTCCCCGCCGCCCGACTCCACAACCATCGCTCTCGCGGGATCGGAGCAGGCACATCCTTGGGAAGCTGACGGTGCAGCACGGTGGCGACGATGGTGCTTATCCAGATTGGGTTCATCTCGCTGTCCTCCAACTGAATCAGAGCTGCTTGGTCCAGGTGTCCACCAGGGTCGAGCCACCTAGTATTCGTCGCCGGCGATGACCAGCAGGGCGCGCAGCAGGCCGAGGCACTCGCCCTTCTTCTTGACCGCCAATACGGGGGACGGGCTTTTGCGGATCAACTGCTCGGTGACCGTGCCGAGCAGGACGCCGGCTGTCCCGGTTCGGCCGCGCGCACCGATTATGACTACCCGAGTTGATCCGCTCCCCAGCGCCTCCAGAATGATCGGTACCGGCTTTCCGTGAAGGTCCGGAACGCACTTGCACTCCACCCTCACGCCATGAGTGTCCGTCCTCTCTATCAGCTTGGCACACTCGCGGGTGGCTGCGGCTTCGAGCAGCGCTTGATGCTCGTCCAGGGTATTGCCGGTCCGCGAATAGCCCGCGTGCACCGCGTAGATGTTCAAGGCCGTAACCGTGGCACCGGTCGCCGCTGCAATGCCACAGGCGGTCTCAAGTGCGTTCGCGGAGCACTCGGAATCCCGAACCGGCACTACGATGGCCTCTCCCCGGAGTGCGTATTCCTCCGGCAACACGAGCACGGAGCAGGTGGCTTTGCGCGTGACGCGCTGCGCCAGCAGAGCCTCGTCGTCCGTTTCCCCTCGGCGGCCGCAATGCCGCCCCATCATAATCAGGTCAATGTCCTTCTCGTGCGCGTAACGCAGTATCTCGATCAACGGCGATCCACGAATCACCTCGCACACCAGCCGTTCCTGGCCATGACCTTTGAAGTGCTCGGCCACGAGGACCTGCAGAGTCTCGCGGGTCAGCTCGGTTGGAGCCGGTGAGCCTGCCGGAGAATCCTCGAGGACGGACCCGGTGTCATGCGGGAGATGGAGAATGTGGACCTCCTTTGACTCGGCAGCGCGGGATCTGCCGCCGGCATACACAAGCATGGGAGCGTCGTCATTCGAACCGTCAATGCAAACCAGGATACGCTTGTATCGCTCCATATCTGACCACTCCTGTCGTTTGCGTTCGCGACCTCCTTGCCACGGAGAACCACCTCGCCGCGTCTCAGCCGCACCAAAACTCCCGGGGCCGACATCCGTACCGCCACACGCCGGTGGCCGACACCAAGTTATCCGATCAGCATGCCTCATCGTCCCGCCTGAAGATCCTGATGTACCTTTCAGACGTACTCGGTCGGCAGGCGGTAGCGTAACAAGCAACCCGCACCTCCGTGGAGCATCAGCGAATCGCTTAGTTCAACGACTTCGATGTCGCATCCGTTCTGTTCAGCCAAACGCACCATCTCCTCCCTGACATCGAAGCCTCGAAACTCGCCGGCTCCGCATTGGCGACACTCCGCGGGTTTCGTTGCCTCGACTTCCATCCTGCCGCAGGCAGCACACTGCCATCCCGGGGCGGGCTCATACGCTTGCGCCAGCACCAGCGTGTCCACCCGACCCTGCTCCAAGGCTTGGAAGGTTGGTCCCGTCCCGACGACCGCAAGGCCGCCAGCGCGCGCGGCCCGAATCACTTCGCCTGCGGCGCGGCGTGATTCGTTCTCCTCCTGTTGAACGAAGGATGCGATTGTGGCCTCCACAATGTCGGAGACCTGGGCTCTTCCCGAAGCGGGCACCGTGTCGATGAGCTTCGCGGCCAGATGCTTGGGAAGTTGGTGGGACACCTGGGCTGTGATCCGAGGATTACCGGCCAGGACCAGGTGGGCGTATCCGCCGGCGGACACCAAGCGGTCCAACACCTTGATCTTCTCCTTGATGAACCTCTGGGTGCGTTCTCGGCGGTGATCCTGATAGTGGTCCTTGGTCCATTCGCGTCCCACGCGTTTACGCAACTCCGGGCGGTCTTTCCACAGTTCCTCCGTAACCGCGCCAAGGTTGACTTCCAGAATGCGTACGCTCTCCTCCGTCGAGATCATCACAACGTAACGGTGGTAGGTGTCCTTGAGTTCCACCAGGTGGTAGATGTTGGGCGTGATGTCCACCGCCACCCAAATCGGCAACGGCACGCGAAACTGAAGCGGCAGAAAAAACGGCTCCGCGCCGGCGCGGGAGAAGATCGCGATACCCTTTGCGTCGGGCAAAAGCCCTATCGTCAAGTACTCCTCGATTCGCTTCAACGCGTCCTCGGAGTCCCGCCGAGCGGTTCCAGCCACTTCCTGCTTCAAGAACCAGACCCGGGTGTCGAAGGCATTTCGGTCTGTCAGGCCGCCGCCCTCAAGAGTCAAATAGCAGCTGATGACCTCAGCATCTGTCACCGGCAAGGTTACCAATGTCCGGATGTGTTTCCTTAGGCTTTCAAGCTCCATCGGTTCAGTCCTTCGCCCTCTCGTCGCCGGGCTCAGATGTTCGTTGCACTGCCCTAAAGCACACTGGCGATCGTCGTGCCGAGCCAGATTGGGTTCATCTCATCGTCCCCTTCGACTGAACCACGCCGTCCGATGACCGGAGTCGGAAGAAGGGCGAACCGCGCCTTCAAGCTTCCGGAGAATCGGGTTCTCGTGTGGACCCCGACTTCCTTGTTGCCAGTCTGCGGTCGAATTCGTTCCGTACCCGGCGCGCGATTCGCTCGGCCGCGCGATTGACCGCCGCGAAAGCCTCAAGGTCCGTGGCCTCAGCGATGACTTCGCCCGACGGGACCAAGCTCACCGCAATCCGGCAGCGCTGGTCTATTCCGCCTCTGGGCCCGTTCAAGTCCTCCAGGCAGACGGTCACTCGGCCGACCCGACCTCCGAATCGCCCAAGCGCGAACCCCAGACGTCGTTCGACGTGGTCGCGAAGCTCAGGAGTAGATTTGCCGTTCCGCACCCGAAGATCGAGAGCCATGCCATTCTCCTTCCGCGACGAGGCTTGACCATCCGTCGCTCTTATTCTATACGGTGCCGGCGAGACATAGATATATAGAAAATGAAACATTGACACATAGAATTTATCGATGTATTGTCGCGGCATGGAATGGCTCAATTACCATCACCTGCATTACTTCTGGGCCGTAGCCAACCAAGGAACGATTGCGGCCGCGTGCGAAAAGCTGCACGTGGCCCAGCCGACCATATCGGCCCAGCTCCGTGCGTTGGAAAACTCCCTCGGCGAGAAGCTATTCAAACGCGTCGGACGGAACCTGGTCCTCACCGATACTGGCCGCACGGTGTACCGGTACGCGGACGATATCTTCTCGCTTGGCGGTGAACTGCTGGACACCTTGAAGGGCCGGCCCACGGGCACTCCCCTGCGGTTCAGCGTTGGCGTGGCCGATGTGCTGCCTAAGCTGATTGCGCATCGCCTTCTCGAACCGGCTCTCAAGTTGCCCGAGCCGATCCAGCTTGTCTGCCGTGAGAGCACTCCGGCGGAGTTGCTGGCTAGGCTGGCGATTCACGAACTGGACCTCATCCTGTCAGACAGCCCGATCGGCCTTGACGTCAGAGTGCGGGCCTTCAACCACCTGCTGGGCGAGTGCGGCATAATGATCTTCGGCTCAGAGGAATTAGCCACGCACCGGCGCCGCTTTCCCCGATCGCTCGACGGAGCGCCGTTTCTCATGCCCGCCAGCAATACTTCGCTGCGGCGCTCACTCGACTTCTGGTTCGATTCGGAGGACATTCGCCCGTCGGTCGTCGGGGAGTTCGACGACAGCGCCTTGCTCAAAGTCTTCGGCCAAGCCGGCGCCGGGATGTTCGCCGCACCCGACGTCATTGAGAAGGAGATACGTCGGCAATACGGTGTGCGGGTCGTCGGCCGCGTAGAGTCCGTGCGGGAACGGTTCTATGCCATTTCCGTGGAGAGAAAAGTGAAACACCCCGCGGTCGTCGCGATTGCTGAAGCGGCCCGCGAGAAGCTCTTCGACTGAGTGGAGGTTCAACGCGATCATGCCCTCTTGCGCTCTGGCTGCCGCCACCCTCACCGAAAGCGCCGTGATCGCAGACCTGCTCGT
>Ga0190284_1000761_pt1 | contig 16475 bp, 1 predicted proteins | sample 48691812_MG_FD_161668 | JGI IMG/M metagenome (GOLD analysis project Ga0190284, IMG submission 161668) | Hydrothermal vent microbial mat bacterial communities from Southern Trench, Guaymas Basin, Mexico - 4869-18-1-2_MG | ecosystem: Environmental > Aquatic > Marine > Hydrothermal vents > Microbial...
TCGCCAGGACGCAGGCCGCCGCCGTTCCCGTCGGCGCTGGCTTTGACCAGGCGCAGGATCGGCGCACTGCTGACGGGCGTGGTGATCTCGTCGCTGTCGCTGATGCCCTCGGTACTGGTGACCCAGGCGGTGTTGGTGATGAGCGTGCCGTTGGGCAACGGGGAGGTCACCTGCACGACCAGCGTGACGGTGTGTGGCAAGCCGATGTCGAGCGTGCCCAGCGTCCAGGAGACGAGACCGGAGGCATGGCCACAGGGAGCCGGGCCGCAGGACTGGTAGTTGGTGTTGACCGGCACCAGGTCGGGGATGACTATGCCGGTGGCGGAGACGATGCCGCTGTTGGTGACGATGAGCGTGTAGGTCAGGTAGTCGCCTGCTTCCACCAAGTCGGGCGTGGCGGACTTTTCCAGATCCAGGGCCGGGTAGCCGGTCTGCAGCGGCACGGTGTCCGTCGGGATGGTATAGTCCCGCTGGTAGGGCAGATCGCCGGGCCAGTTGTCGTAGGTTCCCCAGGCTCCGTTGACCAGCGTCAGGCCCGCGCCGATGGTCTCGCTCACGCGGGCAGTGAAGGTGATGGTGATGAACCCATCCACGTTCAGTTGCGAGACAGTCCAGGCCGGGTAGTCGCCGTCCAGCGTGGCCGTCGTCGGGTCGGTGACGGTAAAAGCCTGTAGGGTGTCAAAGGCAACACCGGCGGGCAGGCTGTCGGTGATGACTAGGTCGTAGGCGGGCCAGGTACCGGTGTTGGAGAGGGCCAGCGTGTAGGTGACGAGGTCGCCCGCTCCCAGCGGGTCGCGTGGCGTCTGCGCCGATTTATCCAGCGTGACGCGCGGCTCGACCACGGTGACGGTGACGACGTTGGAGCCGACCGGCCCAGCGGGGTTGTCCCTGTAGTCAAAGGCGGCGACGTTCGTGATCTGCGTGCCGTTGGTGACGGTGATCAGGTCGCGCACGGTGGCGGTGATGACGATGATCTCCTGGGTGTGGGTGGGGATGGTGGTGAAGGAGGCGGTGACGACTTGCCCGCTGTAGGAACCGTTGGGGCTGACCCCGTCAATGCGCAACCGGCTGTCTATCACGTCGGTAAAGACGACGTTGTGCAGGAAAGCGCCGATGGCCGGGGCAGGCACGGCGAGGGCAAAGACCACCTGGGCGTCAATGGTGGCGACGGGCGGGGCGACGGACTTGCTCAGCCCAACGGCCAGCGGGGTGTGAACGGTGGTGGTATCCGTGATGGGGCCATAGTCGCGGTCGCCGGGCACGGGGCCGGGCAAGCTGGACCAGATGATCTCGGCCTGATTGGTCAGGTCTGTGGCCGCCGGAGCGTCGGCGTCCACGGTGGTCACGTACTGTATCAGCAGCACGCCGCCGACGGGGATGGAGAAGGCGGGGGTAAAGGTGACGGTAAAGACGCCGGCGTTGTAGCCGGTGGTGTAGGCGGAGACGGGTGTGCCGTTCAAGGTGACGGTGATGAGTGTCGGCGCACCATTCCGCATCCCCTCGGGGAGCGTGTCGGTAAAGACGAGGTCGTAGGCCGGGCTGCCGTTGACGCCGGAACTGTTGGTGAAACGCGCGGTGTAGGTCACGAAATCGCCAGCATCGACGGTGCTGCTCGTGGGCGGGTCGCTGACCTTGAGGATGCTCACGACCGGCTCGCCGACGGTGGTGCTGACCTGGTTGGTGGTGGTCACGGGGGCGGTGGAGTGGCTCATCTGCGCGACGTCGGTGATGACGTGGCCTGCGTCGGCGCCCAGGCCATCGCTGATGCGGGCGGTGACGGTAACGTAGGCCTGCGTATCATGCGGGATGCTGGCAAAGGTGGCGGTGACGACCTGGCCGCTCCAGCCGGACGAGACGCCCGTTCCACCGCCGGTGCGAACATCCTCGATGTAGAGGCGGCTGTCTATTGTATCCGTCACGATGACACTGTAGAGCGTGGCGGTGATGGGATCGGTGGGCACGACGAGGGTGTAGGTGACCAGTGTGCCGAGGGTGGCGGTAGGCGGCGGGGAGAAGGTGACGTTCTTGATTAGCCCGGCGGCCTGTGGTGTGGTCAGCGTGTTGGTGTCGGTGACGGGCGGGTAATCACGGTCGCCGGGGACGTCGCCGGGCAGGCTGGACCAGGTGGCGCTGATGCGATTGGTCAGGTCAATGCCCGCCGGCAGGTCGTTATCCGCACGAGCGGTGTAGGTCAAGAGCAGTGTGCCACCAGGCGGGATGGCCGCCGTGGTTGGCAACGTGACTATAAAGTCCGGGGCGGCGTAGCTTTCGGTGTAACCGGCGACGTCCGCGCCCTCAATGGTCAAGCCGACGACGGACGGCTCTATGTCCCGCATACCGAAAGGCAGAGTGTCGGTGATTACTATGTCGTAAGCATCGCTGGCGATGGGGCCGCTATCGTTGGTGAGACGCACGGTATAAGTCACCGTCTGGTTGGCCCCCACCGGCGAGCCTGCGGGTGGGTCGCTGGATTTATCCGGCGTCAGCGCCGGCTCGGTGACGGTGAATGGCGGCTCGTTGCTAATGATGGGACCGCCGTCCCGGTGCTCCAACACCACTACATTGGTAATGACATCGCCCGCGGTTGCGTTCAGCGGCGAGGAGGGCACAGCGGTGACGGTAATGATCCGCTGTGCGCTAGAGATAATGACACCGTACGTGACGGTGAAACTGTTGCCCGCGACCATCAGGTCACCAGCCACCCCGTCGGTGACGACGGTGCGTAGCCGCAGTCGTCCCTCCAACTGATCGGTGACAGTGACACCGTAGAGCGCAACAGCGATGGTCGGGTTGGGCACGCGGATGGTGTAGGTAACGACATCGCCCAGGGTAGCATAGTCAGGTGTCACGGCTTTGGCCATCTGAAGCCGAGCGTCAACGGTGCGGTGTAAGACGCTATCGTCGCCGTCGGTGTACTCGCGCTCGTCGGGGTCGTAGGGGCCGGGGCCGTCGTTGGGCTGGGAGTCGTAGTAGGGGATCGCTGCGGTATTGGTCAACACCAGGTTGGCCCCGATAGTGGCGCTCACCCGAGCCACGACGGTGATGGTCATCGTCTCGCCAGGCCCGGCGACCAGTTCGCTCACCGTGTAGGTGATCCACCGACCATTTACGACCGGCGTGATGACCGCCGTGCTGGGGTTGGGCGCAGAGATGGTGCGCACATGGTCAATGTCCACGGGCAGCGTGTCGGTGATGACAATGTCGTAGGCCGGGCCGTGGCCGTCGTTGGTGATGGTGAGGGTGTAGGTGATGGTATCGCCCCCGGCGACGTAGGAGCCGGGCGACGGATCGCTGTCCTTGGCGATGTCGAGCACGGGCTGGATGTTCTCTCCGGCGACGGTGACGTCAGGGGTGCGGGCATCGTCACCGTTCAAGTCATCGTATCGCCCGTCATCCACGCGGTTCCAGTGAGCGTGAGCTACGTTGTTTGTCGTCCAACTGCTCTGGGCCACCGTCGGCGGAGTGTAGTAGGCGGTGTAGGTCGGCGGGCGGCCCACACCGGTCAACTGCACCTGGAAGGTCTCGGTAAAGACAAAGGGCGCGTCCTGCGTACCGGTGATGGTCTGGTAGTAGGCATCCACCATCTGGTTGTCCGGGCCGAACCAGTCGTCGAAATAGGCGGCTGGCGGATACCAGACCTCGGGGTTGCCGACTATGGACAGGTTGCCACCCAGGGCGTCGGTAATGGTGTTGCGTCTCACGTTCAGGCTGTGGGTGAATGTCTCGGTGACGCAGACGTAGCCGTGAGGCAGAATATCCACTACGCGCGGGTAGTAGGCGACGGTGCTGACTGGAACGGTAGTAGTGATAGTCACGGTGGTCAGATCGCCGAAACGTAACGTTGTTGGCGACCAGGATTTGTCCGTCGTCAGGCCGGCGATGACCACCACAGCCGAATCGGTGTCGGTATAAGGCCGCACGCCAGGGATTGTTTCGGTCAGCGAGTGGTAAAGGATGTCCACGGTGTTAGTCAGATGGGCGCCGGTCACGGCATTGCTGATGCGGGCGGTGTAGGTGAGTACCACGACATTGACCGGGGCGGTATTGCTGATGTAGCCTACTGTCCAGGTCATCACTCCCGGCTCGACGACCGGGCCGCTGCGGAAGTCGCCGCCGAACTGGGCGGTGACGCTGATGCCGGAAGGCAGCGCGTCGGTGATGTGCAGCGAGTAGGCCGGGCTGGAGCCGGTGTTGGTCAGGCGCAGGGTGTAGGTGAGGAGCGCGGTGCCGTCCAGGTCGGTTAGATCACCGGTGCTGGATTCCACTCTCTTGCTTATCTCCACGTCCGGTTCGCCGACGGTGGTGCTGACCTCGTTGCTGGAGGCCAGCGGGGCGGTGCTGTGGGTCATTTGCGCCACATCGGTAATCACATGGCCGCTATCGGCGTCGTTGTCTGCATCGGGCCAGGTGTGAGAGATGCATGCGGTGACGGTGACGTAGGCCTGGGTGCTGTGCGGGATGCTGGCAAAGGCGGCGGTGACGACCTGTCCACTCCAGCCGGACGAGACGCCCGTGCCGCCGCCGGTGTCCACGTGCTCGATGTATAGGCGGCTGTTCACTGTGTCGGTGACCAGTACGTTGTAGAGAGTGGCGCTGATGGGCTGGTCGGGCACGGCGAAGGTGTAGGTGACCAGTGTGCCGAGGGTGGCGGTGGGCGGTGGGGAGAAGGTGACGTCTTTGGCGATGCCAGCGTTGATGGTGTGGTGGCGGATGCTGTCGGAGCCGTCGCTGTAGGTGCGCTCGTCGGGGTCGTAGGGGCCGGGGCCGTCGCCGGGTTGGGAGTCGTAGTAGGGGATGGCGGCGGTGTTGGTCAAGATGCGGTTGGCGCCGACAGTGTCTGTGACGTGGATCGTGACGGTGATGGTCGCCACGCCGGGCTGGCCGCCGTTCCAGTCGCTGCCCCACAGTTCGTTCACCCGCCAGGTGACGACGCCGGTGCTGCCGACGGCGGGTGAGACGTCGAAGGTGATGGTGGATGGCGCGGTGCTGGCGACGGTGGAGGTAACGTAGGCCAGGCCGGAGGGCAGGGTGTCGCTGACGACGGTGTCGTAGGCCGGGCCGTGGCCGTCGTTGGTGATGGTGAGGGTGTAGGTGAGGCGCTCTCCCGCGCCGACGTAGGAGCCGGGCGGTGGGGTGCTGTCTTTGGTGATGTTCAGGCGTGGCTGGATGACCTGGTTGCTGGCGTCGTCCGTGCCGATGAACGTGCCGCGCTGGCAGAGGCCCGCCGAGTTGGTGCGCGGACAGACGGCGGTGTGAGTGGTACACACGGTGACGCCGTCGCTAATGCGCAGACCAACCGCTTGAGCGCGGAAGGTGAGGGTGACGACGGTGGGCAGGTCGAGCAGGCTGGTGATGGGCTGGCCAAAGGTCCAGGTGACGACCTGGGAGCCGCCCAGCGTGCCGCTGGTGCGCCCGGTGAACGTCACGCCCACCGCCGCCGGTGTCCAGTCCAGTGTCTCGCTGTCGGTGATGTACCACACGCCCCATGGCAGCGTGTCGCTCAGGTATGAGTTGCCGCTCAGCCCAACGGTGCCCGCCGGGATGGTAAAAACCAGGTGGTAGGTGACGATGTCTCCCACGCGGAGTGTGAGCGGCTCGCTGGCCTTGGCGATTGTTGGCTGTGCGGTCTCGACGGAGGCCGAGGCGGAGCCGGTGTAGGGCCGCACGCCGGGGATGGTGTCGGTGAGGGAGTGGTAGAGCAGGTCTGCGGTGTTGGTCAGCCATGCGTCGCTGGTGGCACGGCTGATGCGGGCGGTGTAGGTCAGCACGGCGACGTTGGCCGGGGCGGTGTTGCTGATGGTGTCCACCGTCCAGGTGAGCGGCGTTGGGCCGACGACCGGTCCGCTGCAGAAGTCGCCGCCGAACTGGGCGGTGACGCTGATGCCGGAGGGCACTGCGTCGGTGATATGGACAGAGTAGGCCGGACTCGTGCCCGTGTTCGTCAGACGCAGGGTATAGGTGAGGAGCGCGGTGCCGTCCAAGTCGGTTAGAGCACCGGTGCTGGATTCCACACTCTTGCTTATTGCCACCTCCGGCTCGCCGACGGTGGCGCTGACTTCATTGGTCGTGGTTAGCGGGGCGGTGGAGTGGCGCATCTGCGCGGTGTTGGAAATGGTCTCGCCGTCGTTCGCGTCGCCCGCTGCGCTGGGCCATTCGTGGGAAATGCGGGTCGTGACGGTGATGGTCGCCTGCGTGTCGTGCGGAATGCTGGCGAAGGTTACTGTCACCAAGCCAGTGCTGCGCACAAAGCCGGACGAGACACCCGTGCCGCTGCTGGTGTCCACGCCCTCAATGTAGAGGCGACTGTCTATTGTGTCTGTCACAATCACGTTGTGGAGCGTGGCGGTGATGGAATCGGTGGGCAGGGTGAGCGTGTAGACCACCAGCGTGCCCAGGGTGGCCGTCGGCGGCGGGGTGAACTGTAGCGCCTTGACGATGCCACTATCACTCACCGTCCGCACGGCGGTGGAGTGGGAGCCGCCGCTGTAATCCCGTTCCACTCCGGCGGGGCCGGGGCCGGACTGGGAGCCATAGGCCAGCGAGACCTGGTTGGGCAGGACGACGTTGGATGTGATCTCGTCGGAGACGGTCAGGACGACGGTTAAGGTCAGCGCGGTGTGGTGCAGCGGGCTGAAGGGGGAGGTGGCGGCCAACTGATCAAAGTTCCAGACCAGATCGCCTGTTTCGCCAGGAACAGGCCACGGCGGCAACTTTGTCAAGCCTGGATCATCACTGGTCACGGTAAAAGTGTACAGGCTCATCCCAGCGGGGATGGCGTCGGTGATGACCAGATCGTAGCTGGGGATACGGGCCTGGCTGGAGACAACGATGGTGTAAGTAACCGGGTCGTTGGCGGCGACAAAGCAGGCCATCTCATCCAGGCGGGTGACGAGGACATCGTCGAACTCGACAGTGCTTGAGAGGGGCTGATATAGGCCGATTTGCCCCGCTGTTAGCGCAGACGTAAAAGTGTCGGTGTACGATAGCGTCAATTCCCCGTTCACATAGAGCCGCAAGAGATTCTTCTCGGTCCGAATCTCGACGTGATACCAGTGTCCGACGTCGTATGACCGGCTAGATTGGGTCAAGTCCTCACCATTTCGCTGTAGACGAAGCCGAGGCAGGCTGACAGGGACAGAGTAGGCTTCTCTGGCGCTAACGATGACTGTCGCCACGCCAGGATTGCCGCCGTTCAAATCTGTGCCCCATAGCTCGTTCACCAGCCACGTGATCGTGCCGGTGGCGCTCAACGGCGGCTCGTAGGTGAAGGTGATGGTTGGCGGCGTGGCGCTGGTGATGGTGGACGTGACGTAGGTCCAATTGGCCGGAAGCACGTCGGTGACCAGCATGTTGTAGGCCGTGTCCGTGTCTTCGTTCCTCACGACCAGGGTGTGGGAGACGGGTCTGAACTCATTCTGCCATTCGATGTTGTTCCACAAGAGCCGGTACCAGCTATCGCCATCCCGGCGGAAATCCAGGCCAAACCCCTCGTCCGCCAAAGGATGGGCCATGGCACTAAAGGAATAATCAGTCCAACTGGTATCCCCTGCATACCTGCTACTTGCCCAAGGCCCAGAAGGCGAGCGGTAGACGCCATCCACCACGCTCCAGCCACTGTCCCCAGCCCATCCACTGTCATTCCCAGCGTTGAAATTGTCCTGGAACAGCGTGGCTTCACACCTCTCTGGCGTGACGTAGGTCTTGCCGATGTGCAGCAGTGGTTCCAGGATGTCCACGTCGGTGGTGTCGGTGTGGCTGTAGGGCATGGTGTCGTCAACGTAGGTCATCGTCAAGGTGTTGGTCCGGCTGATGCCCTCGTAGTTGGACGGAATGTCTTGAATGACGGCAGTAACGATGCCGTTGGCCCGCAGCGTGCCGGAGAGGTCACCCAGCCGCCAGGCGACGTCGCCCGAGGCCAGGTTTCCGGGGGTGATCGTGGGCGTGGAGGTAGTCTGCCACACCGACGTGTCGTCCATATCGTGAGTAAAGCTCAACCACGAAGAGACGTAGCCCAGGCCAGTGGGCAGGGTGTCGGTCAGCGTGAAGTCTTCATAGAGAGCAACGCTACCGCCCAGGGAGGCGGTGAAAGTAAATACTGCCAGACTGCCGATGGTACCGGTCTGGATGGGCGGCTTTTTCCCAAAGGTTTCCAGGAGCGAGACGTAGGCAGTGTCGCTGGCACTTGTAGCCGCGCAGCCGGTATCGCAGTAGGTGGTAGCGGTGAATGTGTTGCGGCTGCTCCCTCCACTCGTGACCTCGGCCCTGATTGTTGCCATCCACTTGCTGCTGAGCGAGGACCAACTGCTCCCATCCCACATGGCGGCATAGCGCGCTGTCACGCCTCCGGCTGTGCCAAACTCGCCGCCGGCATAGACGTTCTCGCTGCTATCCACCACGAGGGCGTGGGCCGTGTCGTTCAGCCCGCTGCCCAGCGTGGACCAATTGCTGCCGTCCCAGCGGGCGATACGGTGCGCGCTTATCCCTCCTGCCATAGTGAACGTACCGCCGGCGTAGACGGTTCCATCGGTGTATACTGCCAGAGCGCGGACCGTGTCGCTCACGCCGGTGGTGAGCGAGGACCAACTGCTCCCATCCCACGTGGCGATGTGGCCGGCGCTCACGCCTCCGGCCATGTGAAAGTCGCCGCCAGCATAGACGGTCTCGCTGAACACTGCCAGAGCGCGGACCGTATCACTCACCCCGCTGCCGGGTGCAGACCAATTGCTCCCATCCCACATTGCGATGTGGTTGGCGCTCACTCCTCCGGCCATGTGAAAGTCGCCGCCAGCATAGACGGTATCGCTGTACACTGCCAGGGCGCGGACCGTGTCGCTCACGCCGGTAGTGAGCGTGAACCAACTGCTCCCGTTCCACGCGGCGATGTGATTGGCGCTCACGCCTCCGACCATGTCAAAGTCGCCGCCGGCGTAGACGGTATTGCTGTACACTGCAATAGCGCGGACCGTGGCACTCACCCCGCCGCCAAGCGCGGACCAATTGCTCCCGTCCCACATCGCGATGTGGTTCGTCGCGCTTGTGCCCCCGGCCACGGTGAACGCGCCGCCGGCGTAGACGTTTCCGCTTTCATCCACCGCCAGGGCGTGGACCAGGCCATTCACCCCGCTGCCGAGCGCAGACCAACTGGCCCCATTCCACCTGGCGATGTGGTTCAGGCTGGTGTCCCCGGCGGCGGCAAAGCTACCACCGACATAGACGGTCCCATCATCGCGGGCTGCAAGCGCATAGACATGGTCATCAATCCCGCCGGTTGGGAGGTTGTCGGGCGTCCACACGATGGTGTTGGTGCTGGTGAATATCGTGGGTGGCGAGCCGTCAGAGCCGACGGTGGCGGTAATGCTGGCGCTCACATAGTTGCTGGCCAGGACGTCGGTGATGATCGTGTTGTAGGCAGCGCCACTGCCGGCGTTTCCGACGGTGATCGTCCAACTGATCACTTCTCCGACGTTGGAGACCTGCTGCCGTGGTAGTTTGTGCACCTCCAGCGCCGGCGCCGCCACGTTGACGGGTTGCGAGTCTGTGGCGTAATAGACGCCGGTGCTGGTGCACGGGTCTGCGTCGTTGTAGGCCACGGTGATGACGTTGGGGCCAGAGGGCGTCTGACACGCGCCGGTGCCGCCGCTGTTTATCACCTCAAAAGCGACGTGCGTCAGGCCGGTCGGCAGTGTCGCCCAGGTAAAGACCACGGTCTGGCCCAGATCCACCGTGCCGGAAGGCGCGGTGCTATAGCCTACGGTGGCGCTGTAGATAAAGCCGGAGGGCAGCGTGTCGGTCAACGTGACGTAACGAGCGGGAGGTCCCGCGTTATTCAGCGTGGCGGTGAGCACGCCGCCGCACTGGTGTAACGTGGTTTCGGGGAGGCCGGTGGTGGTGGAGGGGTAAAAGCGCGGTCGGGTGCGGAGTGTGGCCTGGGCGGTTGTTTGCTCGCGGCAGCCGTCGTCGCAGCCCCAGACGGCCGTGAAACCATTGGATGTGTCGCTCGCGGTGCAGCCGCCGGCGTTCACTGTAGTGGTGATGAGCGCCGACCAACTCGTGTGACCCAGCGTGCCCACGTTCCAGGTGATGACGTTGCCAGCCACGCCGTCGGGTATGGGTGTGGCGGTGATGAAGGTAGTGTTGGATGGCAGCACGTCGGTGACGACGACAAAGAGCGCCGGCGTGTCGCTGCTGTTGATCAGGTCTACGTCCCACTGGATGGTCTCGCCCGGCCCGGCGTACACCCGGCTTGTCCAGGAAGAGCCGGTGGTCAGGTTGCGGCCTCGCTTGTGGGCCGTCATTTCTGCCGGGGCGGAGGGCATGGCAAAGTTGCTGGCGCTGCTGGTGTGCGCGTCGCCGCACACGTCCCGGTAGGTGGCCTGGATGGTGACGTTGCCCCCGGCAAAGTTGCAACTGGCCCGCACGTTAAAGCGCACCCAGACGGTTTCGTGCGGATAGAGCCGGGCCAGGTTGGTGATTTGGGTGGAGGTCCAGACCAGAGGGCCGGCGGGTGTGCCAGACGGCTCGCCTCCGCTGACCCAGCCCGTGGCGGGCGGAGTGGCCCCCGTGCTGACGACGTATTCGGTGCTGTTGGCGACGTAGGACATTCCCTGCGGCAACGTCTCGGCGATGGTGGCGCTGTAGACGCTCATCAGCCCGGCGTTGCGCACGGTGGCCGTGATCGTGCGGGTGAAACATTCGCGCAAGGGGGTGAGCGCGTTGTTAGAGTTGATCATCATCGTGCTGGGCAACTCGACGTGTGACATCTGAGGAATACCACTGTTGCAGATCTCCCCCTGGCAGCCCTGGACGCCGGAGAACGTATTGTCCAGGTCATGGCAGCCGATGACTTCGGCGGCGTACTTGATGGTGTATTCCTCGCCGGGCAGGATGGTCAGTCCCGTCCAGGTGACCAAGTTGGTGGAGGTGAGCGGCGTCACACCTGCGGCCGACCCCATCGTGGAGGTGATGGTGGAGTGTGAGTAGCGCAGGTCGCTCCCCAGCGTGTCGGTGAGGGTGACGCCGTAGGCTGCCCCAGCGCCAGAGTTGATGGCTGTCAGTGTCCAGGTAACCACGTCGTCGGAGGCATAGATGGTCTCGGGGGACTTGTATAGGATGGGTTGGGGCACGAGTACCTGGGGGGTAGGGTATGCCCAGTCGGTGTCGGAGCAGGTGTGGTTGTAGGAATTGTCATCGGTGCAGTTGTTGTCGTAATAGACGCTGCCTCTGATGGGCGCGTTACTGGTCGAAGCGCACGCCAGTTGGACGCGCAAGGTGACCTGTCCCGTGGTAGCGGTGGTGAACGCGTCGGAGTAGAACCAATGGTAGCCTGTTCCATCGGTGGTAGTCAACACCGGGGTGTGCCCGGTAAAGCCCACGACCTCCATAACGCGATAGGTACTGGTGTAAAAGACCGCCTCCACGTCATAAGCCGGCGCGCTGTAGCGGTGGAGATTCATCGTAAAGGTGTACTCGCCGCAGGAGGAAACGAAAGGTGGTGTGTCGGAAAAAGTGAGCTCCATATCAGGCTCGCTCACCCCCACCCAAACGCCTTCCTCAAAGATACCATCGCTACATTCAGGACAGGAGGCATTATTGCCGGTGACGCCGATATTCAGATAGGACCAATCGTAGAACGAGGTGTTGTAGCAAGAACTGTCGGCCTCGTCCACGACGGCCTGGAAAAAGACATGCATCGTCGCCCCAGCCACGGAGATGCCACAGGTGGGCGAGATGTTGCCGATGACCAATGGGGCGGTATCGCTGACGGCAAAGGTGGCTGTGCAGGCCTGCGTGCCATTGCTGATGCTGATCCACGCGCTGCCGGTGATATAGTTCTGATGAGGCAGCAAATCCGTGTAGACCATCCCTTGCCAGGTGGGTGTGTAGATGAACGAAGAACCAAAGACGTAGGTGCTGGTGTAGGTGCGCGTGGTGCAGGATTCGTCGCTGCTGGGTGTAACCCCTTTGGCGTGGGAGTTGAGGATCTCTTCGCATTGGATGGAGGTGGTTCTGCCATTGTCGTATCTGTGCTCGTCACTGACGAAACAATCCTGGCAATCTTTGACAGTGGCTGTCAGATAGTTGCTCGCCAGCACGCCGCAGCAGGCGCACATGGTGGGGCAGGTGGTGTTGGGCTGGAAAGAGACGTCGGCCGTCCAATTGGTGTCGGTGGTGGCCCAGGTGATGGTGATGTTACCTGAAGCGTCAGAGACGACCGTGCCGCCGGCGACGTTCAACGGTGTGTATCCGGCACAATGGGGGCGGAAGGTATCTGTGATAGTGATGGTGCCGCTGATGTTTTGCGTCGTGACATTCAGTGCGTAGGTGATGATCTCGTTGGCATAGACCTCACTGGGGCCGGATTTACGCACATCGAGGTCGGGAACGCTACCGCCGATGGTCCAATTGCTGCTCTTTACCGGCGGGTAGAATACATTGTCACACTCGTCATAGTAGGTTGGCCGGTAGAGAAATACACCGCTGTCACCAACCATACCGCAGGGCGGGTCGGGCAGGGAGAGGGTGAAGGTGAGCACGTAATCGTCGCCGGCCGGAATGTCGTCCGGCAGGTGGAAGGCCCCACCGCTATAGTTGGCGGAGGATGAGGTAACGGTGAGCGGGTCGGAGTTCACGGCGATAGATGGGGTGTAGGCGGTGCCCTCGCCGATGTTGGTGATCGTCATGGTGTAGGTAGACTGGCCAGCGCAATAGTCCACGTTGATGTTCGGCGGGGTATAGTCCAGCAGCGGCGCGCGTACCACCAGGTCCACGTTGGCCTGGGCGGTGCGGGTCTGGCAGGTCTCGCCAGAGCAGCCCCAGGCAGCCTCCACGTTGTTGTCCAGGCCAGAACATGCAATGATCTCGGCGGCAACCGTGAAGGAACGGGTCTGTCCCACCGGGATCGAGATGTAAGAGGTGGAGGTAAAGCCGCTGTGGTAGCGCAAGCCCGTCCCCAGCGTATCGGTAGCGATGACGTTAGAGACGATGCCGTAGCCGGTGTTCTCTACTTTGACCGTCCACGTGACCACGTCGCCAATGCTGGCCTGGACGACGGATGGTTCTTTGCGCAGGGTGATAGCGCCAGGGTTGACGACAAAGTTGGTGTACCTGGTGATAGGCTCGGTTTCGGTGATGCCCTGCGTCAGAACAACCACGTTCTGCCCCGAGACAGCACTGCAGGTGGCGGTAAAGGCAGCGGTCCTGGTGATGGTCTGGGTGGGGTTCACGGTACCGACGATGAAAACCCGCTGCGTGGGGGTGAAACCGGCCGGCATGGTGCTGGTGATGATGACGTTGGTGGTGGTGACGGTGTCGTTGGCGGCAACGACGGTGAATGTTACCACGTCGCAATTGTTAACCTCGTCCGGGCCGGTGACGGTGACATCGTTCTCGTGGATGGTGTGGTGGGGGCTGGGTGATGGATGCTGGATGCTAGATGCTGGATACTGGATACTGGACGCTGGACACTGGACACTGGTGAAAAACCAAGCGGGGAGGACACGAGAGGAAACAGCGACGGCAGACCCTTCGGCTCCGCTCAGGACAGGCGCACCAGCGAACCAGGCAGGAAGCGCGCCAAGCGCAGCGGGATCATACCCGAGTCCCGGGGCGGCAGCGGCCGGCAATGGCGCCAGGCCCATCCCGGCCAGGTCGGCGAATATTACGATCACAATCATCAACGCCAGGTTGTTCCTCACCGTCGTGCTTCCTCTCTCTCGCCCCGATAGACACAGACGTTATGTTGGCAACAGGGATAAAAACGCCTGTTTAAGGGGCATCTTTGGCACAAGGATAGCACAGTAGCGTCTCCGCAACGTCTTCGCAGCGTCTCTTTTTTATTTGGCTTGACACGATATCCAATACCTGGACGTTTCCTAACTTCCTTGCCCTTCTACCCTGTTTCGGAGTATAATACGGTACAGGAGAGAGAGGGCGAGCAAAGAATGGCCCCCCACGTCCGGAAGACTACTTCCCGGCGCTGGCAGCCATCTGGAGACTGCTGCCGGGTTTCGAGCCCGACTTGGTGCCGCTGGAAGACACAAAGCCCAGCAGGATGGATCTCGTTCGGAAGGAGGGCGAACCATTGTATGAACGAACATAGTTTCAGCGAGAAATTGCGTCAACTTCCCAGCGTGGACCGGCTGCTTGGCGAGGAGACCACACAGGAGTTGATCGCCGCCTACGGCCACCGCCAGACGGTGAACGCACTGCGCGAGACGCTCGACGTGGTGCGGGATGAGGTGCGGGCCGGGGCGGACGTGCCGGGCATCGTGGCGCTGGTGGCGCGGGCGGGTGACCGCCTGCGAGCGCACCTGGCCCCGACGCTGCGCCCGGTCATCAACGCGACCGGCGTCATCATCCACACCAACCTGGGGCGAGCCCCCCTTTCGGCCACAGCACAGGCGGCGATGGAGGCGGTGGGGCGGGGCTACTCCACGCTGGAATACGACCTGCGGGCAGGGCGGCGCGGCCACCGCACGACCCACGCTGAACGGTTGCTGTGTGAACTGACCGGGGCCGAGGCCGCGCTGGCGGTCAACAACAACGCCGGGGCGGTGCTTTTGGCGCTGACCGGGCTGGCGCAGGGACGGGGTGTGGTTATCTCACGGGGGCAACTGGTGGAGATTGGGGGCGGCTTCCGCGTGCCCGAGGTGATGGCGCAGAGCGGAGCGTGTCTGGTCGAGGTCGGCACGACCAACCGCACCCACCTGCGCGACTATGCAGCAGCGCTGCAGGCACACGATGACGTGGCGTTGATCCTGCGGGCGCACCACTCCAATTTCCGCATCGTGGGCTTCACTACCGAGCCTTCCCTGGCCCAACTGGTCGCGCTGGGCGCAGAGCACGGCCTGCCAGTGATGGACGACCTGGGGAGTGGCGCGCTGCTCGACACAGCCCAGTTTGGGCTGATGCACGAGCCGATGGTCCAGGAAAGCATCGCAGCAGGCGCAGCGGTGGTATGTTTTAGCGGCGACAAACTGCTGGGCGGCCCGCAGGCCGGCATCGTCGTCGGGCAGGCCGAATACGTGGAACCGCTCAAGCGTCACCCGCTGGCCCGCGCGCTACGGGCCGACAAGCTCTGCCTGGCCGGATTGCAGGCGACGCTGCTGCACTACCTTAAGGGCGAGGCCACCGAGCACGTCCTGGTCTGGCGGATGATCTCGATGGAACTGGGCGAGATCGAGCAGCGGGCGCGCCGTTGGCGGCGCGCGCTGCGCCGGGCCGGTGTTCCGGCCGAGATCGCGGACGGCGAATCCACCGTCGGTGGGGGCAGCCTGCCCGGCGAGACGCTGCCCACAAAGCTGGTCACACTGCCGGTCCCGCACCCTGACCAACTGGCGGCTGCGCTGCGGGCCGCCGACCCGCCGGTCATTGCCCGCATCGAGGAGCATCGGCTGGTGCTGGACCCGCGCACAGTGCTGCCGGAGGAGGAGCGGGAGTTGCTGCGGATTGTGGCAGCGACATTGGGAGAGAAAAGCGATGACTGAACGACAAATGTCGCCTACAGCTAAAGGAGGGATCGGAAAATGAGATGCTCAAACTGCGGAACCGATAACCGAAACGGAGCTCAGTTTTGCAGGCACTGTGCAGCCCCTTTGGTCGGAGTCGCTGCACCAGGTAGAGCTGCCCCCGGTCAGGCTTCTCCCACCGTGAGCCTGGTGGCCCAGAGCGGCCCCCAGGCCGGGCAGACGTTCGCCCTGCGCGATGGTGTCAACACCGTCGGTCGTGACCCAGGCAACGACGTCTTACTGACTGAGAGTTCCGTCTCGCGCAGCCACGCCCGCATCACGGTGCGGCCCGAAGGGGTATGGATCGAAGACCTCGGCTCGACCTCTGGCACCTTTGTCAACGGCCAGCGCGTCACCGCTTCTACCTGGCTGCGGTCGGGCGACGTGGTCTATTTTGGAGGCGTGGTGGCGCTCGGCGTGCAGGTCGCCCCGGCGGCTCCTTCCGCCTATCCCGCCGCTCCGATGGCGGCTCCCACGGCCGCCGTGCCGCTCGCCGCAGCGTTCCAGGTCTGCCCCAGGTGTGGGGCGCAGAACCGGCCCGGCGTGCGCTACTGCGAGCAGTGCGCCGCGCCGCTGGTCGCCGGCGTCCCCGCCGCACCCGCGCGCCCGCCGAAAACTCGCCGCCGCCGGACGTGGGCGGTGGGAGTCGTAGCGGCGCTGCTGCTGGTGTTCCTGGCGGTGGCGGCGATCGGTATAATGAACTCCCCCTGGGCGGCCAGGTGGGCAGGGGTGGTGCAAGCGACCCCCACCAGCGCGCCGGCGGCGCTTGCGCCGACCGAGCCGGTGGAGCCGGCGCCGGAACAGCCGCCCACCTCCACCCCCAGGTCGCTGGCCCAGCCCACCTCTACCTCCAGAACCCGGTCTCAGACCCCCACTCCTTCCCCCACCCGCACACGACCGCCATCTGGGGTGTCATCTACTGCTACTCATACTCCTACCCCTTCCCCTACCTCTACGCCTACCCCCACT
>Ga0190284_1000763_pt1 | contig 16447 bp, 11 predicted proteins | sample 48691812_MG_FD_161668 | JGI IMG/M metagenome (GOLD analysis project Ga0190284, IMG submission 161668) | Hydrothermal vent microbial mat bacterial communities from Southern Trench, Guaymas Basin, Mexico - 4869-18-1-2_MG | ecosystem: Environmental > Aquatic > Marine > Hydrothermal vents >...
CGTGTTGCGGAGGCGAGGCTGTCTGAAGAGCCCGGTGCGAGAAAACCGCACGCCGGGATCTGTGCGGGGGGAGGGCGGGTAACTGCCCTCTCTACCGCGACGTGCGCCAGGGCAGGTTCGCCAAGCTTCCCGAAAGCTACGGATAGGACAGTCGGAGAGAACTGTCGCCCAAGACATGTCATCCAGGCCGAATGTGGCTTTGGAGCTTTCGGGAAGCTCACCAATCATAGCCCCTTGTGGGCGGCTTTTCGAGCGATTTGTCGGCGGGGAAACGGGCACGAGGCCCTACGCTACAGGGTTCTCCGATAGGCTGCTAGCCCCAAGAGATAAGAAGATAAGAAAAGGAGATACCATGACCAAGAAACCCTACGGCGTGCTCATCGTCCACGGTTTTACGTCCAGCCTGGACTGTGTGAACGGGGTGCAGCCGCCCATCGAGGCGTTGGGCCTGCCCACCCGGATGCCGGTCCTGCGTGGCCACGGCGCGGCATCGCCGGACGCCATGCGCGGCACCACCTGGCCCCAGTGGGTGGCCGACGCCGAGGCCGCCCTGCAGGATCTGCTCACGGAAGCTGACAAGGCCATCGTCTTTGGGCACAGCATGGGCGGGCTGGTGACGCTGACCCTGGCGGCCGATCACCCGGACGTCATCGACAGCATCGTGGTGGCGGCCGCGGCCGTCCAGATCGACAATCCACTGGCGCCGGGCCGGCCCCTGCACTTTCTGGCTCCCCTGCTCGTGCGGTTTATGGACAAGGTGGACATGCCGCCCACCTACGCGGACCCGGCGCTGGCCCAGTATGACACCAATTACGAATGGGCTCCCACCGACGCCGTCGCCTCGCTGTTTGATTTCGCCAAGACGGTGCGCCGCCGGCTGCCGGAGGTGCGGACCCCAGCCCTCATCATGCACAGCCGCCAGGACACCACCATTGCCCCGGAGAGCGCAGAAATCATCTATAATGGCATCTCTACGCCCCCGGAACAGAAGCGCCTCGTCTGGTTCGAGGTGACAGAGCACGAGATGTTCCGCGACTGCGAGCGCGAGGCCGCCATCCAGACCGTGGTGGATTACGTGCGGGAGCGGGCCGGGCTGGTCGGGGAGCGTGCAGCGGAGAGCGTGTAGCGGGGAGCACTATGCCCGAGTTGCCGGACCTGGAGGTGATCCGCGAGTATTTGAGCGAGCGTATCGTGGGCGTGCCCATCGCGGCGGTTCAGGTGCGCCGGCCCCTCGTGGTGCGCAACTTGCTGGGAGGCGACGCGGCCGAGCGGCTGGGGGGCCGGCGATTCGCCGCCGTGGGCCGCCGGGGCAAGTTCCTGCTCCTGCCCCTCGACGATGGGAACACGCTGGTCATCAACCCCATGCTGGCCGGGCGCATCCGCTATGGCAAACCGCTGTCCCGCCACCGGGCCCGCGACGCCCTGGTGCTCCGTCTGACTGATGGGAAGGAACTGCGCTACCACGACGCCAAGGACATGGGCAAGGTCTACCTGACGGACGACCTGGACCGAATCCCAGCCTTTGCCGACCAGGGGCCAGAGGCCACGGACCCGGACCTGACGCTGGAGGCATTTCGGGAGCGGTTGCGCCGGCGCCGGGGCGAGATCAAGGGCGTGCTCGTCAACCAGACCTTTGTGGCCGGCATTGGCAACGCCTACGCCGACGAGGTCTGCTGGCGCGCCGGCGTCTATCCGTTCCGGCGTCGCCCCAGCCTGACCGACGACGAGGTGGCGCGGCTTCACTCGGCCATGCAGACCGTGCTCCGGGAGGCTGTCGAGATGCTGCGTGTGCGCATAGGCGACGCCATCGACGTGGAGGTGCGCGACTTTTTGGCGGTGCATGGCAAGACCGGCCAGCCGTGCCCCCGCTGCGGCAGTCCCATCAGCAAGGTCACGCGGGCCCGTCGGACTACCAATTTCTGCCGCACGTGCCAGCCGGGGCTCATGACCGGGGGCCGGGACCGGCGGTTGTAGCTTAAAAGCGAAAGGGGCGGGTTGGGAACCCGCCCCTACGAAACTTGCCTGGTTCTAACGGATTCTGTGGTTGACGTCTTTTTGTCCTGTCAGCAGGTAGCCGTCCACGAATAGGGACACGAATACACGAATGCGGGCCGTGCTATTCGTGTATTCGTGAGACATTCGTGGACGGCGGCTGGCCCTAACCACAGAAAACGGTAGAATCAGAAACTTCCCAATGAGCTAAAAGGGCAATTCGCCCTCATTCAGGTCCGGCGGTGGTTCACCCTCAGTGGCAGGGGGCTCCGCGGCCTCTCCCCGGCCGCCCAGGAAGCGCACGCTAAGGGCGTTGATCTCATAGGACGCGCGCGGTTGACCATCGTTGCCGGTCCAGATGCGCGGCCCGCCAGTGGCCGGGTCTACCCGCAGCCGCCCCTCAACGAGGACCTGGCGTCCCTTGCTCAGGTATTGGTTGCAAGCCTCCGCCTGCTTGCCCCAGACCGAGACTCGGAACCACGTAGTCTCTTCCTTGGGATTCCCTTCCTTGTCAGTCCATCGGTTATTGGTGGCCACGTTCAGGTTCGTGACCGCCTGGCCCGATGGAGTGTAGCGCATCTCCGGATCCCGACCGAGATTTCCCACGATAACAATTTTCTGGTACACGTTTGACTCCTTTCTAATCTAAATTGTGACTTTGACTTTCGCCCCAGGTCTGAGCACATTATACACGAATTGTGTCATTTTGTCCATTGTCCGTATTCTCTCAGGCAAAATGTTACCGGAGGGAACTGATGTCCACAGAAGACCAGATGGCCATCTTTGTAACGAGGGGAACCCTTGCGCATCCGCGAGTTCACGCTGGACGACTACGACGCGGTCCTGGCCCGGCGGTCCGGCGCGAGTTGGGCGCTGGCTTGATCATGCGCACCGTCGCCAATGAAGAGGACGTGGAGCGGGTGGCGGCGTTCAACGCCATCATCCATAACGAGAGCGTCGGCGAGACGGTGCGCCGCATCTGCTATCACCATCCATCGATCCGACCCGGCGATTTCATCTTTGTGGAGAATGAAAAGACCGGGCAGGTGGTGTCGTCGCTGAGTTGCAACCCCTGGCGCTGGCGCTACGACGGCGAGGAACTGCTGGCCGGCGAGATGGGCTTTGTGGGCACGCTGGAGCCGTATCGCGGGCGCGGCCTCGTACGCGCCCAGGTGGGCCTGTTCAAGGAAATGCTCCGCGAGCGCGGCTATCACCTGAGCCACATCCAGGGCATTCCCTACTACTATCGCCAGTTTGGCTACGAGTACGCCCTGCCGCTGGAGACTGACGTACGACTGGGCCTGTACCAGGTGCCGTCGCTGCCAGAAGACGGCGAGCCCACGCACACCTGCCGACTCGCCGTCCAGACCGGCTTTCCGGCCCTGGCGCGCCTGTACGCCGAGGCCACGCAGGACATCGACATCTATGCCGAGCGAGACGAGGCCATTTGGCGCTACCTCTGGAAGCAGACGCCCGGCACGGAAATGGAGGCCGAGGTCTGGCTGGTGGAGGACCGGGCCGGGCAGCCGGCCGGGTACTTTCGCGTCCAGAAGCATCCTTTTGGCGAGGGACTCACGCCCAATGAGGTCTCGCGGCTGAGCCACGACGCGGCCCTGACCGTGCTGCGACAACTGGCGGCCCTGGCCCGGGAGCGAGGCAAACCCTACATCCGCCTGAACCTGCCGGCCGGTTGCACGCTGGTGCAGGAGGCCCTGGCCCTGGGGGCACATGACCGGGGAAGCTATGCCTGGCAAATACACATCCCGGACCCGGCGCACCTGCTGCGCGCCATCGGCCCAGCCCTGGAGCGGCGCGTGGCGGCCTCGGCCTATGCTGGGCTGACGACGGACCTCCGCACCCACTTGTTCCGCAAGACGCTGCTCATGCGATGGCGGGACGGCCGGCTGGCGGACGTGACCTGGACGGACCAAAGTGCCGGCTGGACGCTGCGCCTGCCGCCGCCGCTCCTGGCCCCGGTGATCCTGGGGCACTGGTCCTGGCAGGAGCTGGCGCGCACCCGGCCCGACGTCGCTGTCGCTGGCGAATGGGTCCCGCTCCTGGACGTGCTGTTCCCTTCCATGCGAGCCTACATCTACCAGATCTACTGAGCCGCGTCTGGGCGTGCGGCGCCGGCTTTGGCTCTTGCCCAAACCGCCGGCATGGTGTACAATCCACCCATCACGCAACACGCAACACGTAACTGGAGACTTGACCATGACCAAAGCCCACGTCCTGGCCCTCGACCAGGGCACCACGTCCAGCCGCGCCCTGGTGTTTGACCGCCAGGGCCGTATCGTGGGCGTGAGCCAGCACGAGTTCACGCAGCATTACCCCCAGCCGGGCTGGGTGGAGCACGACGCCGACGAGATCTGGCAGACTACGCTCCAGGCCACGCGGGAGGCCCTGGCCCAGGCCGGCGTCACCAGCACCGACATTGCGGCCATCGGCATCACCAACCAGCGCGAGACGACGGTGCTATGGGACCGGGCCACCGGCGAGCCGGTCCATCGCGCCATCGTGTGGCAGTGCCGGCGCACGGCCCCCCTCTGCGACGAGCTCAAGGCCGCCGGCCACGAGCCCCTCTTTCGCCAGCGCACCGGCCTGGTCCTCGACGCCTATTTCTCTGGCACCAAGGTCCGCTGGTTGCTCGACCACGTCCCCGGCCTGCGCGCCCGCGCCGAGGCCGGCGAGATCGCCTTTGGCACCGTCGATAGCTGGCTTGTCTGGAAGCTCACCGGCGGGCGCGTCCACGCCACCGATTACTCGAACGCCAGCCGCACGCTGCTGTTCAACATCCACACCCTGGACTGGGACGACGACGTTCTGCAAGTGCTTCAGGTGCCCCGGTCCCTGCTGCCGGAGACCCGGCCCTCCAGCGGCGATTTCGGCGAGACGGTGAACCTGAACGGTGTGCTGGCGGCCGGCATCCCGGTGGCCGGCGTCTGCGGCGACCAGCAAGCGGCTCTCTTTGGGCAGGCGGCGTTCCGGCCTGGCATGGTCAAGACTACCTATGGCACCGGCGCATTCCTGCTGATGAATACCGGTGAGCAAGCAGTGCCATCTGACCACGGATTGCTGACTACCGTGGCCTGGGGATCGCAGATCCCCTTCAGGGGGCTGGACGGCCGCGTGACCTACGCCCTGGAAGGCAGCGTGTTCATCGCCGGGGCCGTGGTCCAGTGGCTCCGCGACGGCCTGCGCATCATCGAGGACGTGGCCGAGTCGGAGGCGTTGGCCCGGAGCGTGCCGGACACCGGCGGCGTGTACCTGGTGCCGGCCTTTGTGGGGCTGGGCGCGCCGCACTGGGACATGTACGCCCGGGGCCTGCTCATCGGGCTGACGCGCGGGACGGAGCGGGCGCACGTGGTCCGGGCCGCGCTAGAGGCCATCGCCTACCAGGTGCGGGACGTGGTGGACGCCATGAGCGCCGACGCTGGCTTGCCCCCGGCCGAGTTCCGCGCCGACGGCGGGGCCGTGCGCAACGATTTCCTCATGCAGTTCCAGGCCGACGTGCTGGGCATCCCGGTGGTGCGGCCGGTCGTCACCGAGACCACCGGCCTGGGGGCGGCGACGCTGGCCGGCCTGGCCGTGGGCCTGTGGCGCGACACCGACGAATTGGCGACGTTGTGGCAGGCGGACACGCGATTCGAGCCCCAGATGTCCACGGCCGAGCGCCACCGGCTCTACGCCGGCTGGCAGCGGGCGTTGGAGCGGGCCAAAGGCTGGGAGGAGTGATGCGTGCTACGTGTTGCGTCACGTAGCACGTAACACGCAACACGTTGTGGAGTTCCTATGACCAAGCGCGCGACCGCACGCCCCCAACGCGATTACACCACCGGCAGCCTGAACCGCAACATTTGGCTGCTGGCGGTGCCCATGGTCCTGGAGATGGGTCTGGTGAGCTTGTTCCGCCTGGCCGACATGTACTGGGTAGGCAAGCTGGGACCGGAGGCATTGGCGGCCATCACCATCGGCGAGAACGTGCGCTGGGCCCTCTCTGGCATGGCCATGGGCCAGGGCATCGGCGGGCTGGCGGTGGTGGCCCGGCGTGTCGGCGAGGGGAACGAGCGCGCCGCCAATCACGCCGTGCTCCAGGCTCTGCTCCTGGCCCTGGGCATCGCCGTCCTCGTCAGCGCGCTGGGTTTTGCCCTGACAGAGCCGATGCTGCTCTTCCTGGGCGCAGAGCCGGCCGTCATGCCCCTGGGGTTGGTATTCCTGTGGGTCACGTTCGCCGGGCTGCCGGGGTTCCTCATGGTGCCCATCACCAACTCGCTGCTGCGCGGGGCCGGGGAAGCCCGGCTGGCCCTGATCGTGCGTGTGTTGAGCTATGGCGTGGGCCTGCTCGTCGAGCCGGTGCTCATCTTTGGGTGGGGGCCGCTGCCGGCCCTGGGTGTGGCCGGGGCCGCGCTGGCCCTGGTGGGCTCGCAATGGCTGGGGTTCCTGTTCCAACTGGTCGTCCTGTTCTCCGGCCGGGCCCGCATCCGCATCGACGCGCGGTGCCTGCGGGTGGATCCACGCCTCATGGGGCACATCTTTCGCATCGCCCTGCCCAGCACCATCCAGATGACGCTGCGCAGCTTTAGCCGGGCCATCTTGCTCGGCATCGTGGGGGTCTATGGCACCTTTGCCGTGGCCGCCTATGGCATCGCCACCCGCGTGTTCATGACAGTGTTCGTGCCCGGGTTCGGGCTGGGGAACGCCGCCGCCACGCTGGTGGGACAGAACCTGGGGGCCGGCAAGCCGGGCCGCGCCGCCCGCAGCACGTGGCTCGTCGCCGGCTACAACCTGGTCTTTATGATAGTCTGCTCCGCCGGGATCGCTTTCTTGGCCGAACCCATCGCCGCCGTGTTCAACGACACGCCCGGCGTAGTGAGCCTGGGGGCCGAGGCCCTGCGCATCTTTGCCGTGGGCTATGTGTTCAGCGCCGTGGGCGTGGTCATGGCCCGGGCCTTTGACGGGGCCGGGAACACAATGCCGGCCATGGTCATCAACCTCCTCACCCTGTGGGGCGTCCAGATCCCTTTGGCCTGGGTCCTCTCGCAGACCCTGGGCTGGGGCACGGCGGGCCTGTGGGTCGGCATCAGTGCGGCGAACGTGGCGAACGGGGTGCTCTTTGTCTACTGGTTCCGGCGCGGGCGGTGGAAGCAGCGGGTGGTATGAATATCTCAAACCTCCCGCAGGTTTGAATTGGTGAACACGCGACGCACGATTTTCATCCTGGGCCTGGCGACGGCGCTGCTCATCCCCGGCGACGCGGTGCTCTATACCGTGCTCCCGTCGCAGCCGGCCCTCCTGGGCCTGACGGCGGGAATGCTGGGCCTCGTACTGGGCGTTAATCGGCTGATCCGCGTCGTGGTCGGCTCGCCGCTGGGGGCGCTGAGCGACCGCTGGGGCCGGCGGCCGGTGCTCCTGCTGGGCGCGGTCCTGGGCGTGGCGTCCACGGCCGGCTATGTGTTGCTTTCCGGCTACGGGCCGCTGCTGGTGGCCCGGCTGGTCTGGGGCACTGCCTGGGCCGCGCTCATGGTGGCCGGCTATGGTGCTATCCTGGACCTGGTCCACGAATCGCGGCGGGGGGCTGTCGTCGGCGTATACCAGTGGATGATCTTTACCGGCGGCACGCTGGCTATGCTGGCCGGCGGCTTTTTGTCGGACCGGGTGGGCCTGCCGGCCGTGCTGTGGGGCTGCGCCGGCCTGGGGCTGGTTGGTGTGGTCCTGGCCCTCGTCGGGGTGCCAGAGACCCGCCACCCGGGAGCGCGGCTATATCGCGGGAGCAGCCTTCGGGGCACCCTGGCTGTCCTGGCGAACCGGGACCTGGCGGTGGCCAGCCTCGTCAACTTTTGCCTCTATTTCGGCGGGTCCGGCTTGCTGTTGTCCACCCTGGGCTACTTTTTGGACGAGTTGCAACCGCCCGGTGGCTTTTCCCTGGGTGTGATGACACTGCGTGTGGCATCACTGACCGGAGTACTGCTGGCCGCGCAGGGCCTCCTGTCTATCAGCGTGGCCCCTCTCTTTGGCCACTTGTCTGACCGCGTGGGCCGGCGTTGGCCTTTCGTCGCCCTGGGCCTGGCGCTGGGCGTAGTCGGCCTGGTGGGATTCGTCGTGGCCCCCGACCTGGCAGCGGCCATCGGCGCGCTGGCGTTGTTCTCCGTGAGCCGGGGGCTGATCCCCGCGCCTCTGGCTGCCTGGGCTGGAGACGCGGCGCCGGCTGAGCAGCGGGGCCTGGCCATGGGCGCATTCCTGACCCTGGGGGATCTGGGCAGCGGTATCAGTCCCATCCTGGCGTACCTGATCATCGACTGGTGGGGCGTGCGCTGGGCCTATGCGCTGGGCGCAGTGGTGCTCGGCCTGGCGGTGCTGTTGCTGCTGGCGACCAAGTGGCTTGCCAGAAGTACTTCCGATCCGCGAATCCACGCGAATCCTCGCTAATTTCTCCTCTTATTCGCGTTCATTCGCATAGATTCGAGGATCGGGCATGGGAGGTGTGATGATCCCCATCATCTCGTTCGTGGGCAAATCGGGCACCGGCAAGACCACGGTCCTGGTGCAGGTGGTGGCCGAACTCGAGCGCCGGGGCTGGCGCGTGGCCGTCATCAAGCACGACGTGCACGGCTTTGACATCGATCAGCCGGGCAAGGACTCGTGGCGGCTGGCCCAGGCCGGCGCCGATGTCGTGATCATTTCCGCCCCGACCAAGTTCGCGCTAATCCAGCGGGTCCCCCGCGAGCGCACCATCGATGAACTGGCGGCTCTCGTGGCCGACGACGTGGACATCCTGCTCACCGAGGGCTACAAGCGAGGCCCCAAACCAAAGATAGAGGTCAGCCGCGCCGCCGCGAGCCATCAGCTTCTTTGCTCCGCCGACGAGCTGGTGGCCCTGGTGACGGACCAAGAATTCCCAGACCGGCCCGATTTGGACACCGTGCCCCGCTTTGCTCTCGATGATGTGGCCGGCGTGGCGGATTTGCTGGAGGAGCGTATGGAGGCAGCGAGGGGATGAGTGGGGAGTTCAGCGGCCTGGTCCTGGCTGGGGGCCGGAGCCAGCGGCTGGGACAGGACAAGGCCCTGGCGCGAATCGGCGAGGGCGGCCCCACCCTCATCGAGCAGGCCGTGGCGGTGCTGCGCCCCCTGTGCGACGAGGTGCTGCTGGTGGGCGGCGACCCGGTCAGCTATGCTTTTCTGGGGTTGCCGGTGGTGCCGGATGCCTACCCGGGGACCGGCGTGCTGGGGGGCATCTATTCCGGCCTGGGCGCCGCTACCCACGAGCACGCCCTGGCCGTGGGCTGCGATATGCCCTTCCTGAACCCGGCCCTGCTGCGCTACATGGTCGATCTGCCTCGCGACTATGACGTGCTGGTGCCTCGCTGGGCGCGCGAGGCCGGCGGCGCCGGCTACCTCTACACCCCCAAGAACGAGCTGGCGGCGCAAACCCTCCACGCCATCTACGGCCAGGCGTGCCGGCCGCACATGCGCGCGCTGTTAAAAGCCGGCGAGCGACGCATCATCGCCTTCTTCCCCCAGGTGCGGGTGCGGTACGTGGAGCCGGAGGCGGTGGCGCGCTTGGACCCGGCTGGCCGGTCGTTCTTTAACGTGAACACGCCGGCGCAGTTGCGTCGGGCAGAAAAGTTATTGCGGGGTTGACTTTTTTGCACGCGCCGGCCACATCAGCCGCTGCTCCGCCATACTTGAGCACCACCAGCGTGAAATCGTCAAAGGCCGGCGTGTCCCCCACGAAATCGGCTACGGCGTCGTTGACGGCCGCCGCGATGCCGGCCACGGACAGGCCCGCATTTTGCTGCACCACCTCTCTCAATCGCCCCTCGCTGAATTCTTCCTCTCGACTATTGATGGCGTCTGTCACTCCGTCGGTGTACAGCACCAGCACGTCGCCCTCCGCCAGGTCCACCTGGCGTTCTTCCAGGTCCACGTCCTCGACGATGCCCAGCACGATGCCGTCGGCACGCAGGCGCAAGAGCTCGCCGTCGCGGGCCCGGACCAGGAGCGGCGGGTTGTGCCCGGCGGAGGCGTAGGTCAACACGTGACGCCGGGTGTCCAGCACCGCGTAGAACGCCGTCACGAACAACTCTGAACGAGTATCGGCCAGCATCAGGGCGTTGGCGTGGCTCAGCACGTCGGCCGGCCCCCGGTCCTCCGAAGCCGTGGCCCGGATCAGGGTGCGGCTCAGGGCCATGAACAGCGCGGCGGGCACGCCCTTGTCCGAGACGTCGGCTATTACCAAACCCCAGCGTCCCCCCGGCAACTCGATAAAGTCGTAAAAGTCACCGCCCACCTGGCGGGCGCTGCGCCAGTCGGCGGCCACCTGCCAGCCGGGGATGGCAGGGCAGCTATCTGGCAGGAAGCTGGCCTGGATCTGGCGGGCCACTTCGAGCTCGCGCTCCAGGCGCTCCTTGGCCGCCATCTCGCGGTAGAGTTGCGCCGTCTCCACGGCAATGGCCGCCTGGTTGGCGATGCCCTGCGCCACGTCGATGCGGCGGGAGGTAAAGCGGGTCGATTCCGCTGCATAGTCCACCACCATGAGCCCCATGACCTCGCCCCGGGCCACCAGGGGCAGCGCCAGCAAGCCTTTCACGCCAAAGGCCTCGACCAGCTCGGGGGGGAGCAGCTCGTCGCGCCGGGGTTCGTTCATCACTGCGGGCCGGGGATCGCGCCGCATGGCTTCCAGAGCCGGCATCTCGGCCGGGCTGAATCGCAAGGCCATGAATGCGTCCAGCATGGACCGGGGCAGCCCGTAGACCTGGCTAGGATAAAAGACCTGGGATCCCTCGTCCCACAGCAGGATGCTGCACCGGTCCACGCCCACCAGCAGGGGGGTGATGCGCGCCACCGTACTCAGAACCTCGTCCAGATTCGTGAGCCGGCCCACGGCCTCGGCCACCTGGAGCATGGCCGTGGAGATCCAGGCCTCCTCTTGCAACGCCTCGTAGAGTTGCGCGCTCTCGATGGCGATGGCCGCCTGGTTGGCCATGCCGGCGACGATGGCCTCGGCGCGGGCCGGGGACTGCTGCGCCTGGGGGTTAAAGTCCACCAGCATTACGCCCAGGACCTCGTTCTTGCTGATGAGCGGCAGGGCCAGCACCGCGTCCAACTCCCAGGCCGTGATCCACGAGGCCGGGAGCCGCCCGTCGCCGGGCACGTCCGAGACTTTTTGGATACGTTTGCTCAGGCGGGCTTCGTCCAGCAAGAGGATCTCGCCGGGCCGGAGACGTAGCCTGTCAAAGTCCGCCTGGGCCGAATCGCTCAGGCCAAACGCGGCGGCGGCGGTATACGTCTCCTCTTCGTGGTCCCACAGGAAGACCAGGCAGCGGTCCACCCCCACCAGGATGGGCGTGAGGCGCACTACCGTATCCAGGATGTCCTCCAGGCGCGTGAGATTGGACAGGGACGCGCCCACCTGGAACAGGGCCGTGGTGACCCAGGCTTCTTCTTGCTGTTCCTGGACCAATCGCGCGTTCTCCACGGCGATGGCGATCTGGTCGGCTAGGCTTTCCAGCAGGGTCTGGTCGTGGGCGTCAAAGGCATCCAGTCGGTCGCTGGCCACGTCCAACACCCCTACCATCCGATCACCGGCCCTGAGGGGGACGGTCAGCTCGGAGCGGACCTCCGGCAGATGTGACATGAGCAGGTAGCGCGACTCGGTGCTGACGTCAGGAACGTAAACGGCCTGTCCCTCCCGGGCGGCCCAGGTGGTCAGCCCTGGTCCATCGATGGGGAGACGAATCGGGGGCGAGGGCGTGTTTGCCCTAGGGATCTGGTCGCGATCTATAGCGCCGTATGCAAAGACCACCCAGTCGTCTTCCACCAGTCCGATCGCTACATAGTAGTAACCAAAGGTCTCGCGTACCAGGCGGACCACCTGGCGCAGCAATTCGTCCAGGTCGAGGATGGCGGCAATACGCCGGCTCACCTGGTTCAGAAGGCTGAGTTGCTCAGCGCGCTGGCGCTGGGCCTGGTACAACTGCGCGTTGTCGATGGCGATGGCAGCCTGGCGGGCAAAGGCCGCCACCAGATCGGCGGTTTCCTGGTCGTAGCGGTCCAGCTCGCACTTGTCGATGGTGAGTACGCCCAGGAGTTGATCCTGGACCAGCAATGGCGCGCCCAGGCACGAGTGCGCCGGCTTGACGCCGGCCAACTCCTCAAAGGGGTCCGGCTCGTGGGCGTCGCGGAAGACGATGGGCCGGCGCTCGTCCACCAGCCGCCGCAGGCGCGGGCTGTCCTCCAGCGCGAACGTGGCCGCCAGGGCCCGGGCCGGGTCAGGGAAGCCCTTCTCCGCCGTGACGTGGAGCCGGTCGCCGCGCAGGAGCAGGATGGCGGCGATGTCATAGTCCACCACCAGGTCCAGTTGTTCCAGCAGCCGATTGAGCACCTGGTCCAGGTCCAGGGTGCTGCCGACCGTCTCCGCCACCTGGCGCATGACGTCCGCCACCTGCCGCCGGTGGCGCTCTGATTCGAACAAGCGGGCGTTCTCGATGGCAATGGCGGCCTGGGAGGCCAGCAGCATCAGCCGTTCCCGATCGCGCCACTCGTAGGGTTGTTCGTCCCGGCGATTTATCACCTCGATGACGCCGATGGTGCCGGCCTTGCCGACGAGGGGCACCGCCAGCAGGTTCCGGGTGATAAAGCCGGTCCTGTCGTCCAGGCGATAGATGCGCGGGTCCGTGTGGGCCTGGTTCACGATGAGGGGCTCGCCGCTGGTGAACACGGCCCCGGCGATGCCCTGGTCCGGTTGCAACCGCACGCCACGCACCGCCGCGCCTTTGGCCCCCAGGACGATGCGGAAGACCAGTTCGCCGGTTCGTTCGTCCTGCAAGAGCAGGGAGCCGGCCTCGCTGTTCAAGAGTTGCACGGCGCGCTCCATGATCTGGGTCAGGATCTCCTTCGGGTCCAGCGATGAGGTGATGGCCCGGCCGATCTCGTTCAGGTTGGTGAGTTCGCGCACGCGCTCTGAGGCCAGTTGGTAGAGGCGCGCGTTCTCGATGGCGACGGCTATCTGGTGGGCGATGACTGACAGGGTGCGAAGTTGCTCCTCCGTAAAGGCGTTGGGCCGGCGACTGCGCACCGAGATGCTGCCGATAAAGTTGGGGCCCACCATCAGGGGCACGAACAACGCGGCGAGGGTGACGACGTCGGTGGTCTGGGGGGTGAAGGGGAGTTCCTCGCGGCGGCTGTCGTGAATGAGCAGGGGGCGCTTGTGTTCGGCCATCCAGACCATCCCCTCGCTCAAGGGAAGCACCACGCGGGGCCGGCGCACGCCTTCTTCCACCCACACCTGGGCGATGAAATGTTCCCCGTCGGCGTCGATGAGACCCAGCATGAAATTGGTGGTATCGAGAATACGGCTCGCTTGCTCGTAGGTGAGTTCGCAGAGCCCGTCCACATCCAACTGGGCCTGGACGATGGAGCGCCCCAGATCGTCAAAGGTGGTCAGCTCTGCCACGCGGGTCTGGAGGCGTTGCCTCACGTGGAACATGTGCTGAAGCACATAGCCTACCACGATCACGGCCAGGGCTATCAGCGCCAGCGTCAGCGGGCCCTGGGTATAGGCCCCGACGATGAGCAAGGAAAACGGCAGCGGCAGGAATTCGACCAGGAGCGACGTGGTGATGATGCCACGTAGGAATTTGAGGAGGGTTTGGCGACCACCAGCCACCAGGGTCAGCCCGGCCCAGCCCAGGTGATCCAAGGCGAACCACGTGACCATGAGCAGGGCCAGGGGCAGCAAGAGGGCCGGCGTGAGAGTGGCAAAGGCCAGTTGCCCCCCGGTAGCCAGGTACAGCGCGCCGCTGCTCAGGGCCATGAGTGCTTTGAGGCCGCTGTTGAACAGGGGGACGGCGACGAGATCGGTGGGGGCGGTCTGGCGATGGCGCACGGCGCGCAGCACCAGGTAGACCAGGCCGCTGACGCTGGCGACCCAGGCGCCGGGCACCGGCCCCAGGATGATGATGGCGGCCACGTCCACCACGCCCACCAGGCTGTGCCGGGCCTCCGGGGCCACGTGAAACCCAAACCGCTTGACCACGACCGAGAGGCCGGTGAAGGCAACCAGGTAGCCCAGGAACGGGATCCAACCCAGGGCACCGGGCAGAGTGTCAAACGAGATCAGGGTGGCATAGGCCAGTGTGCCATAGCCGGCCAGTCCGATGACCAGGCAGTAGGGCCAGATGCGATGTGGGTGTGTGTCTGGCATGAGAGTCCTCTAATGCACGAAAGGCCGCCACGCCATGCGATCGCAGGCAGGCGGCCCGGGGCCTTGCGGTTCTGGTCGCGAGGGGGTTTAGTAGCTGCCCACGGCCAGCACGTCGTCGTCGTATATCTTGAACAGCTTGTCCAGCCCGGCCAATTCCAGGACGTCCTTGATGTTGGGCGGGACCTCCGAGAGGCGCACGTCGCCACGGTTCCAGCGTTTGGCTTGCTTTAGCGCGGAGACCATCACGCGCAGGCAGGCGCTGCTGGTAAAGGTCACGTCCTTCATACTCAACACGATCCGGTAGCGGTCATCGTCCAGAATGCCTTGCAGGACTTTTTCCAGTTTCGGTGCGGTCTTGCTGTCGATACGCCCACCAACTTTTACCAGGTCCACGCGGTTCAAACGGGTGTGGTTGATCTCGAACATTCCGGTTACCTCCTTCGACTGATAGCGATTAATCATCAGGCCCAACGGCTCTCATTATACCACATGGGGACGCGAAACACAATATCAGCCTCACGGTTTCACGGGGCCCGGCGCGTCATGTCGTCCGGCACCGGCACCCCCAGCAGTTCCAGGATGGTGGGAGCAATGCTCATGATGTGGCGTCGTTCCCGGCGACCGCCGCCGTTCGTACCATCGCGGAGGATGAATATCCCGTCCTGGGCGTGGTTCGCATCGTCCGGGCCGATGTCGTTCTCAAAGGTGTGCACGGCTCCCAGGCCCACGCTGCCCACGCTTCGCCACGCCAGGTTGCCAAAGTAGATGATGAGGTCCGGGGGGATGTTGTTGACCTCGCGGTACACGTCCTGTGGTTTAAAGACCCGCGTGCCAATGTTGTGGCCCTCCGGGTCCGTGATGGCCTCCAGTTTGGCGACGAGTTCGTCGCGGGTGTGCTCATAGTCCGCGGCCGGGATCACGCCCTGCGGCTCGCGGCCCTGGACGTTGAGGAATAGCCGGCCATAGTAGCCGCCGGCCCCCCACGCCCGGGTGCGGCCCCAGTCGATCTCGGTTTTGCTCAGGGGCGTCAGCTTGTCGGGCTGCTCCTTGAGAGTCAGATAGCCTTCTTGCATCAGCCACTCGTTGATGCAGATGCCACCCACCATCGCCTGGGCGCCGTGGTCGGAGACGACCAGCACCGCCGTTTCATCGTCGAGCAGGGCCAGCAGCTCTCCGATCTCGCGGTCCAGGTAGCGGTAATACTCTTTGATAGCATTCTCGAACGGCGAGCCGGGCTCGTACTTGGGATGGGCCGGGTCGGAATACTTCCAGAACCCGTGGTGGATGCGGTCCGGCCCCATGGCCACCATCATGAAAAAGTCCCAGGGGTGCGTGCGGGCCAGGTGGCGCACCACGCGGAACCGTTTCTCTGTCATTTCATAGATCTGGCGCAGGAGCCAGTCCTTGTTCTCGGTGCGGAAATTGGGCACGTCCAGCATGTATTCGCCCACCACTGCTGCGATCTCGTCGCGCAGTTCCGGCGGATAGGTGTACTGGCTCCGAGTACTGGGCGTGAGAAAGCTGGTGATCATCTCACCGTTGATGGGCGTGGGCGGGTAGGTCTGGGGCACGCCCACCAGGATGGAGCGCTTGCCGGCCTTGTCGAGGACGTTCCACACCCGGTCGGCCTTGACCGCGCGAGACGTGGCGATGTTCATCTGGTCGTAGGAGTGATCGGCGCGGTTGCGAAAGCCGTAAAAGCCCAACTCGCCCGGGTCCTTGCCGGAGAGCATACAGCTCCAGGCCGGCACCGTGATGGGAGGGACGGTGCTTTCCAACTCGCCGTAGACGCCCTGGTCCATGAGCCGGCAAAAGTTGGGCAACTCGTCGCGCCACTGGTCAAAGACGAGTTGTGGCGTCAGGCAGTCCAGGCCGATGACAAAAACCTTTTGCCCGGCGGTCTTGGGTTTGGGAGCTGGCTTTTCGCCGTTCACCTCGCGATAGCCATTGATGAGAATCTCGGCCACCTCCGGGCGCGTGAACTCGGGCGGCGGGGCCTCACCGCGCTTGAGCATCTCGCGTACCTGGGTGCCGCTGAGGAACATGTGGTTCGCGGGATCGTGGGGGCACGTCTTGGCGGTGACGACCGCGCCGCAGAGCTTGCAGTAGAAGGCATGCTCAAAGAACAGAGGGGTGATCCCCAGTTCCCCCGGCGCGAACTCGTCAAAGATGAGTTGCGCGTCGTAGGTGCCATAGTATTTGCCCACGCCGGCATGGTCGCGGCCCACGACAAAGTGCGTGCAGCCATAGTTC
>Ga0190284_1000766_pt1 | contig 16366 bp, 15 predicted proteins | sample 48691812_MG_FD_161668 | JGI IMG/M metagenome (GOLD analysis project Ga0190284, IMG submission 161668) | Hydrothermal vent microbial mat bacterial communities from Southern Trench, Guaymas Basin, Mexico - 4869-18-1-2_MG | ecosystem: Environmental > Aquatic > Marine > Hydrothermal vents >...
TGGGGTTGGGCAGCTACAAGACAGCCTGGGCGATGCTCCATAAACAAGGCCTTAATCGCTGTGGCAGCCGAGGCGGCACCCGGTAGGGGTAAAACGATTGGTCGAATCAGGCTGCGTCATATTCCCGATACCACCAGAACGACATTGCGTGGATTTATCGGCCAGGCGATTGAGCCGGGCGGCATCGCCAGGCAAGCTCTTCTATCGGCTGGCGCGACAGGCCGTGCGGGTCGAGCCTGTTCCATTCCATTTGCTGGCCAACCACAAGAAATAGTGGTCGGTGGAGTCAAGTAAATACCCCCTAAAAAAAATCCGTGTAATCCGTGGACTGTTTTTTCTATTGCCTGTTGCCTATTTGCCAATCACGTTTCCTGGATTTCTTTTGTTTTGGCTTCGAGTATTTCGGTAACTTTCTTTTCGTAGTCGTTGGTGAGTTTTTGGATAGACTCTTTGCCCTTCTTGGCTTCGTCTTCGGTCAGGTCTGACGCTTTTTGTTGAGCGTCGGTTTCCTTGTTGCCGTCGCGTCTGGCGTTGCGGATAGCTACGCGCGCAGCCTCTGCCATTTTCTTGACTTGCGAAGCCAGCTGATTCCGCCGTTCTATCGACAGGGGCGGCACGGTCAGGCGGATTACCTTGCCCTCGCTGCTGGGGGTTATGCCCAGGTCGCTAGCCTGGATAGCTCGCTCGATGTCCTTTAGGCTGCTCGGGTCGAAGGGCTTGATGATAATCATATTGGCCTCTGGCGTGGATATCGTCGCAAGCTGACGCATCTCCGTCGGCGAGCCGAAATACTCCACCTTGATGTGGTCCACCAGCCCCGCAGAAGCTCTGCCCGTCCGAATACCCCGCAACTCCTTGCGAAGATACTCCAAACAGGTTTCCATATTGTCTTCAACCGTAAAAAGAATTTCATCCATAATAATACCTGCCTTTTGTGCCTACTACATTTTTTGGAAGAAGTTACCGGAAAACATATTAGCCTAACTTGTCGAATCGTGGAAGCGGTTTTTTTCACGAACGCCCCGCCAGCTGTCCGCGGAAAAAATGGCTACTTGCGTTTGGCCCGTGGGGGTGCTATTCTGCCGGGCTTGTTTCAAGAAACTAAAAACGCGAAGGAGTTACCTTATGAGCGATGAATTGGCCTATGTCCTTATCACACCGTACAGTCTGTGCAAAAGTCGCACCGGCGGAATTATCAGCCGAGTACTGGCCCATACCAAACTGGAGTTTATCGGCGCGAGAATGTTCGTGTTTTCCGACGAGTTCCTCGACGCCTACAAAGAAGTCCTCTGCGGTGCGGATATGGACCCTGCCGTCAAACAGGCATGGCACGATTATGTGGACAACAAGCTCCGCCAGGACAACCCGTACAACATGCTGCCCCGCTGTATGCTGCTGTTGTTCCGCGGGCCAAACGCTGTGCGACATATAAAGGAAGATGTTGTAGGCTCGTTCACAGAACAGCTCGCCGGCGATACGGTCCGCGGCACGTTTGGCGACTTTATCCGCGACGAAAACGGCAAGATTCACTACTTCGAACCGGCAGTTATCACAGGCTGCGACCCTCAACTCAACGGCGAACAACTCAAACTCTTCGCCAAATATGCAAGCACCGACGGCGGCGTGCTCGAGGGACAAATCGAATACGGGAAGGGCGATGTGCAGACAACGCTCGTGATGCTCAAGCCCGACAACTTCGAACGCCGAAGCAGAAGGCCTGGCAATATCATCGACACCTTTAGCCTGACCGGACTGAGAATCGTCGGAGCAAAACTCTTTAGCATGACCGTCGCACAGGGCGAAGATTTTTATGGCCCGCTGAAAAATATCTTCGTCAAAAAACTCAAATTCCTCGTCTCCAAGCGGGTAAACGAAAGGCTGGGCGACGCGTTCGCATTCCCGTTCACCGAGGACGACGCCGAGACGATAGCTGACATGTTCGCCGAGCGAAACGCCACCTACGAATTCAACAAAATCGTCGAGTACATGACCGGCGTGAACCCGGACGCTATCGGTGAAGACGAAAAAGCCTCCACCAGCAAGGCGCGGTGCCTGGCTATGCTGTACGAAGGCGTCGACGCCATCGAAAAAGTGCGAACCGTCCTGGGCTCGACAGACCCAAGCAAAGCTGAGCCTGGCACAGTGCGGAGCGACTTTGGACGAGACCTCATGCGCAACGGCGCACACGCGTCGGACTCGCCGGAAAACGCGATGCGCGAACGGAAAATCGTAGGCCTGGCCAAAGACAGCGAAGGCGAGACCTGCGATATCGCAAACATTATTAACGAATATCTCAGCTAAAAAATGTAGCACAGTCACCCCCGGCTGTGAAAATTTGGCCTTATAAAAAACACAGCCGAGGGCGGCTGTGCTACATGATGCTCATTCAAACTAGCCTGTTTGGCCAAACCGGACGGTTTGAGGAAGTAATATGACTTTGCAAATAGAGACTATATCGCTCGGGCCGTTGGAGACGAATTGTTATGTCCTTTGGGCAGACGGGGAGCCAGGCCTGGCTTGGCTGGTCGATATCGGCATGTGGTCCAAGCCTTTGGTCGAGCTGCTGCGAGGCCGCCAGCTGACCCCCAGCCGCATCCTGCTAACACATGGCCACGGCGACCACATCGGCGGGGTCGAGTATATCAAACAGACATACTCACAGGCGATTCTCTGCTGTCCAGACGGGGACAAGGAAATGCTCACCAGCCCCGAGCTGAACCTCTCTGCCACTTTCCTGATGGGCATATCCTCGCCGGAGGCTGATGAAATTCTTCGCCCCGGCGACGAGTTGAACCTCGGCCAATTGCAATGGCAGGTGCTGGACACGGCAGGCCACACGCCCGGCGGGGTGAGCTTTTATTGCCCCTCCGCCGGGGTTGTTCTTACCGGCGACGCGCTGTTCGCAGGCAGCATCGGGCGAACCGACATCCCACGCGGCGACGCGGAGCTGCTGGTCGAAAACATCCGCAAGAATCTGCTGACTCTCCCCGGCGAGACCCGCGTATATCCGGGCCATGGCCCCGCTACAACCATCGCCGCCGAGCTGGCCAACAACCCGTATGTACAATAACCCGTAGCGTGTAGCACAGCCGCCTCGGCTGTGGTTGTTTCGTAACATGGGCGTCTCGCCCATGTATTTTCCGTTTCTGCCATACAACCCAGGCACTTATTTGCCATGTTTACTATAGCCACAGCAAATAAGTGCTGGGCATGACCTGCGAACTAAACCTGTTCCAGTTTTTCCCGTAGCCACCCGGCGGAGATTCCACTAACAGTAAATTCTTTATGCGGGCTGGTCAAGCCAGCAGAGATAGCTACATCGCGACGGCTCACCCCAAGCGACCGGGCCAATATTTCCGCGATGGCCCGGTTCGCCCGGCCCCTTTCCGGAGCCGTGGCTGTGGCTATTTTCAGAGCGCCGCCCAGAACCCCGAGGACTTTATCCCGCGATGAATTCGCCGTAACCTTCACCGCCACCACAGCCCCGCCTGGCACATCGCGAATGTCGAGTTTATCGATGTCTTTCATAGAAATCGCTACAAGCTATAACCAGCCCGGAGCGTTTTTTTACTCCAACATGCCAGCGGTTTTTGCATAGTCAAACACTCCCCCGGCATCGACTATCTCAGCTACATCACCCAGCGATTCCAGCTGATAACTCTGGCCTGTCGTGAGATTTTTCACCAGGGCAGTCTGTGTGTCCAGCTCGGCCTGGTCGCCTGTGGAGAACTTTTCCACCAACCTATCAGCCGTCTCGAACGGTGCGCAGTATCCGCCATTGACGCAGTTGCGGAAAAATATCCGCGCGTAGCTTTCCGCTATCACCACGCCGCAGCCTGCCTCGGCGATAGCCAGTGGAGCGTGCTCGCGCGACGAGCCACAGCCGAAGTTTCGACCAGCCACGATAAGGGAAAACTCGCTTCGGAAGGAGTCTTCCGCGGTAAACTTCACCCCGCCGCCCGGCAAACCCGACTGCCCCTGCGGCACGCCGCTCATGGCATATCGCCCAAAAAACTTCCGCTCGTCAGCCTCAGCTGGATTGTAGCTGAGAAACTCCGCGGGGATTATCTGGTCGGTATCGATATTGTCGCCGACGACAAACACCTTGCCTTGTATTATTCGTTCCATGGCTAGATGATAACACACACTCCGCTACTGAACAAGCCCAGGAAAACAGGCAAGCTGGGAATAGGCAATAGGCACAAACTTCCCCCTATTCTCTACTTGCCTATTTGCCTATTGCCTATATGCGTGTGTGAGATTTTTCCATGGCTTTCCATAACTATTGTTTTTGTACAGATTTTAGCCGTGTTTTGTGGCATAAGATTTACTTCGGATTTCAGATTGCGGATTTCGGATTGTTTCGCGAAACCAGCTCAATCCGAAATCTGAAATCCAAAATCCGAAAATTGCCTCGGATAACAATCCAGTTTTATGTCCGCACACGATGCCCAATGGTAAGACCAGGATTTAATTTCGCTCACCTATATGCCTATTTCATGGTTCCTTTTTCCGTAAAAGTTATTATGCTGGTGTGCTATGTCGGACTTCAAAATCATAGTTTTCGATCTGGACGGAACGCTGACCAACCCCGAGCAGGAGATGCTCGGAGCGGCAGCCTATGCGCTGGAGCATTTCGGTATGGAAAACATCGACCCGGAAAAGCTCAGGCTATTTCTGAAAGTTCCGCTTCTGCACTGTTTCGAGGAAAATTTTGGCCTGACCCACGACCAGGCGAACAAAGCCTTTCAGCATTACTGGTATTATGCGGGTACTTTTGGCGTGCAGAAAAATGTACCTTACGAGGGCGTGCCCGAGCTGCTTGCTGAGCTGAAAAATCGCGACAAAAGAATCGCCATCGCCACCGCTCGGAAAACCAACAACGCCCGGCAGATAGTCAAAGCCAACAAACTCGACAGCTATTTTGAACACGTCATGGGTGCCAGCGAGGAAGACGATCGGCGAACAAAGAAAATGATTATTTTCGACCTGCTCTGCAAGATGGCTCCTTATGAGGATAGCCAGGTCGTTATGATAGGCGACCGCGTGGTCGATATTCAAGGTGCCCATGACAACGGCATTAGCTCCATCGCGGTAACGTTTGGACAAGAGCCTCGCGAAGATTTAGTCAAAGCCAATCCAACATACCTGGTGGATAGTGTGCAGGAAATGGCCAGAATTCTGCTGGATTAGAATGGGCAAATAGGCAACAGGCAAGTAGGGGACAGGCAATAGTGCGGAGGGAAACAGCAAATGATGAATTTCGAAATCCGAATTCCGAATCAATGACGAATTCCGAATGACGAAAAAATGACCAAGGCCCAATAAAGATACACAGATGAGCTGATTGCAAAACTATTCGGGAATGTAGCACAGTCGCCCTCGGCTGTGTTGAACTTGCTATATTTACAGTGTTTTTTACACAATCTTCCCAGCCGAGGGCGGCTAGGCTACATTTTTGCAATTAGCTCAGATTACACGGATTTTTTTTTAAGAAGATTACACCGATTTGTTAATCAAAAAAAATCCGTGTAATCTCTTTTCAATCGGCGCAATCCGTGGACCGCTGTTTTTGCTTTTACTGATTACTGATTACTGATAACGACAGGCTGAATGAAGTCGCTTGACAGAATTGCCCGGTTTGTAATAGAATGTTTCGCGATGGCTGAGGTTGATGTTGACAGCAGGCATGTCGCGGTAAATTGAATATCCCGGGGCCGTAGCTCAGTTGGGAGAGCGACGCGTTCGCAATGCGTAGGTCGAGAGTTCGAATCTCTTCGGCTCCAGTGTTCCAACCCTCAGCTCTGAGAAAGGGCTGAGGGCTTGGCTCGTTTTCAAAACACGAATACCACGATTTTTTTATTCGTGCCATTCGTGTTCCGCTGTTTTTGCTTTTATCGACAACCAAAAACTTTTATCTTTGTGTTCTATGCGTTCCTTCGCGGTGGATTTTTTGCTTTTACTGACAACTTTTTCTGGAGTTTGCTGTGGGACTTTCGGGGAAGAAAATTGCGATAATGCTCGACGAGCAGTACCAGGAGATGGAAGTCTGGTATCCGTATTATCGTTTCGTTGAAGCCGGTGCGAAGGTCGACCTCATCGCCCCTCAGGCCCAGCGGGAGTATCATTCCAAACTCGGTTATCCGTGTCGCTCGACCTACTCAGCCCAGGAGGTTCGCGGCGACGCCTACGACGCTGTGATTGTCCCCGGCGGGTGGTGCCCGGACTTTATGCGACGCAGCGAGATGATGATAGGCTTCATTCAGCAGTGCGTCTCAGCGGAAATTATCCTGGCTGCGATCTGCCATGGCGGGTGGATGCTCTGCTGCACCGACGCCCTACGAGGCCGACGCGCGACAAGTTTCGTCGCTATCAGGCACGACATGATAAACGCCGGCGCCAAGTGGGTGGACGAGCCTTGCGTGGCGGATGGAAACGTGATAACCGCCCGCAAACCCGACGACCTGCCAGCCTTCTGCCTGGCTATCGCAAATGCCCTGACCAAAACGTGACATGATGACGTGATTAAAAAAAATTTTTTTCTCGCTTTTTTTTTGCATTGGCGGTATAAGGGGAAGCTGTTGGAACCGGAGGAGTTCGAGAAAAGTTCTCGATCCGTCCGGTGAACTCGATTGGCACGTGAGTTCTTCCATGGTTTTGTACCAGGTTTTTTTGTCAGGCGGGTGTTCTGCGTGGCTTGTGGAACCTTGGGATACAAAACTGTGGGGTCGGTGTGCTTTTTCATAGGAGCCATTACAATGGCGACAGGTACAGTGAAGTGGTTTAATGACACCAAGGGTTACGGATTCATCACCGGCGATGACGGCACAGACGTGTTTGTGCATCACGGCGATATCATCGGCGACGGCTTCAAGTCGCTGGCTGAAGGCGAAGCCGTCAGCTTTGACGTAACGCAAGGCGAGAAAGGCCCCAAGGCTACGAACGTCCGCAAGGGCTAGTATCTCGCAAGGTCAAAACAAGAAGCGCCGGCCCGGATGGGTCGGCGTTTTTTTTTCGCATCTCGCGGGTTTTTATTTTTACTGATTACCGGTAGCCCGGTGTCGTGGAAAGCCTCAGCCTTCTCCCGTATCATTCCCGCGAAGCTCGTCCTCGACCTGATCGGGGAGCGGGAATCCAGGGGTTTGTCCAAATATACATGGATTCCCGCCTGCGCGGGAATGACAAAGAAAAAACATGGGCGGGACGCCCATGCTACGTGTCAGGTTTTTATTGAGTCGAGCATTAGTACCGACGTTGGGCCGAAGATTAGGACAGGTAGGAACGCTCCCCAGAAGTCCGGCAGGCCCATGTACCTCGCGGCGTAGATGAATATGTAAAACACGCCGACCATCAGCACACACAGCCCAGCGGATGCTTTGATGTTCCGCTGGCGGGAGAGGATGAACGGCAAGCCCAGCAGCAGCATTATCAGGTTGTTCAAAGGCTCAGCGAAGCGGATGTATTTGGTCATTCGCACAGCTCGGGGGTTGTTGGCTCGCTTTAGTTTCAGCAGCGAGGTCAGCTCGGAGCTGGACATATAGTCCAGCCAGCGCCCCGCCTGCCTAAGTCCAAGCTCGCTTGGCGTCAGGTCGGACTCTCGAAATATCCTGCCCTCTTCCAGCACCCATTTAGACTCGCGCGGGTCGCCGCCAGACCAGGTCGCGCTGCTGGCCAGGATCATCGCGAGCACATCCTGGCCATCTTTGGTGCGGAACACGAACTTAGGCCTGTCCAGCCTGGCTTGGCCATAGACGTTTTTCACCTCGCCCGTTTGCGGGTCCGTTACTGTTTTCAAAACAGGCCAACGGACAAACTGCTCTGCCCGGATGGTCATGTTAAATTCCGGATCATCGAGCGATATATTCCTGGCTCCGCGGATCCGATTGGCTGGGGGCACGGAGTCTCGCTTGCCCGCTTGTTTCTCCCGGCGACATTCAGCTACCAGCGCGTCGACGATTTTCCCAGGCCCGATAACGGTCGTGACAGCGTCGGTGGTCTGGTTCTGCCGCCAAACTCGCTCGCCGGGCTTGGCTACCTTCGCCAACTCGCCGTCAGCGGCAAGCCAACCCGAGAGTTCCCTGCCCGCCTTGTCTATCAGCACGCCGGGGGTAGCCTGCTTGGCAAGAAGATGTCCGAGGTAATTGAACTGCTCGTCGCGAAAGATAGCCAGGGGATATTGCATCGTTTCCGTGCTCGTAGCATAATTGCCCGACCACCAGACCGTCCTGTCGCCGTCGGAAAAAAATCGTATCTGGAACCAGTCCTTGCTGCTTTGGCTGTCCGCTGAGCGTATGAGCTTGTCCTTGACGTTGGGTATGACGAACTCCTGGTCGATAATAATCAGCCCGCTCATAGCGATGGCGCAGAGTATGATAGGCCAGACCACGCGATGCAAACTCACGCCCGATGCGAGCATAGCGGTCAGTTCGTTGGAGTGGTTCATCCGGGCCATGGTGAAAGCTGCAGCGGCGACGATGATAATGCCCCCCATCTGCGTGATATAGACGAAGGCGTTGAAAAAATAGTAACTACATATATACGCCGCTACGCTTAAAATCCCCTCGTCGCTCTCGGTGAACTCGTCCATCTGCGTGAACATATCCACGACGACCCGCAGCGTCATCATCACGATAAACCACATCAGCAGTGAGTGCAGAAACGTCCGCACGATATATCTGTCGAGTGTTTTAACTATCATCGTTTGCCCAGTCGATAGTAGATTACAATGTCTATCAGCAGCAGCGCAGCCATGCCGCCCCAGATAACGATATAGCCGCCCGTCGTGGAGGAGTCCGGGTTGGATATCATCCGCTTGCCCATGAGGATCATCACTATTATTCCCGCAGCTGGTATCACTGAAATCGCAAAGGCGGTGAGAAACTGTCCGCCGCGGGATATCACGCCCAAAGCTGCGCCCATGGCGACCAGCAGCGCGCAGCTGAGTCCGTAAGCTATGCGGAAGTTCATTTCCGCTTCGATTTGGCCTCGGATTTTCGCGGTGCGGTGTTTGGTCAGGCTGTCGATGCCAGCTATAACTCTGCGGCTGGTCGTGAAATCGCCGGGCCTCTCCAGCAGATCGACCATGGGCACCTGCTCAAACTGTTCGTCCCTTGGCAGTGGCAGCGAGCCTGAGTCCCAGCGACTTTTGCGGGGCGCCTCGGACTGCCTGTCGACAAGCCTGCCAGGCAAACGAAGCCTGCCCATCAGCTCGATCATCAATGTGTTGCGTCGCCGAACCGGGTCCCACGAAGCTACGACTTTGCCACGGTCAGCTTGGTACAACATCTCGCCCTTCTCGTCGTGCAGCCTGACCGCGACACGCTTGGCCAGGCCTGAGGCCCCCTTGCCCGAGGTCAAAATGACGGTGTCCCTGCTGAGCTTGGCCCGGCCGGCTGAGATATCATACGTGCGGCCGCCCGAGCGAATTCGACCATATACTCCGCCATCGTTGACCGCGTCTGTTAGCTCCTGCAAAATTCTGCTTCGGCGGGTCTGTTTGCGGTACCGCTCCATCTTGCTCTTTATCTCGGAATGCTGCGTCGGGTCGCGGTACATACTGATAAGCGAGCCCCAGTCGAAAAAGGCGGGCTTGTCCTTGCTGGGGTTGTCCAGCTCGAAATTCATCAGCGAGCCACTCTTCAACTCGCCCTGGATGCTGGCTTTGTTCGTGATAGGCCCGACGGGATTTTCCATCGCGACCGAGGCGTAGTACTTACCCGTGCCCTCGTCGCGCTTGACATTCAAAGCGGCGGACTTGGCTACGAGCACATCCACGAGCGGCGCGACCTTGCCGGTCTTGGGGTCTCGCCGCAATGCAAACCGACCAGCTACCACGCCGACGAGAACATCTTTGTCCTCGTCCACCTGCGTCGCGTGGACGATGATGGTGTTGGAACCCTTGTCGAATTTGACATGGCTTTCTTTTTGGATCAGATGATAGGCGATTCGCCGGATATTCTGCATGACGGTTCGCTGGGCCTGGCGGGCCATGCCCGGGGATACGAAGTTCGTCAGCGTCAGCGTGATAATCGAAACGCCCAAGCCCAGTGCCAGGGCGGGCTTGAGCATAGCGAAAACCGAAATTCCGCTAGCCCGGCAGGCGAGCATCTCGCGATCCTGACTGAATCTGCCATAGACGATGGTCGTGGCGAACAGGGCTGCGAAAGGCAGGGTGAGGGTAACCATCACCGGCAGCGTATAGCCAAACAACATGCCGACCTGCCCCGCAGCCAGGCCACTTTTGCGCAGCGGCTCGATGATGGCGAATACCGTCATCACCATCGTAAAAGACACGACCGAGAGACACGTTATCCGCAGCAGGTCGCGACCTATATATGTATGTAAAGTTCGCAGCACTTTTCAGTAACCAGGTTTTGTTGGTTTTTTTACAAGGCCAGGCTCGCCCACGCTCACCGAATACTCTACAGCCTGGCAGGGTCGCAGTCCACGATATTATCGACACGATATTCCTGACGCGTGCGAGATTAAAAATCGCGGGAGTTTGCAAAGGAGGTAAAAGTAGGGTATAAGAATCGTAACAAGGCGGTGTATTTGAATCGGTTGACGCTACGTAGCCAATAGATCAGCTGAAGCTCTCAAAACGACCCTCACAACGGGCTACAACATGCTTGTTTGCAGAATTGTAGCGAGAGATTCAGCCTTCCAAGCTGAATGTTGTAAGTTCGACTCTCATCGTCCGCTATGCCAAAACCCTACAGACACAACATTGGAGAAAGCGACAATGCCAAAAGGCAATGCAATTGCAGGCCAGTCCGGCGGGCCTACCAGCGTTATTAATTCTTCGCTGGCGGGTATCGTCAAGGCCGCTAAAGATGTTGGCGAAATCACCGGCGTCTTCGGCATGAGGTGGGGCATCGAGGGTTTCATGGCTGGGGATATCGTCGACCTCGGAGCGGAGGACAGGTTCGCCAATGTCGAATACGGCGTGATGGTTTCACTCTGCCGTCAGCCTGACCCGCAGTACAAATGCACCACCGGCACCTCGCCGCTTTGCGATGTAGCTGTCCGGGCCAAAGAGGGCAAGCGCCTATTACGCAAGGCTGTGCGCGAGGAGTTTCGCTACAAGGCTGAGCCTGGTCAATATATGATTATCGCTCGCGATGGCAAGCCCTGCAAAGTGTCCGCAGAGGAAGCTCTCCGCGAGGCAGAACAAGGAAAAGATACATAACCCCATACCGAAAGGATTAAACCATGAATTCACAAGACAAGAAGTACACCGAGTTCGCACTTTGTCGCGAGATGCTCGACACAGTTGGTGTCGTTGACAATTTCGACCCAGCCCGCACCGAGAAGGTCGCCAGGGATATCGCCAAAGCCGGCAGCGTAATGTTGACGGGCGAAGGGTCGAGCCGAATCTTCCCAGCCAAGAACGCCATCCGAAAGTCGCTCGCATGGGGCTTGGATTTGCAGGTTATTACCGAAGGCTCGCACCAGGGAGCCACCTACGACCTGTCCAGGTTCGCAACCTTCGCAGCGTCCAATTCCGGACGAACCAAAGAGGTCGTCAGGCTTCTGCAAAAACTCACATCCCAAGGCAACAAAAATTGCTATGGCCTGACCGCCAAGGAAGACAACCTCCTGAAAGATTACACCGCTGAGACGTTCGTGCTAAACTGTGGCTGGGAGGAAGCGGTAGCTGCGACGAAATCCGTCGCGGAACAAGCTCTTTTCTACCAGTCGATTCTTTCGCACATCGCCGGGCGAGATATGCAAACTGACCTGGCTGGGCTTGGCGAGAAAATTCAAACCGCTCTGTCGTTGGAAATCGACCCGGAGATAATCAAAGCAGCAGCCGGTGCGCGGAACATTTATTTTGCGGGGTACAACGACGGCGTAGCTGAGGAGCTGACCCTCAAGACCAACGAGATTACGCGCAAAACATCGGACTTCCTCGAAGGCACCTACGCTGCCCACGGCATCGAAGAGGTCATGGATGCCAGCGATATCATCTTCGTCGTCGAGCCATTCATAGACGAGCTGCCCAAGTTCCAAAAGGTGCTCGTCGACGGCGTGGGCTTGAAGGTTATAACCATCGCTACGCAACAAACACAAATGCCGACGATTCTCCTGCCCGACGCTGGCGAGATGAACCCCTACGTTTTCCTGGCTGCGGGGTGGAACATCCTGGTCGAGATAGGCCTGACCCTGGGCATAAACCTGGACAAGGCCGAGCGCGCCCGCAAAATCGGAAACGAATATACAGGCTAGTTAAAACTCAGCCAGGCCTGCGCCTTCTGTGGTTGTGCAGGGGATAATCGCGGGCTTGAGATTGTTGGGCTTGTAGTAATGTTTGGTCAGGGCTTTTTGAATAGCTGGGACGGACTCCTTCGTCGCCAATATCATAATACAGCCTCCCAGCCCGGCACCGGTTATCTGCGCGCCAACCACGCCGTCAACCCCGCAGGCGATGTCAACCATTTTGTCTATCTGCGGCGTGCTGCACGCATAGCCACCAGGCTGCATGTAAAGCTGAGCGTTTAGCACAGCTTCGGGAGCCTCGCTGCCGAGGTTCGTAATAAGCCTGTTCAAATATTCATCGCTGCAATTTTCCGCAAGCGTTGCATAATCGCCGCTGGCGGTGGGGCGACTTACCCGGTCGCCGTCATGGCTGACTTTCATCAGCGTTCCAAACTGTTCCAGCCTGCCAGCCTGGAGGTAATCCATACACATTTTGCTCCTCGCGATTTCAGCGGCACCAAAGAGCAGCACGCCCCGTATATTATATTGTTTAGGCTTGGCGTGCGTCGCAAAATTGGCCCGGATCAATTCGGCGTGCTCAGCGGAGAGCATTTTTTTGATATCCTGACGGGTCATAAACTGCGGAACTTTCAGCAGCATCCTGTAAATATCGCTTATCGAACAGCCTAGTTTTTGCGGATCGATATCGCGAACATATTCAAGCGCGGGGCTAAGTTGCGGGCATCGCTGTTTTAGCAAAGCCAGGCCCAGATTATAACTGGCGATACGTGAGTTGAACCGGTCTTTCGCCGAGCCGCTCTTGGGCGCCTTGACATGGCTGTTGGCGATGATCACCTGATAATTGGCTGGAGCTTCTACGGTATTTTCAACCCGAAACGGCAGATACCCAACCTGCGCGATTTTACCTCTTTGACCAAGGTATATCGCAGCGTGGTCGCCCGCGCCGCCCCTTGAGCCGACGAACCATTCACCCTGGCCGCATAAGTCGATAAACTGCTGGCTGGTAAGTTCAAAATTGTTCAGAGCAATCGCAGCCTGCAGCGTGGCTACCACTATGGTGGAGCTGCTGCTAAGCCCAGCTGCTATCGGCACGTCGCCCGTTACAGCCAGATTCAACCCCTTGACCTTCACATCCTGATACTGATGCTGCAGCCGGAGCATCGCAGCCTTGATATAATTCCCCCAATGGCCCGCGGATGAGTGGAGCATGTTGCGAACCCAATCGCTATTGACAAAGTTTATCCAGTCCGTCCACGCGAATTGGCCTATCAATTCGGAGACGTTAAACTTTACCGCGTTAAACTTTCCAGGCTCGGTATTATAAGCCACCACATTATCATCGTTCCGCAGACCCGCCACCGCTATCGTTTCACGATTTATAGCAAGGAAATTATTGAACCCGCCCCTGTGGTCGATATGCCTGCCCATAAGGTTTATTCTGCCCGGCGCCCTTACGATACAAACCTTATCATCGAAGCTGAACTTCTTGCCGTAGCATCGCAAAACCTTCAGCAGGTCTTTGCGTTTGTGTTGATGAAGCTGCGGGTGCGGGCCATAAATATTTCCAAGCCAACGGCGAGCGGCCGGCTTGTCGTTTTCTATTTTGTCTATCCATTCGCCCACGCCGCAGTATTGTTTTTTCTGCAGCCTGGGCCTGGTCGAAACTTTCACTTGCTTTTGTCGGACGATATTTTTCTGACGCAAATAATCCTGAATAGCTAATAGTTCGTCAGGCGAGTTGAACCCCTGTATCCAGTCCGGATTAGTTATCGAAACCGTTCGTATTCTAAACTTCGATTCGCCCTGGGTATCTTTAACCGAATCGAGATGCCTCACAATATCGGTCAGATAAAATTCTCCCTGGGCGTTGTCGTTGTCTATCATCGCGACGCCCTGATAGAAGGCGCCAGGTTTGAATAGATACAAGCTGGGGTTAACATGTTTACAAGCCTTTTCGATAGCTGCGGCTGAGTATTTTTCGCCGCGGATTTTGAGATTGTATTGAGGCTTTTGAAGTATGCCCTCGAGCGTAGCTTTGGTTATTTTATTTTTTGTCGATGCCAATTCAAGCAACTCGCCGACCGCAGCGGTTTGTTTGCGCTTGGTTGGAATGTGTCGGTCAATTATTTTTACGATTTCAGAGCCGCTTAGCTGGCTTGCCTTTGCGAGTTTGACTTTTATCTGGTCAGCTATCGCTTGCCGGGCCAGGTCTGGCTTTTCGATAATTTCAATAGCTTGGCCCGTCTTGTCCAGGAAAACCCTGCCGCCCGAACCTTCAGTCGCTTTAGTTTTGGGGATGCTCAAAAGTGCCAGGTCGGCGTGCTGTTTTACAAAGCCACCAGCCAGGGATTCTATAGCGTCAGCTTCTATAAACTTATCACCCATCGTAACCAGCACATTGCCCTCATAGCCTACGTTTTCCAGCGCCGCCGCAGCTATCCTGGCGGCATGGCCCGTCCCCAACTGCGGCGACTGATACGCGTACATCACGCCCGGATGCTCCCTGGTTACGGTGTCAAGAACATCCTGAGCATTGGAACCGACGATAAGAAGAAACTTGTTGAACCGCCTGGCCTTGAAAGTTGCGATGGTCCTGTTGATAGCGGGCACGGAATCTATCTCGAAACAGACCTTGGCCATGTCCGCATTGCCCATTCTCGTGCCCTTGCCCGCTGCAAGAATAACCACCACGGTATTGTCAGCTAATGTTTTGTTCTCAGCCATATTTTTTGTTCCCTGCCAGGCCTATTGCTTGACGCCTCAACGCGAGGAGCTTTATTATAGTAGACTATATGATATCGGATGATGGTAGCAATAAATAGATAGGAAGTGCGAAATGATTTTTCGTGTCTTAACTGGCCTGGTTCCGCGGGCGTTGTGTGGGTTGGCCTTGACTATTGCTTGCGCGATGCTTGGTACGGTCGGCTGTTCGAAGGAATCTCACCCAAAAAAGCCCAGCAACCAGGCCCTGCAGGTGTTTGTGAGTATTCCACCACAGGCTTATTTCGTGCAGCGGATAGGCCGGGAGCGTGTGGGCGTGGAGGTGCTGCTGTCGCCCGGCATGGGGCCTGACAACTACGACCCCAGCGCGAAACAGCTAGCCAGGCTGTCGCGGTCAGACGCGTTTTTTCGTATCGGCGTGCCGTTCGAAAACAAGCTCATGCCAAAAATAACCAGCATCATGCCGCAGCTGAAAATCATCGACACCCGCCAGGGAATTACGCTTCGCAAAATGCAAGGCACCCACGACGACGATCATACCCACGGCTGCGACCACGCCGGGCGCGACCCGCACATTTGGCTGAGTCCACAGCTGGTGAAGCAGCAAGCCCGGACCATTTGCAAAGCTCTGAACAAACTCGACCCGAAACACGCAGCCTACTACGACAGCAACCTGCGAGAGTTTCTGACAGACCTGGACAAGCTCGACGCGAAGATAGCCAAGACCCTCGCCCCGATGAAAGGCCAAACCTTTTTCGTCTTCCACCCAGCCTTCGGCTACTTCGCCGACGCGTATGGCCTGACGCAGCAAGCGGTTGAAATCGAGGGCAAAAAACCATCCGCCAAACAACTGGGCAAACTGATAGACCAAGCCCGAGCCAAGGGCGCGCGGGTGATTTTCGTCGAGCCTCAATTCCCACGCCAAAGCGCCCATCGCATCGCCAAAGCTATCGACGGGGTGGTAGTACCCATCGACCCGCTGGCAGAAGACTACATGAAAAACCTGGCCACCATTGCGGAAAAAATAGGGAATAGCCAATAGAGGGAAACAGCAAATGACGAATTCCGAAGCCCGAATGAGGAATCAATGGCCCGGTGCCACGGGACGCCCAATGGCTATCCTGCAAACAGCCGCAGTGTAGCCATGCCACGCGACAATGGCCACAGCCTCCCCCGTGTCATTTCCGCGAAGCTTGTCCTCGACCCGATCGGGGAGCAGGAATCCATTTTTTCTTTTCTTTTGAGCCTGTTGCACAATTCGGGCCTGACAAAATTTGACAAGTGAATAATACGCGTTTGGTGGGTACAACGCGGCCAATGGATTGATTTGAGCACTGCGAAAAGATTCTCATGGCTGATAATTTTCCGCCTTGCGATTGGAATCAGGCGTTTTTATAAAAAATTTTTGCCACACACTTTACAAACT
>Ga0190284_1000767_pt1 | contig 16362 bp, 10 predicted proteins | sample 48691812_MG_FD_161668 | JGI IMG/M metagenome (GOLD analysis project Ga0190284, IMG submission 161668) | Hydrothermal vent microbial mat bacterial communities from Southern Trench, Guaymas Basin, Mexico - 4869-18-1-2_MG | ecosystem: Environmental > Aquatic > Marine > Hydrothermal vents >...
CACGCACAGCCCGCAGCCCACACACAGCCGCTCGTCCACGGCGGCGATGGTCGGCTCCGACACCATCTCGCGCTGGGCGAAGAGTTGCAGCACCTTGGCCGCCGCGCCTGAGGCCTGCGCAACTGTCTCTGGGATGTCCTTGGGAAACTGCGCCGCGCCGGCCAGGTAGATGCCCGCCGTGAGGCTCTCTACCGGGTGCAGTTTGGGGTGAGCCTCAGTGAAGAAACCGCTCTCATCAATGGCGACACGCATAAGACGGGCCAACCCGTCGCTCCCAGCGCTGGGCACCACCGCCATCGCCAGCACCACCAGGTCGGCCCCCACACGCACCGACTTTCCGTTCAGCGTGTCGGCCCCCCACACCTCCAACCGTGCGTCCCGCTCGATGATCCTGGACACCTTGCCGCGCAGGTAGACGACCCCGAATTCCTCCATCGCTCGCTGGACGAACTCATCATACCCGCGGCCCTGGGAGCGGATGTCAATGTAAAATACGTAAGCCTGGCCCTCCGGGACCGCACGGCGGTAGGCAGTGGCCTGCTTGGCGACGTACATGCAGCAGATCTTGGAGCAATAAGGCCGGTGGAGATTAGGATCACGGGAGCCGGCGCACTGCACCCAGACGACTTCCCGAGGCACGCGACCGTCCGAGGGGCGGCAGATCTCCCCCTCTCTCAGCATCGCCTCGAACTGAAGGCTATCCACCACGTCAAGGTAGCGCCCACCTCCGTACTCGGGCAGGTTCTCCTTCGCGTAGAGGTCGAAGCCGGTGGCAAGCACCACCGCCCCCACCTCTACGTGGTGAGTTTCATATTCCCAGGTTTGAATGGTCACGTCTAACACACCCGAAACCTCAAAACTGGAACCTGAAACTTCCACCGTGAAGTTACCCACGTACCCCCCAAATTCCATCACCTCCGCGTTTGTGATCACGTGGATCAGTGGGTGTTGCCTGACGGCTGCGATTCGTTCCTCCAACAGACCCTCGCCGTCGTCGAAGTTGAGGTAGAGACGAGAAAGTTGCGCCAGCCGCCCGCCCAGCCGGTCCGACCGTTCGACGAGGAACACCGGGTATCCGGCGTCGGCGATGTCGAGGGCGGCAGTCAGCCCGGCGATGCCACCGCCCACGACCAGCGCCCGCTTGACGATGGGCAACGTGAGCGGCACCAGCGGCTCGTCGTAGCGCACCTTCTCCACGAGGGCACGCACCGTCTCGATGGCCTTGCGAGTGGCTTCCTCCGGCGCGTTCTGGTGTGGCCAGGAGATTTGCTCCCGGATATTGGCGATATCCACCTGATAGGGGTTCAGCCCGACGGCGGCGGCCGCTTTGCGAAATGTGGCTTCGTGCATCGCTGGCGAGCAGGCGGCAACGACAACCCCGTCCAGGCCATGCTCCGTGATGGCCTGCTGGATGAGCGCCTGGCCCGGGTCGGAGCACATGTACTTGTAGTCAGCGGCGAAGGCGACGCCGGGATAACCGCGCAACGTTTCGGTCACCCGCTCCACGTCCACTGTGCTGGCGATGTTGAGCCCACAGTGACAAATGAAGACGCCGATGCGGGCCATTCTACTGTTCACCTCCCCCATCCTCCCCCACAGGGGCGGTAAGACCCTTGGGGTTTTCTGGAACCCCGAGGGTCTCCCGGCGGGAGAAAAGCTTGAGCACCTGGGCCGCCGCGGCGCTGGCGTGGGCGACCGTCTCCGGAATGTCCATCGGCCCGGTACAGACGCCAGCCAGGAAAACACCGGGCCGTACCGTCTCCACCGGGCGCACGTTGGAGTCGCGGGGGAGGAGCCAGCCGTGTTTGTCCGTCGGCAGCCCCAACATCCTGGCCAATGGCTGTGTTGCAGGGTGGGGCAGCATCGCTGTGGCCAACACCACCAGGTCGGCGGCAATCTGCACCTGCTGGCCGCTGAGCGTGTCGGCCCCCCACACCATCACCTTGTCATCCTGGCGAAAGACGCGGGAGACTTTGCCCCGCAGGTAGACCACATGCTCGTCCTCCATCGCTCTCTGAGTAAACTCGTCGTACCGCTTACCGGCGGCGCGGATGTCAATGTAAAAAATGTACACCTGTCCGTCGTGGACCCGGTGGCGATAGAGGATGGCCTGCTTGGCGGTGTACATGCAACAGATCTTCGAGCAGTAGGGCATGTGCCTTTCGGGGTCACGAGAGCCAGCGCACTGGATGAGGACGACCTCGCGGGGGACTTTCCCATCGGAGGGACGCTGCACCTTGCCAACAGTCGGGCCAGAGGAGGAGAGCAGCCGCTCGAAGGCCAGTCCGTCAATCACGTCCGGTACCTTGCCACCGCCGTACTCGGGCATATTCTCCAGCCCGTAAAGGTCATAACCAGTGGCCAGGATGATCGCGCCGACCTGCTCCTCGACGACCGTGTCCTCCTGGTCGAAGGCGATAGCGCCCACCGGGCAGAACCGCTCACAGACGCGACATTTGCCCCGCTGGAAGAAGATGCAGTGCTCTCGGTCAATCACCGGCTTGTTCGGCACCGCCTGGGGGGAGAGAGTGTAGATTGCTTTACGGACGCCCATGCCACGATCAAAATCGGAGATCACCTTGCGGGGGCATTTCTCCTGGCAGAGGCCACAGCCAGTGCATTTCTCCCAATCCACGTAGGCGGCGTGGCGGCGGATACGCACACGGAACCCCCCCCATCCCCCCCCCTCCAGAGGGGGGGCAGGGAGGGGCTCGACTGCCTCGACCTCGGAGTAAGTGCGCAGGTGGATACGCTCGTGGTGGCCGACCTCGACGGTGCGGGGGGTGAGGATGCACTGGGCACAATCAAGCGTAGGGAAGGTGTCCGAAAGTTGGTGCATTCGGCCGCCAATGGAGGGCAGCCGATCAACAAGCACGACACCATAGCCTGCGTTGGCAATGTCGAGGGCAGCCTGCATGCCACCGATACCGGCTCCAATGACGAGCGCGCGAGGGATGGATGCACGACCAGGCATACGATAAAGTATAACGCACTTTGGAGCAAATGCCAACCGGTAATAAGGAACTGTCTTGCCTACTTGTTCCTCTCGTGCCGGGCAAGGTGTGCCGGCTCCAGCACGTCCGCATCACCGCTAAAGATGCTCTCAAGGCCAACCGTGGGTTGGTCAAGGCCGCGCTGCTTTCGCTCCTCACATATGTGGCACTTTTCCGGGCAACCGCCGAAATGGGTGTCCTCGGGTTCCACATATTTAGAGATCACCCCTTCGTAATTTCTAAAGATCACCGTGCGTTCATTTCTGCTCAGCACGTAGGTGGGACCAACCGGGGTCTTGCCGCATCCTCCAGGAACGTCCAAGATGAATCGAGGCACGGCAAAACCAGTGGTGTGGCCCCACAGGTGCTCCATGATCTCTATCCCCTTGCCGACCGAAGTACGAAAATGAGCGATGCCCCGCGACAGGTCGCACAGGTAGAGATAATAGGGGCGGACACGGTTCTGCACCAATCGCTGGACCAATTCCTTCATAATGTAGGGACAGTCATTGACCCCTTTCAGCAACACGGACTGGTTGCCCAAAACAATGCCAGCATCGGCTAGCTTGGCCAAAGCCCGCCGGGACTCGGCCGTGATCTCCTTAGGATGGTTGAAATGGGTGTTGAGCCAGACCGGCTGGTACTTTTTCATCATGTTCAGCAGCTCGTCGGTGACCCGCTGGGGCATCACCACCGGTATAGATGAACCGTAGCGGACGATCTCAACGTGGGGAATCTCGTGCAGCTTGGCCACGATGTATTCCAACCTGTCGGTTGACAGGGTCAGCGGGTCGCCACCGCTCAGGAGGACGTCACGCACCCCCGTGTTATCTCGCACGTAAGCAATCATCTCGTCAATCCGGGCCTGGGAGCGCGGCTGGTCCGTCTCCCCGGCCATCCGCCGCCGGGTGCAGTGGCGGCAGTACATGGAGCACTGATCAGTGACCAGAGCCAACACCCGGTCAGGGTAGCGGTGGGTGAGCCCAGGCACAGGTGAATCCACGTCCTCGTGCAGGGGGTCAAGCATGTCCTCGGGGCTGATATGCGTCTCGAGGATCGTGGGCACGGCCCGCATCCGAATGGGACAGGTGGGGTCGTCAGGGTCCATCAGGCTGGCGTAGTAGGGAGTAATAGCCATTCGCAGGCTGTTCAGCGACTTTTCAATGACCTCCTTTTCCCCATCCGTAAGGTTGATCACCTGGCTCAATTCGTTGACGGTCGTCACCCTGTTGGCGATCTGCCAATGCCAATCGTTCCACTGCGCCTCGCTCACATCCTCCCACAGGGGTATACTCCGATAGGATCTTCTTTCCATCACTCTAAAACCTCCCTTAACTCGTTGCCTCATCTCTTGTTGGTTTGTCCTCTTTTTATCCCTCGAGCGTCTCCCACTTCTCGGTGAAATGTATGCCTAACCGTTCCAGCTCTTCCAGGACCGGTTCGTAGATCTCGGGAACCACAGGCGTGTGGACGCCGGTCAGGTTGATCTTCCCTTGCAGGATCATCCTGACACCGATAGCCGCGGGCAAGCCGACCGTTCGTGACATAGAGGTGTCACCGTGAGGGATCCCAAAGTCAATCATCGTGGAGGTGATCTTTTCCTCGCGGCGGTGTCCTGAGCCTGTTGAAGGATCGGGATATTCAGCGATGAACTCATGTTGCAAGATGAGCATGTCCCGCTCGCCCTCTTCGTATTGCATCTTCTCCAACATGCGAGCGGTCAAGATGTCTACGGGTGCGCCCTTCTGCAACGGCAGTGAGTCATCGCTCAAAAGGCCCAGCCATTCTAGATTGCTGATGACCAGCGAATCTTCCTCAACGTTCAAGTAGGCAGCCAGGTCCTTCTTGAGATCGGAGGTAGCACCAATGAGCCCGGCCATAAATTGAGCAAAGGTCAGCCCAGCGATGTCCTCTCGCTCTTCTTCGTCCAGCAGGCCCAGGTCCACAATCTTCCTCATGGTCGCGCACCATCCCACGTTGCGCAGAGTGCCACGGAACATGCCCCTGGTCGTAGTGATGCCGTAAGTCTCAATGTAGGGTAAACTATCCCGGTTGGGGTAGCCCTCGAAATCTATCACCTTGCCCTCCACCTCCACGGGCACGGTCCAACAGTGGTCGAATAGCTTCTCGCCAGGGATAAACACTTCCTGACCATCCTTCAGATAGCGGGCTGAGTTCCTGCTCGCCAGAAGCACCCCCCTGGGGCTCCATGAGAACTTGTAGCCGAAGGGATTGGTGTTGGCCTCCGGCGCTGGCAGCCCGCCGCACCAGGAGCTGAAACTGGTGATCTCCCCGCCACCCTTCTGGACGCGGTGGATGACCTTCATGGCAGTCATGTGGTCAATGCCGGGGTCCACGCCGATCTCGTTCAGCAGGATGACCCCTGCTTCTTTCGCTGCCCCGTTCAGTTGAGTCATGGGCTCTTTGACGTAAGACGTGGTGACCATATGTTTGCGATGCTTGACACACAGCCTGGCAACCGTGGGGTGATAAACGTATGGCAAAAGACTGACGGACAGGTCAGCCTGGCGGATCAAGCCCTCCAAAGCCGCTTCGTCGGTCACATCCAATTGGCGGGCTTTTCCCCTAGGATGGTCCCTGATGATGTCCTGGGCCTTGCTAAGGGTGCGGCTGGCCACGGTGACGTGAAAGTCCGGCTGGTCCAGCAAGTACCGGGTGTGGGCACCTGCTACCATGCCAGCGCCGAGAACGAGAACCTTTTTCATATCTCACATCCTCCTTAAAAAGATATATGATGCGTAGTGCGTGATGCGTGATGTGTGTGAGATCAGCTTACTATCTGAATCGCGCTTCACGAATTACGAATTACGTACTTACGTCGCTGAGTCCCCAAGTACTCTAAGAATGACGTTGTAGAGGAGTTCTGGAACCGTCTCAAACGAATAGGGCATATAGACACGCTCGCCCTTGCCGTGAGCCTCCTTACCCCACGGGCCAACGTTGGCAACGTCACAATCCAGTTCGTGGATCAAGTCAAAGGGGATTATGTAATACTCATCTCTTAGCGTTTCACTGATTTCCTCGTTTCTATCCCACCACAATGGAAAGTTTTTCGCCAATACGGGAAGGCTGTTGTACACAGCTTCATCCACCCTCATGTAGCTCATGTCAGAAACATAAGGATAAAAGCCTCTGAAGCGGATATCTCCGTACGCTCCGGTGCTCACTTCGGCAGCTATCGCTTTGCTTAACCTGGACCCCTCGTTCCCCCGAACAGGAGGGAAGAAGGGTGGTGCAAAGTAGACTACAATCGCTGGCTTTCTCGAGTCAAAGACTTGCTCTCGGATTGCAATCTCCACCAGCGTTTTCACAATGATCAAACTCTTCTCTCGGCTGTCTATCCCTACCAACTGCCCCTCGTCGATCAAAAAGTCTCTCTCACTCTGGGACAATTGCTCAAGCATTTGCCTCGCCTTCACCACGTATCCAAACGCTCGCTCTTCAATCTGTTGTTTCAGACCAGGCTCGGTATGCCCCAACTTCTCTTCAACTGCTTCGTACAGTTGCTGATAAGTCCACACCCTCCCTCCCAGATCCTCAATAGACATCGCGCTGTTCTGACGTCCAGCATACTTACCCCATTGAACGATTCTCCTGTGATTGGCGCTGCTAAGGGCTCGGCCGGCCAGGGCGACCATCTTGACCAAGACGTCCTGAGGGGTCCAACTATGGGTCAGGCAACTGCAATAGACCACAGACGAGATCGGAGTTTGAGCATCGTAACGGGCCTTAAAATCTCGCTGCTTCTGCGTGAGAGGTGGGACAGTGATCTCTCCATCAGCTTCGTCACAAAGCTCAACGTTCAGGTTAGTTTCCAGAATCAGGTTGGCAGCTATCAAATTAGTATCCAGTCCCCGGAAAGCCTCGCCCACGTGAGTCTCACAGCCACGGATGTAGAAGCAGGCCAATAACTTGCCGATCGTTCCCCGGTAGATGTAGCGGCTGTCGTCGCCTGGCTCACGCGGCGCCGTGTAATCAGAATTGATGACACCGATGTATTCAAGGTTATGATCTTCGCGAAGCTTTACCAACTCTTCAACCGCGTCCATAATGCCGGCAGATTCCACCTCTTCGTCAGGCGTTGTGACCATAACCACGTTTCCAGGAAGCGAATCCGTTACCTTTTCCAGGGCTCCCATGACCACGATCTGAGCGGCGACGCCACTCTTCATATCAAAACTGCCCCGCCCAAACATCCAGCTCTGGCTGCCAGCATCCCGGAGGAGTTCATCCTCAGTATCCGGGGCTTTCTTGTACTGCTCAAACAGGACGTCCTGCAATTTCCAAGGGCTGAATGGATCCAATTCAGGGCCATAGTCCTGGACGCCGGCAGTATCAAGGTGGCCAATCAGAATAATGGTAGGAATCTTGTCGGTGCCTGGAGGAACAGCGCCGCCTTCCAGCATTGCCCAGACGATCTTTCGCTCGTCTCCTTTCATTTCCCAGTAGGAAGGCTTCAATCCCCGTTTTTCCAACTCCTTGTAAATCCCGGCCGCGCACGCATTCTCGCCCTCCAAGTTGGGACTAACGCTCTTGATCCTGACCAGCCGAGCTGTGATGTCCTTGACATCATCGTACCACCTTTTTCCCGCTTCTGTTGACACTATTCACCGCCTTGGGTTCACTCCATAGGACCTGAGTGGACCAGGGGGCATGACCTGACAGGTTCAGGTGCTTGCCCCAACCTGCCAGGCTTGGCACCTTGCCCCTTGTTATAAGAACTGTTCGATGTAACGGTAATCCGGTGTGAGCTCTCCGTGATAGGCGACGACTGCCTTCTTGACCTCCGGCGGGAGATCCAGTTGCTCGAAGGGCACCGAGAAGTCAGCCCTGGCGATAGCCGGGATGAACTCTCGAAGCACCCCGCTGAAATCCATCGAGGCGTCCCGGGGCAACTCGCTGGGCAGGATGTCCACCGCCATCACCACCGGCCCCTCTCCCTCGTAACCGCCAGCCGCCTCACCAGTGAAGGGGTTGTAGACAAAGGTGGGTTCGTCCGCTTCAGTTGAGCGAACGGTGCACTCGATGGCCCCCTCAATATCACAACTGATGTCGCCGATGACCCGCAGGCGGGGCTTGCCCGCGCTGTACAGTTGCTTGAGATACTCCTTGGTGACGAGCCTGGGGTATTTTTCCTCCCAGTAGATGCAGTTCACGATCAGGGTCAGGTAAGGCACATAGCTCTCGAAGTTGCCCCGATATTTTTCAGGGTGATCGTAAAAATCCTGTAACTCAAAGTGATCCTCAGGGGAGATGGGCTCCACCGTATGCTCTTCCTTGAACACCACCTTGTAGACGACATTCGTGGCGTAGGCTGAGCTTTCGACAAGGGGGACAACCTCTTTGGGTGCTATCTCCTCAATGGGCAGGAGATCGAGGATCTCCCAGACACCGCGAGCAACGTTCCCATACCCGGCGACGCCGCAGATCAAGGGGGTCACCGACCCAGGAAGGCCCTCAGCTTTGAGCCTCTCACCCACTTTGGAAACAGCTTCCTCAGCATCCGCCAGGTCTTTGTACTCGTGAGTGTGGCGAAGCTGGCTGAAGGGGTTGGGAATGCCTTCCCAGTCCAGGCGTTGCCCCAGAGCCCAGAGGGTCTCGATCATCCCGGCAAGGCCTGCATGCCGGCCGAAAAAGATCAGCCGCCGCCCTTTCTCGTCAGCGACTTTCTCGTAGTCAATCAGCGTGCACCCCAACTCCAGCATTTTTTTGAGCATAGGCATGTTGTGGGGCTGGCCCTTGATGACGTGGGCGAAAAAGACGTAGGTCTTTCCCGGCTCGAAGAAGTCCAGCGGTATCTCCTTCACCGCGAAGATGACGGGGCAGGGGGAGAGATCCTCCTGCACTATAGCGCCCGCCTGGACGAACTCCTCTTCTGAAAAGACCCGGATAGGGGAAGGCTGCACCCAGACTTCTATACCACGTTCATTCTTGAGCTTCCTGGCATCCTCAGGGGTCACCGGAACGCGGCGTTCCCAGCGGCTTTTGTCCTCTCGACGAACTCCTATACGCGCATTCATATCCTGTCCTCCTTCGATAGGCGATCTGCCGGTCCGTAAATCTCGGACCTATAAAAACAAGGCATACCCTCGAAAAACGTCAATTGCAAAGGGGCAAAATGGGGGGCAAAGTCAGGCCTCCAACCCCAGGGCTGGAGACCAACGATAGGTCAACTTGTAGCTACGAGTGATCATCAGCGTCTCTGTAGAACAGATACCAGGTATCAAGTGTATCTGTTGCGTGATTAAGTTGGTAAGGTGAGGCAGGTCGCGACAAAAGACCTCGATCATCAGGTCAAAACGGCCCAGGGTCATGACCAGGTAGCTTACCTCTGGGAGGTCAGCAATCGTTCTGGCAACCCGGTCTATCATGCCGGGCTCGACCGTTGCGCCGATGAGCGCTGGGGCCTGAAAGCCGAGCGCGTAAGGATCCACAATCCCTACACTGCGGACGATCCCTTCCTCAACAAGGTTTCGGTAGCGGCTGCGAACGGTCGTTTCGGATACGCCGGCCTGCTTGGCAATCTGGGTGAAAGGAGTCCGCCCGTCTTCTTGCAGTGTCTGAAGGATGAGTTTATCCAAGTCGTCCATGGCATCTCCGGAAGACAGAGTGGCGGTCCGAACTCACACTCGCTACCCACTCGCCTGTTTCTAGCAAGTTTGAATATCAACGTATGTATTCTATTTTAGCACAGAATTCAATCTTTAGCAAGTGCTAGACTTCGTTTTTCACACACAGTTCCCGATAATCCTGGAAAAAACATAAAAGGGCACACACTGTCCTCCCCAGCCTGGGATATACTGGGGTAGCGCGTCCAAACTATACCTCACCCTGCCAGCCCGCCGCCATCCACCACCAGGGTCGCGCCGGTGACAAAAGACGAGGCATCACTGGCGAGGTAGAGCACCGCTTGAGCGATCTCTTCAGGCCTGCCGACGCGCCGCAGCGGCCGGTCCGCCGCTTCTGCCCAAAAGTCTTCATCCGATGCACCGAGCTGGCGCGCTTCATTGCGCAGCATAGACGTGTCGGTATCACCGGGGCAGATGCAGTTGACGCGGATGTTCTGCGCACCATGATCAATCGCCATAGCCCTGGTCATGTTCACCACGGCCCCCTTCGAGGCGCAATACGAAACGGCTCTGGCCCCACCGACCAGCCCCCAACCGGACGCAGTATTGACGATTGCACCGCCACCGGCTTGTTCCATTATGGGGATGGCGTACTTGCTGAGCAAAAAGATCGCCTTGACGTTGACCGCCATCACCCGGTCCCACTCTTCCTCAGTCGTGTCTATCACCGTGGCCCGCCGGATAATGCCCGCGTTGTTGAAGAGGATATCAAGACCGCCCAATTCGTCCACAGTCCGCTGTACAGCGCACTGGCAGTCCGCCGCCTGGGTCACGTCGCAGTGCACAAAAATGGCCTGCCCGCCTTCGTTCACGATCGTTTGGACAACGGCCTGTCCGCCGGTCTCGTCCAAGTCCGCCACCGCCACCGCCGCACCTTCGCGGGCCAACAACAAGGCCGTCGCTTGCCCGATGCCCGACGCCCCACCAGTGATGAGAACCCGCTTGCCTGTCAAAGCACCCACGATTGCCCCCTATTCTAACATGCTACCCTGTAAACAATTTGTTCCCTGTACCCGGTTACCACTCTTATATAGCCACTGAGCATCCTGTCCACCGCTCGATCACCGGTATCAACCAAAAGAGGCCGTCCACCCAGTGAATGGATCTTTCCAGCCGTGCTCACGACGACGACGTTATTTTTGCCCACCCTTTCGATAACTTGGGGGCTGATCTGCTGATTCCCCCTGCCGAAGATATAACCCTGGCCCCCGATAGGAGTGACGATGATCTTGGCGCTTCGTCCTTCAAGAAGCTTCAGGAGTTGAGACTCGTTCACGTCAGTAGCAACCAGCTTTGCTCCTCTCCCTTCTCTCCCCTCCCGCCTCTCTCCTCTGCATACCACATCCACGCCTATCAACGTCTTGCTCAACCCCAACCCGGACGTGATCGCCCTGGTCGTGGTCCCTGGTCCAATGATGTAAAGACAGTCATCCTTCATTTCATCTACGACGGCATAAGCTATGGCTTGCAGGGATGCCTCTTCTCCGGGACCACTTGGCGTCTTTAGACTCTGGACCAGCCTTCTCTGGAAAGGAACCTTGAGGTAACCGTACAGCTTTGCCGAAACGATGCCCCGGCGAAAGGCTTCCTCGTCTATATCCATCACCTCGGCTTCTCGCAGGCTGGATAGCCTCCCCTGCAGAAACAACGCAGCGAGGGCACCCGCGTTGACCGGGTTGGTTGCATAGACCGCCGAATGGATTTTGACTCCCGCAGGAATCCCGAGAGTTGGGAGACTCTCTCCGATGGCGTTGTAGATGTCCCTGGCAGTGCCATCGCCGCCGGCAAACAGCAAAAGACTCACGTTCAACTGCAGCATTTCCCTGGCTGCACTCCTGGTATCTTCCGGGGTCGTTTCACCCTGTTTGATTGAGCCCACACCAATGACCGTGGGGGCGAAACCGCATGCTCTGGCCGCATCTTCCCCCATTTCGCCGGGGTAGGTGATGACATCCAGGTCATCTATAGATGTGATCCTTTCGAGAGCCTGGATAGCCCGATTCAGTGACTGTGGCACAGCGCCCAACGCCAACGCTTTCTTTTGTATCTCCGCCCCATCGCTGCCTTTCAGTCCAACCCGCCCGCCTATCCCTGCAATCGGATTGACGATCAAACCCAATCTTTTCTCGCCCACTTCCATCGCACTCTCACCTGCAATCAGCCGTTATTGGTCATTTGTCGTCGCCTCTCCACGCACCTTCCTCACGTAGGCCCTCCAGGTCATCGCCCACTGCGACGGATCATCCAGAGGTGTATGGTCAATGGTGTGAATGGTACTGTTGTGGGGAGCAGCCTTGACCAACTCGGGGTTCGTGCGAGCCTCGTTCGCCACGTGCGCCATGATGGCTACGTATTCGTCCAGATCGTCCTTGGAAAACGACTCCGTGGGTTCCAGAGTGCAGGGTTCCGGGACGACGAACGGATGGTGGCTGGTCCAATAATGGACGCCAAAGTCCGCCGCTCGAATTCCGAGTTCCTCAGAGTGAATCCCCGTCTCTTCCGTCAGTTCCTCCCAGCTATACCGGACCTGTTCGATTCTCCGCTTACCCTTGGCGTAGGGTGCGCTCACTCCAGGGATTTCCAACATCTTTTGAAGCAGATAGTTGTTGTTGAGCACAGCGATTTCGGCGACCTCCCTCAAGCCCTCCGCGCCGAGGCTCATGACCCACGCATACGCCCTCAGAACGACGGGGGCATACCCATAAAACGGCCTCAACTTGCCAACACTGTCGGGCCGATCATAGTCCAGGTAATACTTTTCGCCATCAAACTCGACGACAGGGACCGGCAGGAACCTGGCAAGTTCTTGGGTGACCCCGCTAGCGCCTCCCCCCGGCCCACCACATCCGTGAGGGGATGAAAACGTCTTGTGCAGGTTAAAGTGGCAAAGGTCAAAACCCGCCTCCCTGGCCCTGGTTATCCCCAGGATGCCGTTGGCGTTGGCCTGGTCGTATGAACACAGGCCGCCCACTTCGTGGACGACTTGCACAAACTCCTCGATCTTGGGATTAAAGATTCCCGTGTCTTCGGGGTTGGTGATCATCAGCGCCGCAGTCCGTTCCGAAAGGGCGGCTTTCAGTGCATCGAGATCAGGATAACCGTCCTCGCCAGGGTACAAAGTGATGACCTTGAAACCGGCTGTCTGGGCGCACGCTGCGTTGGAAGGATGCGAAAAGATGGTGGTGATGATCTCATCCCGCTGTCCCGCCTCCCCTCGAGACTCGTGATAGGCCCGTATGATGGAGGCGTTTGCGTATATCGCTGCGGAACCGGCACCGGGTTGCAGGGAGAAGCGGTCCATCCCCGAAATCTCTTTGAGGAACTGCTCGAACCGGTACATGATTTCCAGAATGCCCTGGACTGTTTCCTCGTCCTGCAACGGGTGAAGCTCCGCCAGTTTGGGCATGCAGGCCAGTTGATCGTTGATCTTGGGACTGTACTTCATCGTGCAGGTGCCCTGCCCGATCTCGACGTTTAGATCTGCCCCCAAGTTCTCCTGTGACAGCCTCACATAGTGCCTGAGCACCTGGGGCTGAGATAGCTCGGGCAGTTTGGGGGGCTGCTTCCTGCGCATCTTTTCGGGCAAGGTCGCCAGAACATCTCCGACCTCGTCTCTGATTCCGTCCTCCACCTGGGGTACGAGGATGCCCCGCTGCCCTTCACAGCTCAGTTCAAAGATGATGGGCTCGTCCCACTTGGCTTGGTGAAACCGTCTCAGATTTGGTTTGCCGTCTATGAACCTGTGCTTGCTGATATCTTGTTGGCCCATTTTACTCAACGACCTCCTTTAGCGCATTCACCAGCCTGTCAATGTCATCCTTCGTGTGAACCTCGGTCACGCAGTAAAGGGCACTGTTGCCCAGCTCCGGAAATTCTCGGGCCAGGTCTTTTCCACCAAAGATCTCCCGCGCCAATAGCACCTTGTTAATTTCAGCAACTGTCTTGCCGGTGCCGTCAAAATTGACGACAAATTCCTTGAAATGGGGCGACTGGAAAACAGGGGCACTGACGCCCTCCACCTTGGCGATCTCCAACATCGCATAACGAGATCTCGCCATGATGCCTTCCCCAATGTTCACCATGCCCTGTGGTCCCATAAGCGCCAGGTAAACGCCGGCCGTGATGCCCCACAAGGCGGCAGCCGTGCCGACCCACTCCTTGCCCTCTTCCCGGACGGCAAAGGATGTTCTCTCGTAAGCCACATCGCCGAACCCATATTCGCCTGGAACGGACGTCGGGGCGATGCCAAACAGCCGGGAGGGGTATTCCATCACGTACTCTTCCTCGTCCCGAGTCGCGATGAATCCAGCCTGACCACCGCCAAACTGCATGTGCATGCCGAGCGGCTGGATGTCGCCGCAGATAATATCCGCGCCATAGTCAACCGGTGGCGTCAGGATGCCCAACGAAATCGGATCGACGCCTACAACACAAACCGCCCCGTAATCGTGAGCGATCTGAGAGATCTCTTGTCCACGCGCCTCGATAAACCCGAGGTAAGAGGGATTCTCAAAATAGACGGCCGCCGTCTTGGCAGAGATTTCCGCCCTGAGAATATCCAGGTCCAGTCGTCCCGTTTCGGAATCATACCCAATCAGCTTGATCTCTATCCCAGGCTTGCCATAGTCCCTGATCTTGGATAATAGATCAGCGCTGATGATTTTAGACACCAAAACCTGGCGCCGGCCCGTCAGCCGGCACGCCATGCGAAGCGACGTAGCGGTGGCCTGAAACCCGTCGTACGTCGGGACATTGACGACGTCCATGTTCAACAGCTCGCCCATCATACTGGTGTACTCAAAAAGCGCCTGAAACCTGCCATGATCGTCGTAAGGCTCGCCCGCGTAGGCGGTCAGAAACTCACCCCGCCGATTCACCTCATCACACACGGCCGGGACATAATGTTGCCAGCACCCGGCTCCCAAAAAGCTCAGGTACTCCCGAGCGGTCTTGTTCTTCGCCAGAATGCCCTCTACGTGCCTCTTCAAAGCATACTCGGACAAGAGGGGGGCAGGCAAATTCATGCTTTCTCTGAACCTGAGCTCCTCCGGGACATCCTCGAAGAAATCCTCGCTACTCTCTGCGCCAACCTCTTTGAGCATCCGCTTCTTTACCGCAGGCACAGAATTGGGGATATAGGGATAAACAATCGGTTGTTCCTCGTTCATGCTCTGTCCCTCCAATGGTCTTTCAACGTCACTGGGAGCCACTACTCCTGCCGCGTAACGGCGGCATAGGTGCCCTCCAGAGGACATTGATCATAAATTAGACGACATCCTCAATATTTTAGTGACTACCCACGTCATTCTGAGCGACCGGAGGGAGCGGAGAATCTTGCCTTCGCTGGCAATTAGGCCCGGCAAAGCGAGATTCCTCGTCGCTTCACTCCTCGGAATGACGGTTTCAAGAGAATTTGAATTAAGAACGATGTCTGGCTGAGTTACACATTTTGAGACCCTTCGGGGGACGGTAGGATAACCCTGCTGGAACAGGTTTCTCCCACCCGGGACACCGAATCAGGCCAGCGAATCCACGATCCAAGTCCCGCCGGGGACTTCCAGATCGTAAGCACTGTCCTGACTGCCCGCAGGCATGAAAACCTGCCCTACGTGGGGTTGGTAGCAGCGATAAGGGGCGAAGAGCCTCAGCCGGATGCCCGCGTGGCCGATCTCATCGTTCGTACACCACCCGCCCATCAAAGACAGTCATCACTACCTGCGCCTGGGCAATCTCCATCGGCTCAATGGCGAAGATGTCGCGGTCGAGGACGATCAAGTCAGCCAGCTTGCCGGGAGTGATGCTGCCCAACATTGTCTCTCGGCCGCTGACCAAGGCTGTACCCATCGTGTAGCCCCATACCGCCTCGGCCACAGTCATCCGCTGCCGTGGGTACCAACCGCCTGGCGGCATGCCATCTCGCGTCTGGCGGGTGGCGGCGGCGTGGATATTCCACAGCGGGTTGGGATCGGCAACCGGGCAGTCGGTGCCGAGGGCCAGGACGATCCCCGCATCCAGCATATCCCTGAAGGGATAGGCAAAGCGTCCCCGCGAGCCCACCGACTCCTCGATCATCGGGATGTCGTTTGTGGCATGGATGGGCTGCACCGAGGCCACGACGCCCAGCCGTGCGAGCCGGGCCACATCGTCAGGCCGGATCATCTGCACGTGTTCAATACGATGAGGAGCCATGGGCGGAGCAATAGTGCGGCTTTCCGTAGCCGCCGCCCGCCCACCATTCAGAACTTGCTCAAAGACAGCTATCAATTCCCGGTTGGCCCGGTCACCGATGGCGTGGACAGCCACAGCAAGCCCAGCCTGATCGGCCCGGCGCACGGCCTCGGCGATCTCTTCCATCGGCGTCAAGGGTATGCCACAATGGCCAACGTCTTTGTAGGGCTCCAGCATCCAGGCCGTGCGCGCGCCCTGGCCTCCGTCCGAAAAGAGTTTGACGTGTCCCACGCGCAAGTAGTCGTCGCCGAAGCCGGTACGCAGGCCCAGGGCGATAGCCTCGTCCAGACGCTCGCCAGGAATGTGCATCCACAGCCGCAGGGCCAGTTCGCCGCCTGCCCGCAGACGCTGATAGGCGCGAAAGGCCGGCGGGCCATCGGCCCCGCCCATGATGCGGTAGTCATGTACGCCGGTCAAGCCCAAACGGTGCAGGATGGCGAACCCGTCACGCATAGCCTCGGCAGTCTCTTCTTCGGTGGGCGGAGGGAGGA
>Ga0190284_1000768_pt1 | contig 16348 bp, 10 predicted proteins | sample 48691812_MG_FD_161668 | JGI IMG/M metagenome (GOLD analysis project Ga0190284, IMG submission 161668) | Hydrothermal vent microbial mat bacterial communities from Southern Trench, Guaymas Basin, Mexico - 4869-18-1-2_MG | ecosystem: Environmental > Aquatic > Marine > Hydrothermal vents >...
AGGACTCGGGGGGCAGCGATGGTACCCCTAAGACTGAGTAGGCGGCGGAGAGCCGCCACCGCGTGGTGGTCGTAGGAAGGCGCAGGGACGAAAAGCCGGCTGCGGACACTGAGTTTTGCTCGACCGAGAACGCCGGTTGGACCGAAGAAACTAAGCGGGGGAGCAGCGTGCGGTATGGCAAACCCGGACCGGCTCGCCTATAATACATCGGTCCGCAACAATCCTGGAATCCCTGTGTGGTGTGGGGTAGGGCGATGGGCTCAGAAAGCAGACTCCAATGTAGTGACGTGCGTGGCGACACGCTGTGCTTCCCGGAGTCGGCCTACGAATTCGTTCTGGAAGGTTTGGGCTTCGCGGTCGAACGCGTGCACGGCCCTCTGACCCCCGCGCAGGCCCTGGTCGCACAGTACATGGCCCACGAAAACATCGACCTGCAAGAGATCATGGAGCGTCACGACGAAGGCCTGCTTGACTCAGAGCTGTGCGAAGCCATCGACGAGGCGGGAGGTTTCGACAACATCAACCGGCACGTGGGCGGACAGGAACTCTGCTGGGCGCTGCGGGAGTGCGCCATGCAGCGCTGGGGGCTGTTGGCCTCGGTGGTTCTGCGAACCTGGAGAATCACGCGCACCCTCGATTTTGGGAACATGGTGTACGCGCTGATCGAATCCGGTCGCCTGCAGCGGGAACCCGGCGATCGCCTGGGCGACTTTCGCGACGTATTCGACTTCAAAGAGGCCTTCGACGACGCGTTTCAGATCGATTTCGCGGGTTAACCTCTACTCGGCATCGTCCCCAGCGGCGAGCATTTCGGCAGGTTCACACCGTGGCAAGAGCCTATTTCGGTGTCACGGGTGAGTTGAATTCCGAGTCGAGTGGGGCTGATTCGGCCTTTTGTGGGGTGGATTCGGCTTTCTGCTGAGCGGATTCGGGTTCGGGCCGACCTGGGGGGAGCGCCTTCGTATCGGTCGGCGTCGAAGCCGAGTCGATTTCGCCCTTGACGTCCTTGAGGCCCTTCTTGAATTCGACGACGGACTTCCCCACGGACCGGGCCAACTCGGGAAGCCGACGCCCGAAGATCAGCACCCCGAGAACCAGGACGACCGCCAACTCCCATCCACCCGGCATGCCCCAGCCAAAAGTTTCTGACATCACGGATCTCCGCTGCGGAGTCTTCGCCGATCCCCGCGCGCACTCCACACCGTCCGTTACGATGCGAAACCCATTGAGCGCACACAAGGTATATTCGACGAATCCATTATAGACCTCCACACCAGACCGTCAAAAAGGTGTGGTTCACGGATGTGGGGGGTGGGCGTCCTCTTCCGCCTGGAAGCGCGTCTCCAGCCGCTCGATCACCTGCTCGGGCATCAGACGCGCCAAGCGGACGCGATCGTAGCCGCCCATCTCCACGATCTGCTTGATCAGCGTACTGGAGGTCAGAGCATGTTGATCGCTGGTCATCAGAAAGACGGTTTCGACGTCGCCGACCAGGAGGTTGGTGTTGGCCGCCTGCAGTTCCGTCCGCAGATCAACGCTGTCGCGGATGCCGCGGAGAATGACCTTGGCCCCCACCCGACGCACGTAATCCATCGTCAGACCGTCGTAGGACTCCACGCTGATGTTGGGCAGATCGCCGGTCAACTCGCGGACCATATCGACGCGCTCGTCGGGGGAGAACCACTCGATTTTCTCCGGATTGCAGCCGACGGCGATGATCACGCGGTTGAAGATCCTCGCACCGCGGCGGATGATGTCCAGGTGCCCCTTCGTCAGCGGGTCGAACGTGCCGGGGAAAACAGCCAAATCACTGCCGAGTTTGCCGGTTGTCTCACTCATACGCGGTCTATTGTACACCAGCGGGCGAATCGCTCAACGCCTCCTTGGTGGCGAAGCTTGACGCACGCGTCCGGAACACCGATCCTCAAGCCATGACCGCCGATCCCGCCGGAAAAAACACAGTCGATCTGTCCGTGAACCTCGCCGGAATCGAGCTGGCGAATCCGGTCATGACCGCTTCGGGCACCAGCGGTTACGGCCCGGAGTATGCGCCCTACCTCGAGCTGCGGCAACTGGGCGCCTTTGTCACCAAATCGATCACCGCCCAGCCGCGTAAGGGCAATCCGCCACCGCGGACGGTCGAGACCTCCTCGGGCATGCTCAACGCGATCGGGCTGGCCAACGTCGGGCTGGAGCAGTTCGTGGCCGAAAAGGTCCCTTTCCTGCGCGAACTGGGCATCCCCGCAATCGTGAACGTCGCCGGGCACACCATCGCGGATTACGTCGTGGTGTGCCGCCGGCTGGACGAGATTGACGCGGTTTGTGCCGTTGAACTGAACGTGTCGTGCCCCAATGTGGCCGACGGGCTCGAGTTCGGCACCGATGGGCGGCGTCTCGGCGAGTTGGTGCGTGCGGTTCGTGCGGTGCTGACGCGTTGTCGGCTGATCGTCAAGCTATCTCCCAACACCACCTCCATCCGCGAGATGGCCCGGGCGGCGATTGACGGAGGGGCGGAGGTCCTTTCGCTGATCAACACGCTGCGTGGAATGGCCATCCACGCCGAAACCCGCCGCCCGATGCTGGCCAACGTCTTCGGCGGGCTTTCCGGGCCGGCGATCAAGCCGATCGCGCTGGCCTGCGTGTACGACGTCTATCGCAACGTCGCCCGAGAAGCCGGCGTGCCCCTCATCGGCATGGGGGGCATCGCCACATGGCGCGACGTCGTCGAGTTTCACCTCGCCGGAGCCAGTGCCGTGTCCATCGGCACCGCCGCACTCATCGACCCCACTTGCCTGACGCGCGTATTGGACGGTCTGCGCCACTACCTGCGCGAGAAGGGCTCGGGCTCGCTCGGCGACCTGATTGGCGCAGCCCACGCCAACGGTTGAAGCTCGACCGCCCCGCCTCGCCGGCCCTACTCGGTCCGGATCTCGGCGGTTTTGTCCTTGGCGGCGTTCTCGAAGCGGGCCAGGCGTTTCGTGAGTTCGGCGATCTTGCCTCCGGACAGACTGACGGCCTGTTTCTGCAGGTCGATTGCCCGATCCAAGTCACCGATCTCGAACTGGGCCAACGCCAATGTGTCCAAATGCGCCCAATTACGATGGTCGGTCAGTTTGCACGCCTTCCGGGCCATTTCCAGCGCCAAGTCGTTGTACCGCTCGGCGTACTTGTCCTCGGTGAGTAGCTCCCAAGCCAGACTGTTGAGCGTTTCGGCGTCGCGTCCGGTCCGCTCCATCAACGTCTTCGCACAGGCCAACGCCGCCTCGCGATCCTTTTTGCCGGTCGCGAGGATGTCGAATCGCGTGCGCTGGTGGCGCAGGTTATCGGGTTCGCCGGCAGCCATCTCGTCCACGGTTGCCAGAGCGTTGTCCCACTGGCCCGCGCGCATGGCGCTGTGCAGTTCGTGCCGCATTCGCTCATGCTGTTCCTCGCGTTGGATCATCTCGGCCACGAAGTCGCCCACGTCGGGCAAGCCGGTGGCTACGGCGGACAGGTGGAACATCTCCTCCGCCTCGTCGGTCAGCACCGACGCCACGAGATCGGTGAGCAAGGCCATGACGGGCTCGGCTTCTTTGAGTTCGCCGGGGCTCATGAACCTGCGAGCCACCTCGAAGCAGCGTCCGGGGTGGACGAACAGAGCTTTGCTGGTGTTCTCCGTGATGCGTCCCAAGCTGGCGGAAAAGGCTTTGTCCGCCAGGATCGACTCTGCGCCCGCGGCGGCTTCCAAGGCCCGCTGCATGGCGTGGCGTGTCGTTGCGACCAGGACCTTGTCGTCGGCTGTGGCAAAGCGGACCGTCACGCCCTCGGGGAACTTGTAGGTGCGCACCTCGGCGCCGCCGATCCGGTCGACTTTCCCATCGGTGGTGGGCGCGCCGGCCGCCATGCTCGCGATGCCGAGGATTTGCGTCCACAGCGCCTGGGACTTGGCCGGGTCGTTGACCCGGATCACCGCCGCGATATCCGGAGCCGGTCCCTCGGGGATGCCGGCGTCGGCTGCGGGGGGCAGGGCATAGACGGCGAAGTCCACGATGTTGGCGAATATCTCCCGCCCGAAGTCCAATCCGATGACCGCTTGGGCATTCTCGCCGGACGGAGAACCGGTTCCGCGGTCGCCGTCGGGAGCGTTACCGAGTGCCGCCGCCATGAACCCAGCCACACCTTTCGGGATGCAGCGCAGCGTCTCGCGCGTGATCGGCGGCGTGCGCATCATATTGTAGGCCAGGTTGTGGTGTCCCTTGTCCAGGCGGATATCCATATCGAGAAACAGGCCTTGCTCACCGACGCCGGCGCTTCCGGCGATCCAATTCAGGCTGCCGAAGTCCACAATCGCATTGGCCATCGCCAAGTCGCGTGAGGCCCCGGCCAGGCCGCTTATGATGGGCACGATCGGCTCGGCGTTGACGCAGAAGAAGACTGCGGCGTTTCCACGTTTCTGCAGCACCTCGGCCATCGCCTCGTTCGAGGCGAACGATTTATCGATCTTGCCTTCGATCCGCCGCAGGACGGCGACGATCTGCGGGCGTTGTGGGCTGACCACAACCAGACGCGAGGTCAGACAGACGAAGACTTTCCCTTCCACGTGATAGGTGGGATGGCCTTGGATGGGCTTGACCGCTTCGGCTGCGGTGGGCAACGTGCTCTCGATCATTGCACGGATCGCGTCCACGCTGCCGGGGTGAAAGACGGCCACGCCGGCGGGTGTCTGGTCCATCGGGTTGAACCCGGTCAGCGCCACAGCCACACCGCGGATGCCCATTAGCTCATCAATCAGAACCGGGCTGATGGCGATGTGTTTGCCGCCGACTTCGGCTGCCTTGGCGCCGTCCTTGTCGGCCAGCAAGCCGAGCATGCCCAGCAGATCGCCGAGTTGCTCACCAGGGTTGTTGATTTCCAGGTAGACCAGCGTTTCGGGCGGCATGAGCCGAGTGAAATCCGCACAGGCGATTTCCTCGCGACAGGCTCCCAGCCCTGCCCTGGCCTGCTTCTCCAACTTCGGGTTCAAATCACCGGCGTCCAGCGCGCCGGCGTAGAGCCCGGCGGCGCCCTCCATGTCGCCCTGGTCATGCTCCAGATAATAGGCATGATAGAAGTCCGCCTCGGCCGATTTGCCCAGGGCGGCACCTGCGGTCAAGGCGACACTCAAGCCCACCGCGACAATGACGTGCTTCAACAATGACAACGGAAGCATTTGTGATCCTCCTGTAATCGGGTCCCAATTCGACTGGGAACGCCCTTTGACAAATCAGTCTCCACCGAGGCCGCCCCGCCAAGGACGGACCGTCCGTACAACAGAGATTCGGTGGTCTTCGACAGATATTCGCGGGGCCTGGCACATAGGCGTGCGCGAGGGCGGCTTCACGACCTCGACCGCAGGATCGGGTTCTGGGAACGCGACGCTTCTCTCAAGCCCCTGGGCTGTTATAGTGCGCCCCTTCAGGGCGAAGCTCTCGCGGCTTTCAGGGCGAAGAAGACCATCCGTACTTCTGGACCGCGAACCCATAGAACAGCCCCGAGTCCACAAAGCGCGGGCGCGGCGATGCGTGATGCTCAAACGGCAATTGCGTCGGTCGCAGGTGTTTGTTCGGTCAACGCGTCCCAGTGCTTGCTGTTGAGGATGCAACCGGGGTCGCCGGCGCCGAGCTCACCGAAGTAGGCGTCGGCCCGGGCACGACACCCGCCGCAATAGTACTTGAACTCGCACACCTGGCAGTGGTGCGTGCGGTTTTCGCGGTCGCAAAGGACGTCGGCGAACTCGTTGTTGCGGAAGATGTCCACGAAGCTGCGGTCGCGGATATTGCCCAGCACGCGCTGCGGCATGTACACGCATGGGGTGATCGTGCCCTCGGGCTGGATGCAGACGTAGGTCCGCCCGGCGCCGCACCCGCCGAGGTACTTGGCCACCACGCGCGCCTTCTCGCCGCCACCGCCCCCGACGTGCGAGCATGCCTGCAACCCTTCGAGCGGGGCGAAGGCCAGCGATACGCGGCCGAGTTGCGGGGCCGTGCTCATGATGCCGATGCGCCCGGACTGCATCCACTCGTTGAACGTCCGTAGCACACGCTCGCGCTGCTGCGGCGTCAGGTCCAACGCGGTCATGTTCAGCCCGCGCCCGACGGGGATGAAGTTGAAATGGGCGAAGCACGACGCCCCCAGGTCCACCGCGAATTGCAGCATGCGCTCGACTTCGTCGTAATTGTCGCGGTGCACGCACATGGCCACGCCCAGCCGTAGCCCGTCCTGGGCGACCACGTTCTTCATGCCCCGGACGGTGCGCTCCCACATGCCCGGCTGACCGCGAAAGGCGTCGTGCTTTTCGGCATCCACCGAGTCGAGCGAGACTTCTATATACCGAGCACCGGTCTCGGCAAGCTGCTCGGCGTAGCGCGGCGTAATGAGGGTGCCGTTGGTGGCCAGCGACGTATGAATGCCATGATGTCGGCAGCGCTCGAGCACCGGCAGAAGGTCTTTGGAGAGGGTCGGTTCACCGCCGGCGAAGGACATCATCGGCACATAGGCGTCGCCAATCTGATCGATGAGAGCGAGCTTCTCTTCCAGCGTGAGTTCGTCCGGTGCCCGGTGGTGGTCGGAGTTCTGGTAGCAGTGTTTGCAGCGCAGATTGCACTGGTTGGTGAAGTTCCAGATGGCGATCAGCGGCACGCTGAAGCGCTGCGGTAGCATCAGGCCGAACTCCGCCACGCTACGCGCCGTAGCCACGAACCCGCGCAACGTGCTGCGATGCTCGGCGATGCGGCGGCGAAACGTCTCGTCGGAGACGCCGCCCTTGAGCCGCCGGATGAAGCGATGCAGCGGCCAATACTTGACCCGTTGTCCGACCGGGGCGTCCGGGTTGGCATACGACTGGATGACCTCTTCGATCATCGTCCCCCCGCCGGACCGGGGCTTGGAAACGTACCCGAGCAGCCGCTGCATCCACCGCTTGGCCAGGTAGTCTTCGAGCGGGTGAGAGTAATCCAAGTGAATGTGCTTGCTCGGGCCGTTCGGTTTTCCGCCGGCGCCGTCACCGCCGGCGGCGGCGCGCCGCTTCCGTGCCTCCTCGGCGTATTGCCTGGAGCTGACCTCCCCATCGTCGGGGCGATCGGAGCGTTGGTTCGCATTGGCGGAGACTACCCCGGCGTGCTGGTACTTCGTATGGACTTCATGGGTCGTCCCGTAGAAAGGCGCTTCGGTGCGGCAATCGTCCTCGCCGCGTTTGAGCTTTCGATTGCCTCTGTCTCTGTCCGCCATAGGATTGCCTCGCTGGATTGCAGCAAACGGTCAAGGATGCCCGTTATCAGCGTTCCCCTTTACCGCCTGTTCTGCGTCGGCGATCAGGTGTGCGATACTCCCGCGCGTCAGCACTCTTACTGACGCGTCGCTGCCGCGCCTTGAAACAGCGCTCACAAGGAACGTTCCACGGGGCGACCATCGTGTCCATCCTGGACCCCACCCCGAGCCGATTCCTACAGCGAGAGTCGCGTTCCTTAGCGACACGACGCTGATGAAACATCTCTGTCTGCGGGTCCGAGTCTTTTCGACAATGCCAGCGTATCCCCCGTCTGGAGAAAGGGTGATCCTCAGACTCTCCATCATTAACGACGGTGCTCGATCGAGCAACAAGACTTTAGCGTCTCCTGTCTGGGCGTCGAAGATTGCGATGTCCCTCTCTGAACGGGAGTACATGGACGAGACCAGAATGTGCCGACTGTCCGGAAACCACGCCAAGTACCCCTTCCCCTCGAGGGGATACGAACGCACGTCTGTCCCGAACCCCTGATCGATCGCTTCGATGCGGCCCACTCCCAGCCGGGAGCCACTGAGCCACGCCAAGTAGCTGCCGTCCGGAGACACCCGCACAGTTACAGGGGGCCAACAGCCAACCTCGCACTTTGGGCAACTGATTCGGATGCCGGGGTCAAGCAAGTCAGCGATGGTTATCTTGCGAAAGTCCGCAGGAGCATCCCCTTGAACGTCGTATCGCCGGCCGTGGATGAGCATGTGTTCACCATCCGGTAACAAACACGGCCCCCGGTCGAACTCGCCGCGTGCGGTGACCATCGTGCCATCTTCGACCAGAATCACCGCCATCTTGTGGTGGGAGGCAATGACAACGTGTTTGCCGTCTTCGGTCCACCTCACACTACCTACCAGGTTTCGAGTGCAATCTCTTAGCGAGGGACCCGCACACACTAACCTCTGTGCGCCGCTCAGGAGATTCACCTCCCAGAGCCGACACTCATCGCTCCCAACACCCTCGAGGCAAACCATACGTGTTTCGTCGGCTGACCACGCAAAGCCGCTGTGAATCCCCCCGAGATCATGGAACGCTCGCTTCTCCAGAGACGCCTGGACCTGCTCGGCGGTGGGCAAGACTTGTTCGGCTGGTTCTGTCGTAGGGGCTCCCGCGATGAGAGTCGAAAGCACTGATAGGGCTAAGGACTGCATGCCGATGCCTCCATCGTCACAGCACAATCGCGGTCGCGGCGCGCCGCTTCCGCGCCTCCTCGGCGTATTGCCTGGAACTGACCTCCCCATCGTCGGGGCGATCGGAGCGTTGGTTCGCATTGGGCGTCCACATGGTCAAGCTCGATTCCGCGCCATCCGGAGCACTGGTGAGTGCGGCATGCGTCCGCCCAGCGGTAGTCCGTCGTCGGCTACGCTTGACCATGCCACCCATTGCATGACCGTATCATGCTTCCAGAGTTCTACCCCGCGCTTGTTAGGCTGTCGATTTCCGGTGTAGCGTCGCCCCTTGTGAGCGGCGCACCTGCGTTTCTCGTCACCCACAAGGGGTGACGCTACATTGGGGATGGCCATGGACGAGTGAATCGACAGCCTGTCGCGCTTGGGGCTCGGTTCAGGTGTTGTCACCAGTGTTACCCCCACGGTTCGCTGTCATCGATCTTCTGCCCATAGCGACCGGCCCAGGGCAACATCGCGTTGGGGTGCGACGTGGGACGGACGGCTACGTGGGGGTGATCCGCCTGGTACTCAGCCGGCGAGCGGGCGAACATCTTCTCGGTGAACGGCCGATACGTTGGGCCGCCGTTGTGGGCGCAGAACGGGTACACCCCGTCCGGCGTCGAATACAGGATCACACATCGCCGTACACGCTCGGTGTCGTAATTATAGCGATCCATGAAGTGCATCCCGGCGGCCATCAATGTCTTGTAGCTCTTCTTTTCCCCCTCGCCCCGGCCCTTGGCCTTGTCGGTCAGACCCTGCAACGCGCGCACGAACGTCCACGGCTTGATCTCGCCGTTGAAGTGCTTCCAGCGGTAATGCTTGAGGAACAAATGGGCGATTCGCAGCAACTCCCAGCGGCTCGCCTTGGGCAACGCCACCTCGGGATGTTTGCGCTTGATCCGGTGGGCCAGGTCGTTGAAGTCGGCCATCATCGCGCGCATGTCGAACATCTTGGGGATGGGGATGACTTCCTTTTGCGGCGTGACGAAGAAGTACGTCCCGAAGGCGCAATCGCTGTGACAGCTCGGGCGGATTTTCGGTTTGCCATCGAGGGTCTCCATGATCCGCCCCAGCGGTGCGATCATGCCCAGCGGCCAGAAGTCACGCTCGATATCCGCGCCACTGGTCGCGGCAACGTCATGAGCGAGGTCGCCCAGCGTGTAGCGTTGCCGCTCGCGGTCCCGGTGACTGATGCGCCCCGTAAAGGCCACCGGTTGATAGCTGATGGCGCTGACCGCGTCGATGTGCTCGACGGCGAACTGGAAGATCGGGCCGACCTGATCGCTGTTGTAGCCGTTGATGATCGTCGGTACGAGAATGCACTTGAGCCCCGCCCTCCTGCAATTTTCGATGGCGCGCAGCTTCTTCTCGAACAACGACTCGCCGCAGGTCTTGCGGTAAAACGCGTCGTCCACGCCGTCAAACTGGAGGTAGAGCGAGTGGAGACCCGCTTGCGCCGATCGCTCGGCAAACTCACGATTGGCGTGCGTGATCCCGTTCGTGGCGATCTGGATATGGCTAAAGCCCATGTCCCGGGCGGCGCTGCACACGCGATGAAACTCCGGATGGACGGTGGGCTCGCCGCCGGTGAACTGAATCGCCGTGGCGGGGTAGGGGTGCTGATTGCGCAGCGCCTGCAGCATCTCGACCACCATCTCGTACGACGGTTCAGCCACGTAACCGCCGGTGTTGGCGTTGGCGAAGCACACCGGACAGCTCAGGTTACATCGGTTGGTCAGATCGATCTGGGCCAGGCACGAAGCCGACAGGTGCTGGTTGCATAGGCCGCAGTCGCTGGGACAGTGCCGCCCTCCGTGGACCTGCGGTTGATGCACGCCACGTTCGTCCTGGAACACCGCCCGCGCCGATTTCAGGTAGAGTTTGACGTCGGTGTTGATCCGGTCGCGGAAGTAGCCGTGCTCGGGACAGGTCTTCTCCGTGTACACGACGTCGTCCAACACGTAGTAGCGCCCGAGTAGGATGCACGAGCACTCCGGGCACAGCGTCTCGATGGTCTTGGGCAGTTCGCGGATGATCGGGCGAATGACGCCGCCGGTATGCGTTCGACGGGGTTGCCGGGGGCTTTGGCGCGTGCGGTGCCGGCTGACGTCTTTGACGAAGAGCGCGTCGTGGTGCGGCTCGCGCCAGGGGCCACAGGCGGGGCAGTCGTATTCGAGATGAACCGTGTCCTCGCCGTCGTCAAGTACGAAGCGCGCCGCCACTACCTCGCGGCAGCGCCCGCACTGCGCCTGGCACGTCCACGGCAGCCCGTTCTGCACGGGAGCGTACTTGCGTAGCGAGAGCTTGTAGCGCTCCAATTCGGTTGAGGCCGTCTCGGGCGTGACCGCGGGCCGCATGATCTCGTGAATCGGTCTTTCCAGCGCGCCAGAGTGCGAACCGCACGCCGCGCATTCGCCACAGATCGGCTTCGCTTGATCGGCGTCGGTCGCACCGGCGTCGCAATCGTCTTTCATCCTCTCCGCAGTCTCGGAGCCGGCGGATCGAATTATCGTCAATACACGCCTCCCTCCGTGTCAGTACAGCAAGAATGAGTGGCTCGTGTCCGCCGCTGCCGCTTTAGACCACGCCACAGCGTACAGGGTAGAGCGAATGTCGGCTCGATACAACGATGGCTCTCGAAAAACGCGTACAGCCTTGATCGCATCACGATGGGTTGAAAGGCTCAGAAGGGCGGGTGTGATGAGAACGACATGCGACCGCCGGTATCGAGGCTCAAGGTGCGTAACCTGCTTTTCCGAAACAAGTTACGGCGGTTCGCCAGCTTGCCCAACCGATGACGCCGGACCGAAGGCAACCCGGAGCGCAGGCTGGGGTATAATGAGATAAAGGTTGTTCCCAGCGGTTACCGACAGTTGGAGTCAAGAGGATTGCCACGCACGAATACGGAGAGCGGTCATGAGTAAGCGCGCGGTTCACCTGCTGTGTTGTCTGTCGTTTGTGGGGCTGCTGTTGTTCGCGCCGACCACGCCTTCGGCTTGGGCTCAAACGCACGACGAAGATCAAAGGGATGAGGCGGCGGCTCCACGCGAGCGGTCCGAACCCCCACCTCACAGGGACGGCGTCTACTATATCGAGGACGACCACTACGGCGACGACCTCATCGATTACGATTCCGAGCCGCCGTATGACTACTACGAGCGTCACTGGCGTCGGCAGGCTCGCGACTACCGGCGGGCGCGTGATCGATCGTATCGATCGTATCGGCCGTACCGAGGCTATCGCGGCTACGACGACCGTCCGCGTCGGCGCTACTATGGCGATGAGGGGTACGATTATTACGGCTACGGTGAGGAGTCGTTCGATAGGGGCTATCGCGACGGTCGGCGCGACGGCCGGCGCTACGCCGAGTGGGAGCGGCGCAACGAGTTGGGCAGGCGCGGCTATGCCGATGCGATGAGCGATGGCTTGCTGGCGTTTCGCAACGGCGACTACTCCCAGGCGGTGCGGAACTTCATCCGCGCCGCGAAGATCAATCAGGGCGATCCCGCCAGCCGCATCCACGCAGCCCACGCCATGGTGGCCATCGAACGCTACCACGAGGCGCTGCCGGCCCTGCGCCGGGCCTTCCAGCTTCAACCGAAGATCGCCTACCTGGCCTTGGACATCCGCCGCGACTACGGCGTCAAGACGGACTTCGACGCCCACTTGAAGAACCTCCGGCAGTCCGCCGGTCGCGCGGAGGACGACCCCGCGCTGTGGCTGCTGCTGGGCTATTATGAGTTTTATTCCGGCAGAGAAGCCAAGGCAGTCAGGTCGCTGGCCAAGTCCGACGCCCTGGCTCCCGGCGACTTCATGACGGAGGCTCTTCTCGATGCCGCCCGCCGGGTGGCCCCTGCTTTCAGGCAGCCGGCCCAGAAGAAGCGGGGGGGCAAACACAAGCCCGAACCCAAAGGCAAGAAGAAAGCCGGCAAGAAGAAGACCGGCGAGAAAAAGGCAGAACGCACGCACGACGCGTGACCGATCGTATTGTGACCTCCAGCGGGCAAAGCCGCCCCGGCACCTGGTGCGTGCCGCGGTGGCTTTCCTGTGCGCAGTGCTCGACTCTGAGCGGTCGGGTTCCGCTTCGCGCCGGGCCGTGTCTCCCACCGGGACCTTTCTCCAACCCTCGCGCTCGTACACCCCCCTCACAGAGCGGGGGCATGTTCTTCTTGACCGCCAGATGGCGCTTCGCTACGCTTTCCCATCGTAAGAAAGACCCTCAGGAGGAACCCTCGATGAGCGCCAAGAAAAGCAAACGCATCGTTCCCGCGACTCGAACCGAAGGCATCAAGTACGCTATTCGCGACATCCTGTCTGTGGCTGACGAGGCCAAAGCCGCCGGTCGGGACATGCTCTATCTCAACATCGGCGACCCTAACATCTTCGGCTTCGCCCCGCCGCGCCACATGATCGAGGACGCCTATCAGGCCATGTGCGACAATCACCTGGGCTACTCCGGGTCCGACGGCATCGACGAGGCAGTGGCCGCCGTCAAGCGATCGGCCGAGCGCAAGGGCATCCGCAGCATCCAGCACGTCTACATCTGCAGCGGATGCAGCGAAGCCATCGACCTGGGGCTCAGCGCCCTGGTGAACCCCGGGGAGAACGTGCTCACCCCGACGCCGGGGTATCCGCTCTACACCGCCATTCTCTCCAAGCTGGCGGTCGAGAATCGACCCTACTACCTAGACGAGGCAAACGGCTGGGCCCCGGACATCGACGACATGAAGTCCAAGGTCGATGACAAGACTCGCGCCGTGGTTCTCATCAACCCCAACAACCCCACTGGTTCGCTCTATCCCACCGAGAGCCTGCAGGCGGTCATCGACCTGGCCCGCGAGCGCGACCTCGTCGTCTTCAGCGATGAGATTTACGACAAGCTCATCTTCGACGGCAAAAGCCACGTCTCCACGGCGGCCCTGGCCGAGGATGTCCCGGTGCTGACGTTCAACGGTTTGTCCAAGTCCTACGTGGTGCCTGGATGGCGGATCGGGTGGGGCGTAGCCAGCGGTCCGGCGGACATGCTGGAGGACTACTGCGAGGCCATCCGCAAGATGGAGCGTGCCCGCCTCAGCGCCAACCATCCGCAGCAGTACGCCATCGAGGGCGCCTTGGAGGGCGACCAGTCCAACCTGCACGAGATGATCGAAATCCTTCAGCGCCGCCGCGACATCACGATGGACGGTCTCAACGCCATTGACGGAGTCAGTTGCGTCAAACCTGAGGGGGCGTTTTACGGCTTCCCGCGCATCGACCTGGGCATTCCCGATGAGCAGTTCGTCACCGAGGTCATTCGCGAGACCGGCGTCGTGATCGTCCCCGGCAGCGGTTTCGGCCAGCGTCCCGGCACGCAACACTTCCGCGTGGTCTTCCTCCCGCCCGACGACATTCTGGAAAAGGCCTTCGAGCGCATCGCCACCATCGCCAAGAGATACCGCTAGCACTAAGGAAAAGGGGGCAGGAACTTTTTGTGCGCAGCACCCTTCGGGTCTTTCAAGCAAAAGGTTCCTGACCCCTCTTCCGCCCCCGCCTTTTTTCTTTTAGTTTCTTTCCTTTTCAGCCGTGCTTCATTAGGGTTTTTCCCTAATTGACAGCCCTCTCCGGTGGAGTGTATAGTTCTGTCTTAACGAATCGACTTCAGCTAGCTTCGATTGCTCCCAGGGAAGGGGGAAAGATGCGTCGCAATTCGCGCAGCATCAAGTATGCCACGGCCCCACCGGTGCCGGGTTGGCTCCGCGCTTTCCCCAATCGGATCGGTCAAGGGTGCGCCCGTGACAGTGCGCGGCCCCACACGCGGGAGATCATTCCGCGCTAAACGTGAACTCCGGATGCATGAAGAAGGAAAAACAAGAAGGAGGCAACCACCATGAAAGCCCTAAGACTCACTAGTACGTTCTTGCCGGCATTCGCCATCTGCCTGACGTACGGCCTGGCCCCGGTATTGGCCGATCCGCCGGACGACGGCTGTTACCCGGGAAGCCCGTTTGGAAACACTAACGGGATCTGCACCTACTCGGCGGACGAAACGCTCAGCGGAGACCTCGAGTGCCTTGATCTTATCATCGACGAGGGAGTGACCCTGGACATGGCTGGATACACCGTGCGCGTATGTCGCACGCTGCTGATAAACAGCAACGGGACGATAACCGACAACCAGAGCGGTGGTGCCGGTGGCCCCGGCGGTACGGGCGGTCGCGGCCAGGATCCGTGTGCGGACTCTGGTGGTCCTGCCTTGCCGGAGGACGGGACCTGCGGCACCAACGGCCTTCTTCCTATGCGCCCGGAAGGCGGTGACGGCGGCCCCGGTGGCGGGGCCGGCGGCGGCGGTGGCGGAGCGATCTTGCCCGCCGGTCAGTGCTATGACGCCGATGGGGGCGGTGGTGGCAACGGCGGCGGAGGGGGGCACGGGGGAGGGTACGTTCGAATCTATGCGTTCAACTTCGATAACCAGGGCCACATCCACGCCGATGGTGAGGACGGTAGCCCCGGGGTCGCTGGAGGCAGTGGTGAGTACTGGATGGACTCCAAGCGAGACTGCAAGGACCTTGCCGGTGGCGGCGGTGGCGGTGGTGCCAGTGGGGGAGGCGGACACGGGGGAACGGTTGAAGTCCATTACTCTAACCTTACGAACCGGGGGGCAATTCACGCCGATGGCGGGATTGGCGGGACCGGTGGTGCGGGAGGGGATTCGGGAACAACTGTCCTTGGAGGACCGCTGGTGTGTGAGGACTTCGTCATCGAAAGCTCCACCAACGGCGCTGACGGGTGCCCTTTTTTCCCCGCTGGGGGCAACGGCGGTGATGGGGAACATCGCCGCTACCACTATGCCGAGAATGGCGACGGCGGTATGAACGGCCCGGATGGGTTGCCGGGGACTGTGATCGACGATCCACCACAGGCGTGCTGCATGGGTGAATGGGGCTGTCTCGATGTGGACCCGAGTTGCTGTGTGCTCGGTGGCGGGACCCCGCTGGGCGCAGGGACGACTTGCGATACGCCGGAAGCGTGCTGCTCCAACGGTGTTTGTCACATGACGGACCCACGTTGTTGCAGCAACGGGTTTGTTGCGATGGGGCCGGGATCAGAATGTCTCGGCGATGCCGACAGCAACGGTACTGACGATGCTTGTGAGATGGAGGCCTGCTGCCTGTTGGACAACACCTGTATACCTGCGGCGCCGGGAACGTGTCCCGGGGTTCCCCAAGGCCCAGGGACCTACTGCACGGAGCCAAGGGAATGCTGGCTGGATGAGGGCAGTCGGTGTGAAGACATTGACCCACTCTGCTGCGTCGCAATCGGCGGCGTACCAGGAGACCCTGGGAGTACGTGCCTGGAAGCCTGCTGCTTGCTTAGCAACGTTTGTACAAACGCTTTGCAGACCGAGTGCGGCGGGATTTCGCAAGGCGACGGCACGTACTGCACAGAGTCGCAGGCCTGTTGGCTGGATGGCGGGAATGAGTGCCAGGATATCGACCCGCTGTGCTGTGACGATATCGGCGGAACACCAGGAGGGCCTGGGACGAGCTGCACCCAAGCCTGCTGCTCCAACGGCGTATGCACCGACCTTGAGCCGGACGACTGCGAGGCCCAGGGCGGGACGCCTCAGGGCCCGGGGGAGGCTTGTTCGGCGCTGGAGGCCTGCTGCTCTAATGGCGTCTGTCACATGGTTGACCCCCTGTGCTGCGACGATATCGGTGGTGAACGGGGTGGGTCGACGTGCGCGCCCACCGGGGCTTGTTGCAGGCCGGATGAGTCGTGCGTCACCACGACACAGGTTTGCTGCGACTTCGTTGGTGGCACCTATCACGACGGCGAGGCTTGTTCGGCGCCGGAGGCCTGCTGCTCCAACGGTGTCTGTCACATGGTTGACCCGCTCTGCTGCGAC
>Ga0190284_1000769_pt1 | contig 16346 bp, 14 predicted proteins | sample 48691812_MG_FD_161668 | JGI IMG/M metagenome (GOLD analysis project Ga0190284, IMG submission 161668) | Hydrothermal vent microbial mat bacterial communities from Southern Trench, Guaymas Basin, Mexico - 4869-18-1-2_MG | ecosystem: Environmental > Aquatic > Marine > Hydrothermal vents >...
AAATACCGCTCTAGGGCAGACATCCCGACCAACTGCGGCATGGCCACTTTCTGCGCAGCCGAACCCGTCAAACAGGCCTTCTGGATCACCCAACGACCTGAAGACTTTGAAGTGCAGAAAGTCCCCGGATGCGACACACAGATTTTACGCATACCGGGCTATATCTTCTGTTATTTACTTGGCCAGGCAGAACGGTCACTGTGGGATGGTGTTGAATAATGAAACGAGGAGGAACAAATTTGCCCAGTGGATGGATAATCGAAAAGCTCACGAATTTATCAACACAGGTTGGTAGCGGTGCCACCCCCAGAGGTGGATCCGCAGTGTATAAGGAATCCGGAATACTGTCCCTTTGAAAAAATCCATCCGCCTCCCGAATTCAGCAAATCCAGCGAATTTCTCGGACCTTGAAATTCACAAAATGGATGAAGGGTGATGAGATGACGGTCCGATCTGGAACACTCCCGCTGATTTGAGTAGGTCCTTCGCTGGGGGAGATAATCGACTGTGCAGCCACGCGCCTGTACCTGTAGTGAAGACCACCGAGGATGGGAATCGAGACGAGTTTGTTCGGTGACGTTGGCGGAGCTTGTTGTCGACAGGGGATCGGCGTATCGCCTTCGAGCCCTTGATGCGGCCACTCGGAATGATAATACTCCTCGACGAACTCCTCGATGAGCCGGTAGAGATGCCGGTCGTTGAAGGGTATTATGTGGTTGAGCAACGCGCGGCGCAGAGTACCGAAGACGCGTTCGACGAAGGGATTCTGCCATGGACTTCGATGGGTGGTGCAGACCTCCTCGAATCGACGCTCCTCCAGGACGTGGACGCCCTCATAGCGGCCTACGCCGCCGGTCGCAAGCCGGTCCCTGAAAACGTGCAGGGCTGGAAGCCGGAGCAGATCGAGCTCTTCCTCAAAAAGCTGCCCACGAAGATCTCCGCGCAGGACTGCCGCGCCTTCCAGGAGCTCTTCGGCTTGAAAGAATGCCGCAACAACAACCACCTCGTGGCCGACTACTGCACTGCGATCCGTAGCGGCTGCGAGGAAGCACTCGCCGGCGTTGAGAAAATCCTCTCCACCGTGGGCCGTATGCTCTATCTCAAGCCGCTCTATCGCGCCCTCATCGAAACATCCTGGAGCAAGCCGAAGGCGCGCACGCTCTTCGAGCACAACCGCGCGGCCTACCATCCGATCGCCGCGGGCGGCATCGAACGTATCCTGAAGGAGGCCGGATTGTAGCGTGAACCGATCCGGGGCCACTGCGTCGACCGGGCCCTCACGGGGAGACGTCATGGAACAACCTGACCGGATCATGGAATTCAAAGGCATCTCGAAGAAGTACAAGGAGTGTCTTGCCCTCGATGATGTCTCATTCCACATCAACCAGGGGGAAATCTTCGGCTACATCGGTCCCAACGGTGCCGGCAAGACCACAACCATCAAGATCCTGGTCGGCCTGCTCACCGGGCTGATAACCCCTGTCCCAATACGCCCCTGTCCCCATACGCTCGGCCTCCACGGCGTTTGCTCCCGATCCGTAGGTCAATTCAGCAGAGCGATTTGCCCTCCACCACGAGCACGCGGAAGGCGCTGAAAATCCGTACGTAGGCACCCACTCATACCTGGCGATGTGAGCTTTCCGTTCAATACGTCAGCCGGGGAGCCAATTTTGCGAAAGGACCAGTGAAACGTGAGATTCAATCGGTTCACCCCGTAACCATTGCACAGCTTATTTGTCCTGCTCCATGGGTATTGACCGATGGAGCCAGCTCGAGACACAAACCAAGCATTCTACCGACCCCGTCATCCGCAAAAAACTTTGCTCCATCAAGTCCTTGATCGGCACGAGCCACAATCGATCGGTTCCGCGTCACGGCTACATCGGTGCAGCGGCTGCTTACCACGCTGCCGCTGCTAAAACGAAACGGGATACTGCCGCCGCACAGTAGAAGATTAACTAGTAAACACGCGAAAGGCGCGAAAAGGGAAAGAAGGAAATGTATCTAAATTCTCTCACTTCGGGGTTGTTAGCTTATTCACTGGCGCTTTGCACGACACTGATATATAATCTCGGCTCAACGGCTATTCCCCGACCATCTCTGGCAATGTCATCACCGGCAACGAGTGCAGAAATGGAGTAGGAGGCGGTGTCTATTGTGAAAGGACCGACCCGACCGTGACGAACAACATCATGGTCGGGAACTCGGCCGGATGCTATGGCGACGGCTTTGCTGGCTGGTATTCGAAGCAAATCCTCACCAACAACACTTTCGTGGGTAACACGGCCGGTGCAGGCGGCGGCGGAATCTACTGCGACAGGACTAGCGATCTCACCGTGTCCAACACGATCTTCTGGAACAACGACGCCCCTTTAGGGCCCGAAATCTGGATCGGTGATGATAATGGTTGGTCGGCGCTTACGATCAGCTACAGTGATCTCGATGACGGCCAGGCTTCGATCTACGTCGAACCAGGAAGCACTCTCAACATGAAAGCGGGAATGATCGACGCTGATCCACTCTTTGTCGACCCTGCTGACGGCGACTACCATCTCCTCTACCACTCTCCTTGCAGAGACGCGGGCGATGCTTCTGCTCAGGGCCTGTCATTCGAGGAATTCGAGTGCGATCCGCGCTGCGCCGGGCCTGCACCGGATATGGGTGCGGACGAGTTCCATGCGCATCTCTACTATCAAGGAGATGTCGTTCCAGGGGGGACCGGACTCATCAAGGTCTCCGGAACGTCCAATAGCTATGCTCACGTGAGAAGGAGCACCACTCTGCTCGATCCGCCCTACCCGACGCCGTTCGGAGATCTCTACCTCGGAACTCCGCGCATTAAAATCTGTTCCGGTATTGTTCTGCCTGAAGGCTACGCCGTTTTTCCAAAGACCGTGCCGCCCTCGTGGATTCCGGGTGACAGGTACTACCAGCAGGCTCTGGTCGGCGGCACTCTGACTAATGTGGCTCCTCTCACCGTTCAGTAGGTCAATAGTTGACCGAATGCGCTGTCCGGTCTATCAGCCCGTTGAAAGAGAGAGCTCGGGAGATGACAGCAACATGGAAACAGGAGCACCGGTCCACAAGCTTATTGTCATTTTTGTCACACTGACATGCCTCATCACGGTGCTGATTTTTTGGCTCGATCCGCTCGGTTCTTCACTCCGCGATTCGAACGGCGTGGACGACGGCGTTGTCACGCAGCCACGGGATCGAGTGCGTGACACGACCAATGCGCTCGAGGAAGAGGTGGAGGACCATGGTGCGTCGAGCGGATTCGCGGCGGGAGATCTCAAACGGAATCCGCTTTCTCCGGCGCCGGAGTTGGAGCGATCAGGGATCCTCTTCGCAGGCCGTGTTGTGGATCTCAGCTCGTCCCAACCGATCGAGGCCTACCACTTCCGGCTCTGGTACTGCGAACCCCACAATATCGAGAGGGAGCTCTTCAATGGAGTGATCACCGATGAAGAGGGGCACTTCACGTTCCGTCTCGAAGGTGAAGGTTATTTTGGATGGCAGGTTACCTCGGCGAGCCATCTGTGCCGCGAACATTGGATCGAAATCCCGGAGGAAGAAGGCCTCAACGATTACCTGATCGAGCTCGATCCAGGTGAGACAGTGACCGGCAAGGTCGTTGATGCTGCTACGGGCGTACCCGTGATCGGAGCGGTCGTGGGAATGGCTTGGGCCAAGCGCGACCTGCGCCTCCAGCGCAAGCTGGAGGGCGCGCGAAACCGTTTTCGCTGCACCGATCTTGGAAAGCTCGAATGGAAGGGCGAGTTGTGTACCGTCCACACCCGTAGCGACGCGGCGGGACGATTCGAGCTCAACGGTTTGCTCGCTTTTGAGGTCAACATCGTCGCCTGCCATCCCGACTACGCCCAGAGCGCCGTAAAAACCGTGCCGGGACGGGGTGATGTGCTCGAGATCCGGTTACAACCAGGGCAACATGTCTTCGGACGTGCGCTCGACGACACAGGCCGGCCGGCTGCCGGCGTGATCGTTTGGGCATGGGGACCGGGGACGTTTATGCACCTGAAAACCGCCACCGATGGGAACGGCTGCTACCGCACCGCACCGCTTCATCGAGGCAGCGTATCGCTCTATGCGAAGCCCCCGAGCAACACGATGCCGTCGGCAAGCACCGGTGCCGGAGCTTTCACCTTTACACCTGAGCGCCGCAAGACTTTGATTGCCGAAGAGGATGTGGAGGTCAATTTTGGTCCTCAAGATGTCCATGTGATCTTCACAGGCAGGGTGATCGACTATAACGGTGAACCACTTCCCGGGGTCTGGATTCGGCCTGAGTTAATCGAAGCACTTTCCTCGACGCCCCCCGTCCGCGGCAGGTCTGCAGCCGAGAGCGATCATGACGGACGTTTCGAGCTGCGCAAACTCGTACCCGGGGAGTATGCGATCATAGTCTTACCACCGAGCCAGCAAAAATATTTCGATTGGGGACAACTGCGCTTCGACCAACCGGGTCCTGTCGAACATACCATCGATCTGCGTCTCCTTGGAGGAGCTCTAGGCGGCACCGTCGTGGACAGTGCCACCGGCTTGCCACCTCGAGGCGACAGGCTCGGTATCAGCATTATGACTAATGAGACGTCCAGACTGGGTCACGACGACGGAACCAGAGTCCGTCTCACTGCAAAAGACGGACGTTTCTGCATACGATGCTTGAAACCCGGCACATACACTGCTATCGCCATGGGCGGATCCTGTTACTCGCTGCTGCGCCACGGAATCACGGTACAACAAGGCAAGCTCATCGAAGGCATCGATCTGGAAATCACATTTAGTGGTGACCTCGAACTATCGCTCGAAGGATTCTCGGATTCAGAACTAGAGTCGCTCTGTGGCGCCTTCATTCACGAAGACCATCTTTTGCCCCAGACGAACCTCAACAGCTGTCGCGGCGGGGCGAGGCGCAATATTTCACTGCTTGCCGGCACATGGGAAGCCGATCTCTCACTGCCCGGTGCCGGCAGTTGTTCGCGTAGCTTCACCATTCGGCCGCGACAGAAAACCAGTCTCACGGTCCGGCGCGGCGAACTGGAAACAACTGCGACAGCGGGTACCGTGACCTTGACCGGGCGCTTGACGCGCTTCAATGGTGCACCTGTCGCCGATGTTTTGGTCGGGCTCGAAAACGAGATTCACGACTCTGGACGATCTGATCCGTTGCGAACCCGCACAGACCGCGAAGGCCGGTTTCAGATCAAAGATGTCGCACGGCAGCGTTGGACAATTTGCGTGATACTCATCGATGCGGGAACGAGGCTTTACCTCGATGATATCAGTCTCGATGCGCGGTCATCCGATCCGCAGCATATCGAGCTTTTGTTACCCGACGGTGGGATACGCTGCACGCTGGTCAACGCTGTCACGGGTCTCGAGATCAACGATGCCGATCTCCACCGGTCCGTGATTGCCGTGCCGCAGGGGCAGATCGGCATGCGCACGATGCATAAGACAGGTGGGGGCTGCGGAGGACCGGTCGTTTTCGAAGGGCTCCCCGATGGCACATACGATCTCTGGATCCGATGTGAAGGTTTCGAGCCGCTCGAAGGCTTGACGGCAATCGTTGGCAACAACAGGCTGACCGATCTTCGCGAGGTGAGGCTCACTCCCACGGGTATCGTCGATATCACCGCCCTGGACAACGACGGCCGTTCCGTGACGTTCTGGCTCGATGTCGATGGTCAGAGTTTTGATGAAACACGACGCCAACTCGAAGATCGGTTTGTGCGCTACAGCGGGCTTCCGCTCGGTCCTGTGGACTTGACGATTTCCACTCGCAAAGCAGGAAAAAAAACCGTCACAGCCGTTCTCGAACCGGGGCGGCCGCAAAAGATCCGGGTTGTCTTCGATTGACCGTGCCTGGCACGGCACTTTGCGGTCCTTTCTGATGCGTCATAAGCCGGTTCAACCGTGTAGATAGTCCAACCGGCTTCATACAACCAAGCTGCGCATCCCTTGAGTGCGCAGATATCCTAACCTTATTTTATTAAAAGACTTTAGCGAGTAAGGTCGGGCCAGCTCGATAACACGAGATCCACGATGCAGATCAGTTTTTTTCGAAACATCCCATTGACTCTTGAAAAAAAAACGTATCTCGACCGGCCTCGTCGCGTCGATGGCAAGTTGACGGCATTCGGGCTTTTCGGTGCACTCCAAAGGCGCGCCTGCTGATCCGCAGGATCCGGCCTTCTTTCACATGTTGCGCTACATGGCAAGGCCTGCAGTGGCTCTCTCAAAAATGTCCTTCGATCCGCAAGCAACAATCTGAAGAAGGAGAGCAAGAATGAAGAGCAAAAGGGCAACCATAATACGAGAAAAAGTTATCCACAACTTATTCAACTCCTCACCTTTGGAAACCCCTCTTCCCGGGGCTATCGCCCCGGAACGCCGCGCTTCGCTTGAGCTACACCAAGGGCTCCGCTCAGCGCGGCTCCCCAAGATGAGGAACAATCCATTGACTTGGAAAAAAGATTAGATTGTCAGAAATCCACCAGCTTCGCTCCGATCACCGATCGCCTTCAAGCGGAACGACTGACCGCCTTCCTCCGGAACAAGTGATCGGCTTCACCGGAATACACATCTGCTGACGAAACTTTTATTCTGCTATCTGACGCAGACGTTGCGGCCGTTGTCGATGAAGAAATTACGCATCAGGCCATCGATTTTGGAAAGCGTTCCATCGAAGCTCAGGGATGTTCCGACTTTGGATCTCAGATCTTCGGCAAGCTCTTCCGGAAACTTGACGAAGGCCAGCACCAGCCGTCCGCCGTAGAGGGCAGCGGAGAGTTCGTAGACCTCGAAAGAGGCCTTGACGCCGGGATCGGCTCCGAATACGAAGTCATAAGAAAAGGTTTCGACAGAGCGGAGGGTCCCGGTCCACCTGACGTTCTTTCCGGCGAATCGTTCGTTAAAGATACGGTTTGCGTCGGAGCTGAAATGGCCGGGATCGAAGAGCGTTGCGCAGACCGACCCGACGTCGAGGCTTTGGGTGTCGTGTGGGGTGTCCATGCCCTCGAGAGGTGTGCCAGCCGACAGAGTCTCGCCGGCCGAAGAATCCGGTAGCGCCCCAGACCGAGTGCGGTCAACCTGCTCGACCCAGTGACGGATCTCCTGGTCATCGGGACGCTCCTCGAGCGCCTGATGGAAGATATCACGGGATTTCTCGCGTTCCTCACCGAGATAGAGCAATTCGCCTTTGAGAAGCTGCTCCTCCACGGGAAGGTTATCTTGCTGGTCCTCCTCCGCGATTGGGGGTGACGAGGCGTGTTCGCCGAACTTTGCCTCTGTCGCGAGAGAAGTCTTTTGTGCGGCCGTACCCCCCTGTGGGGTGGCGTACTTTTGCTCGAGCATGTCCAGTGCTTCCGCGATCCGACCGTTCAGTCGCGCTTGCATGGCTTGCTCCAGCAGGAGATCCTCCTCTCGGTCACTCACGAGACAGTGTGCGACACGCACTAAATCCTGGATCACAGATACGATTCTATAGGGTAGTTTTTCGACACCATCAGTGATAATGATCGTCTCGGCGTCGGCGACAACAGCGTCCTCATAAGACATGAGAAGCCGGTGTATTCGCATGCGTCGGGCGTGGTTGAGATAATCCACGATCTTATCGACGAGCGCCGGATCGCCTTTGACTACGACATCGTCGTCGAAGAATCTTTCACCGACTTCGATGTCCTGCGATCCCACGAGTTTCGCGATACCGGTGAAGAAGCTCTGGCGTGAGAGGCGCAACCCAAGACCGAGCTTGGGGTATCTCACGATATAGCGTGTGCAAGCGCTATCCTTGCGACCCACCGATTCTGAGTATTTGTCGACAGCGATCTGAAATCCGTGGAGTTCCCCTTTGATATCTGGGTAATCGAACAATCCTCCAGGAGAGAATTCCAGATTGAGACGCTTCGCGGCTTTTTGCCAGGCCTGGTCGAGCTTTTTTTTCTTCGGAGCCATGATGGCGACAACGACCACGAAGCCCACGAGAAAGATCAAAAACACCCCAGTAGGAGATAAGCTGTCCATCGATTAAGCTCCTGACACAAACTTCCATGCCTCCGTTTCGGGTACTGAGAGGTGGAGCGTGAGAAGGAAGGCTCCGTCCTCAAGGCGGTACTCCTTGGTGATTGCGCTTCCCACGGCGTAGTCGAGCCGGACCGCCTCGCGGCCGCCCAGTCGATCCACTTCGAGGCCCCGGCCTTCGAACCTGTCGCCGATCGCGGCCTTCAGTTGTTCCTTACGGCTCTCGAGACATCCTAATGAAACTTAAGATTCGATCGGATCGAAATACTCAGCCACCTCGCGAAAAACGACCGCGCGCCGCCGGAAAGACACCCGGACGGCCTTCCAGAGGACCATGCCAGAACTTGCCGTTGAGATCGAGTCAATAACGGGCCGCGTGGAGTTGTTTGGCTGGACTTGTGTACTCCGCAGGTAGCAACCATCATAAGCGAGGGTCAACTGGTTCGCTCTCCAGGGCGAGAACACCAAACACACATTCATGAATCCTTCTTAACGGCTCTTTACGAACGAACCGTTCCAGCGCTTCGATCCCAAGGGCGAACTCCCTGAGGGCGAGCGAACGTTTGGTTCCCAGTGCGCGGGAGCGCAACCGTTCGAGATTGTGTCCGGCCGTGTATTCGGGTCCGTAAATGATGCGAAGATATTCTCTTCCCCTGCATTTCACCGCCGGTTGAACAAGGCCCCGCTTACCCTTGGTTACGAAATCGAACGGTTTGATCACCATTCCTTCGCCTCCCCGGGCAGTGAGGGACTCCCACCACTCGCAACCCGACCTGATGCTCTCCTCATCCGTGAGATCGACGATCCGGTAGGGCGTGGGAAGGAGCAGTTGCCGATCCTCAGCGCAACATTTGGCGATTGTCGTCATGTGCCAACCATGGTCCCTGTCAGCATGAACGCTTCCGTTCGTGGCCAGAACATGAAAAGGAGCGAGTTTGAAGTCTGTGAGAGAGGTGACTGGCCAGCAATACTGCTGATAGGCCTCGATGTACCGATCGAGCGAATTCTTCCGGTTCTCCATCGTGGCGAGCTGCCTCGTCAGATCGAACTCGGTCGATCCACTTTCTGGCGGAATTTCGAATCCGGTTTCCAGGTCGCGCCGAGCGGCGGTCCTCTGAAGCGCATCAACGGCAGCCTCGAGCGAAGCGCTTCCTGCCGCGCCCACCGCCGAGTACTGCGACCTCAAGAGCTCCTGCGCTTTCTCCGACCAGGGCATGAGTTCGCAGTCGAGGCAAACCCACTCCGTGGAAAGTTCTTCCCAGAAGCCCGACGCGCCCAAGGCTTCTGCAACGCGATTGACAAACTCATTCTGCAAGCCGGAATCGTTGAAAAAACTCCGACCGGTCCTTGTATAGACCACACCGATCCCCTCGTCCTCCACACCGAAGCACCGCGCTGCGGCTTCTTCGTTCCTGCAGACCACGACGACAGCGCGCGATCCCATGTGCTTCTCCTGGCAGACGACCCGTGGAATGCCGCTCGTTCGATAGTAGTTGAAGCCCTCCTCGGGGTATTCGAGGTACCTTTCGTTCCGGCTGGTCTCGGTGGGAGACATCGTCGGGGGCAAGTAAATGAGCCATTTCGGGTTGATCGCGTATCGGCTCATCACCTCGAGTGCCGCAATTGCGTTTTCTTCCCTGATCGTCACGGAGGAACGAAGGCGGGTGGTGACGAACCGCTTACCGATGACGTCCTCGGCATCGAGCTGGTCATCGTTCTGTTGCTGGGCCGAGAGTTTCGAATCGGCCACGGTTGGTGATCCTTTAGGCAAGTCGGGGTCGAATCCTCCTCAACAATCGAAATCAGCTTGTCAATCGCATTGAGTTTGGACCGGCTTCCGGGATTATGTAAATAAATTTCACGTGCGGAACATTGGCATCGTTTTTAAACAATGAACTCGATTTCGAGATCAGACGACACTCGCCTTGGTTATGAAATCTGCGCTTTCGATCCGGATTCAGTCGAAGGTCTATCGCACTGGAGAATACTACGGCTGCGATTCACCTTTTGCCATCCGCCGAATCTCCTCTTCAGAAACCTGGCCGCCCAGAATCAACCGCAGCGCTGCTTCCAGCACCTCGTCTCTTCCCGCACGGATGCCTTCGATTGTGGGACGTACTTCGATATCTGGGACTATTCCCACCCGTTGGGTAGGCGTCTTGTCAGGGTAGAAAACACCGATTCCACTGATCATGGTACGTAAGCCTCCAGGTAGTGGAATTGTCGATACGTTACCGTCGGCGCCCGCCGTGGTGCTCCCCAACACTTTTGCTCTCGAACCCGAACGAAATGCCATGGCAGTGTATTCAGCCTGGCTTTGCGTGATCTCGTCCACCAGGATCGCGATTTGTCCCTTGTAGTAGGGTCTTTTGGGATTCAATTTTAAAGGGTCCGACCAAATAAAGGCGCCTGGATTAGAAAGATCACCCATGGTGAACCGAACGAAAGGGGTCTCATTCTTGACCAAAAAACCACCGAGCGCGAAAACCACAAATTCTGACGGGTAGTTTCTGATGTCGATGATCAATCCCTTGGTACCTTGCGCTTTTTTGATATATTTCGCAGCCTCGCTCGCTTTGACCGAGGACAGCTTGAGATAGGCTACTTTCCGGGAAAGCAGGCGGAATGTATCACCTGGCAGATCATGGAACCGCCGGCTGAAATCATTGTTCCCCCCGTTACGTGGACTGAACGCACGATGCGGCATCCGATCCGTTCTGAGTTCGAGGGACTCACCCGCACGCTCCACTTCCACGCGGCAGTGACCGCCCGCCCCTCGAGTCAGGTTTTTGGCGATCTCCCTGAGCCGTGTTGGTTCGTTGGATGCCGGATAGTACGGCGACCATTCCGCTATCAAAGATGATACAGACTTGCCGTCCAACCGTACGATTACGTCCCCTATTTTGAAACCAGCAGCCGGTCCATGGACGGGATGCAGAAATCCCGCGACCACGGCGCGGTCCTCGATGAACCTCATTCTCAACGGAAGTTGGCAAGGCCCCTGCGGTGGCATCACTTCTAGCGAGCTCCAAAGATTCGCATGGGTGTCGTGGACCCGTGCAATAAATGCTATGAGCTCTCGTTTGTACGAGTCGGCGGTTTTAGCAGCGACTAATCGGGGAAGGAATTCGGCCAGAACACCGTCCCAGTCTTCTTCGATCAAATCTCGATATGGAAACCAGTATTGTATGATGTTCCAGAATCGGTATAGGGCAAGAATGCGGTAACCGGCATCCGGCTGCGAAAGCTTTTCATAAGCCTTTTCAGGTGAAAAATCGGGATTGCCCACCCCCGGCACCATCGATACATAAAACTGATGCCCCGTGGCCTGACGATTTTTATAGACCTTTTGGAGATAGGTGCAGAGAGGGCGTCCTAGTGCATCATGATCACGGATCCAATCCAAATCTGGCTGGAGGTGCAGATCTTCAGAATTTGCGGCACATTTCTTACCTTTCCTCAGACTCCCCAGGCCCTTCGTCCAATCGAGTAGAATTACATTGGCTGAGGGGCCATTGGCCGCCTCGAGAATGCCCGGGAGAATACGAAATAGCTCGTCATCCCACGGCACCTTGCCTGACGAGATCCTGGGATGGTGGTACTTGAGAAAACCCCACACTTTGCCCATGGTCACGAGATTGACGGTTTGTACCGCGGACAGGGTGGTGATCTCTACCCCAGAGCCGCTCTCGTAGTTCTCTGAATAAGCTGTCTCTCCCGTGCAGGTCCATGCGATGAGGACGAACAGAAGAAAGGTGCTCATATCCGTTCGGATCAAATTCCATTTCATGATAGATCTTCCTTGGTCCGCATATCTGGTTTTGCACCAGGTTTGTCGTCGAACAGCCGAATCGACCCAAAACCTGCGACTCTATAAGAAACGCGAAAATCTTGACAATATCAACTCAGATTTTACCTGGTGATTTATTTTTGTGCCATTATTGACCGGTCCCCCTGAAACGCTCCCATCAACAATGACGAACTGATTGGCCAGTCTTGATATGAAGGACAACAATTTCACGCCAAGACTGGTCGAAGAAAACGAGCAAAATATCATTAAGCAGCGGGAAGCCGAAATCGCCAGCAGCCAGGGTGACAACGTTGTTGGCTTGCGACAAGGAGGGGATCTACAGGATTTCCGGCTCTTACTACCTCGATTTTCACGACTGGCAAGACAGATGATGGTCGACCATGTGGGAAGACTATGCCACAGCCGAGTTCCTGATAAGATTCGGAGAATGGGCAATTGGATCTGATCCCGGTGGGGATAGGTGAGAATCGAAACGGTCCGACGCCGGCTTGACACGCCCAGTTGTGCCGAGATCTGATTATCCGTACAATCAGGTATCAACTTGCAGGTATCAACTGGCCAATCAGGATGTCATATCTAACCGGAGAGATGTGCCATGACCGCTTCACTCGTTTTTCTGGTCTTGACCACCTTCACTGCTCAACTCCCAGAGCGGGGATTGCCGGAGAATCTTACCGGCGACCCGCACGCCATCTATCTCTACGGCGAGATGATGGGAACGCTCCACGGTGCGAGGAGCCTGTACTTCGAAGCCACTCACTGTTTTTACTCCGTCAAGGAAGGAAAGAAGCGATATCCATCGGAGTCGAGCTACAAGGCTTGGCTCATGAAACCTAATTTCGCCCGTCTGGAGGTCTGCAGGTCCGACCAGGAGCCGTACGGCGTCCTGGTTGGGGATGGCGACGACTTCTGGTTGTACTGGCCCAATGGCACCCGGTTCTTCACCTCTGCATATAGCGGCGGATCGGGAATGACGGAAACCGATGTGTACCTGAAAAAACGGGCTCCGCCCGGCATGCATTCGCTGGCTCATGAGATTGGATATATCGGTACGGGAACCATGTCTATCCTCGAGCTCAGTTCTTTTCACGGCTATGTCGAGTCCATGACCGACTTCCTGGGTGCAATCACCCTCGAGGGTGAAGAAGAAGTCAGGGACGAACTGTGTGACATCGTCCGCCTGAGCTTCATGAAGGGTCAGAGGGAAAGGTGGCTGTGGATTTCTCGACGTGATCATTTGCCGAGGAAACTGAAGAGTACTGTCCATGTCGCTTATGACATATTTGTCGAAGAGGAGTGGACCAATGTCCGTCTGAACGAGGACCTGGATTCGGCCCTCTTTGAATGGACGCCGCCCGACGGCTGGGAAAGGCGCGAGATGCCGGATCCGAATGACGCGCTGCTCCAGTTGGGTGATAAAGCGCCTGGATTCTCGCTCCCAGATGCCAAAGGACGTCAGGTCACGCTCTCAGACTTGCGCGGCACGCCGGTGTGGCTCATGTTCTGGAGAGTTGGGTGACCGGCCTGCCACACGGATGCGAGTAGCATCCATGAGATCAGCAAGGAGACCGGAGAGGAATTTTTAATTATTGGATTCAATGCCTCCGACGATCGCAAGATAGCCCTCGACTTCTTGGAAGAAAAAGGACTCGTGTATCCAACTATCCTCGATAGTAGTGACGAGGCCAATCGGGTTGCCCGGGCCTATCGGCAGAGTGGCGTTCCGCTTCACTACATCATCGACGCTGAAGGCAAAATCGTCCACGGACAGTACGGTAGTGGGAGGGGGTTTCCCAAGCTGAGAAGAATCCTCAACGGACTCGTTGGAGGCGTGGTCTCGCCTCCTCCAGATGATCCTGGTCATGACACCCTGGAGCGTGACGAGCTACCGGCTCCTGCCTCCGTGACTGTCAGGGGTAAGGCCAGGATACACGGACTCGCCGTGGACGCAGCAGGATTTCCGCTCAAGCAAACCCGCATCTCGCTCGTCTCTGACGAACTCGATATCCGAAAGATTACGACGAGTGACCAAGAAGGTAAGTTCACGTTCCGGCGCCTTCCTGCCGCGACCTATATCGTCACACTAGAAGTGAATCCAAGCGATGTGGAAACTCACGTCAAAAAGGAGATCACCGTCACGGATACCGAAACGGTAGATATTCGCTTCGAGAAAGAGTGAATTCACGTTAAGGAGGTAAAGCGATGTTTCTGAGATTTCAACGCTGCTCAGTGCTCGTTGTACTCATGTTTTTTCTCATCTTTGCGCTTTCGGGCCGGCTTGACTCACAAGACGATAGCTGCGCGATTTCGGGCATCGTGTTCGACAAGAACGGCAAGCCCGTCAAAGGTGCAAAGATCGAGATCAGTTGCCGCGAACATGACTACGAAAGAAAGGTGTCAACCAATAAGACAGGAGCCTACCTCTTCGACAAGCTGCCACCCGGAACCTACGACTTCACTTACTATAAACACCCGGTGGTCTGCAACTCCCACGGAGGCGACGTGACGCTGGAACGAGGCGTCGAGGTGATAGTGACCCTCAAGATGCGCCCAGGCACGGTACGAGGCAAAGTCATTATCGAGGGCGGATACCCTGAAGGTCAACGGATGATTACCGTCTCTGTTGGAAAGAAAGACGATTTTGGCGGCCCAAAATGGAGCACCACTGCCTCCACCGGGGGACATGCCATCGAGATCAACAACCTCCCCGCAGGCTCCTATGAAGGCCGAGCATTCAAGATGGGCTACTACTGCGAACCGATCATCTTCAAGATACCGAAAAAGGGCAAGGCCCAAAAAGACATCGAGATCAACCTCTTGATAGCCGGGTCGATCCTCTTCAAGGTCACCGACCGCGACGGAAATCCGGTCAAGGGAATCCGCGTAACCGAACATATACCCGGCAAAGGTGGCAGCGGCCCCCCTACTGAAGAAGTCGGCCCCGGTCAGTACCGGGCCTATGCTTCTCCAGGCAAGCACGAGTATTCGATCTCCTCGTCAGTGAAGGGAAAGGTCTCGAAATCGGTGACGGTCAAGGACAAGAAAGAGATCGTCGTCGAGATCGAGCTTTGAACGCGCGAGAGCCTTACCGAATGTACCTCTGAGTGTGAAAAACAAGGAATGTGCTTGCCCCGCGCCATCTTAGGCACGCCGCTGACCGAACCCAATCCCGCCATAAGTAAGATCGCCAGCCTCGTGAAGGAAACTCAACTCGAAAATGCTCATTTTCAGCACTCAGACGTGGAAAGATTTTCTTTACAATCTACACGCCTGTTTCTGGATGTCCTTCTCGTCGTTTGGATCGTCGATCGCACGGCGGAGTGGACAGAGCGGAGATAGATGCAGGACACTTTTTGCGAAAGGGTTTTGCAGAGACGGATTGATTCGTTAGTAGATTCCCTACCCGCTTGCCCATCGATCTGGAACGACCGGGGATTGCGGGCTTCATGAATGCACGGCTTCTGACTGGAGGTGTCACACTATGCGTAATTCGGCCCGATCGATCGTCTCTCTCGCTCTCCTCCTTCTTCCCGCCCTGCTCGGCGGAGGCTGTTTCGCGCCTGATGCCGCGACACCCTCTCCCCGGCCGGGTCCCGCAGATCCCTGTTCGATCGTCCTGCTCGAGACCAACGCCCTCGCGTATCCGGCCTCGGCGCAGCGGATCGGACCGTCAGGCACCCTGGAGGAGGTGGCGGCGGGCCCAGGTGGCGGGCCGGCGCTGACGCACGGCGAGCAGGGGACCTGGATATATTTCGGCCTGACCCCCAGGGGCACGGTGAAAACGATCGTCCAGCGCGATGTCGCCACCGCCTTACCCAAGGGCGGCTTCGGTGCGGCATTCGAGATCGAACCGGAAACGCATCCGGCCGATGTCGTCTGGTCCACGAACCGTATGGCCCCGAAGGCTCGGTTCGCATTCAGTCTGCTCGAGCAGGGTCAGCCCTGCGAGGAGCCGGTCAGGTTCGCGGCCTCCCGGCTGGGGATGGTCGCCGCTCAAGGGGCTACCGCAAAGCCAGCGGCCGAGGGAAAAACCAAGGGAGGGAAGGGCAGCGTCCACATCGACGGCCCCGGCATCTGGTGGATCACCGCGGATAAGACGACCCACGGCGGCGCAAGCCGGCTGGCGAGTCTGACTTTCACCGTCACACCCGGTCCCGGCCCCGACGACTACGCAGCGTTCACCGCCGACGGCGACTCCCTCGCCGGTCCCGATGCGATCGCCGAGCGTCTCGCCGGCGCCGAGGTGATTTTTCTCGGTGAGAAGCACGATGACCCGGTGGCCCACCATCTCGAAAAGGAAATCCTTGCCGCCGTGCACCGCAAAAAGGAGCGCGTCGCCCTCTCGCTGGAAATGTTCGAGCGCGACGTTCAGCCCATCCTCGACGCGTACCTCTCCGGTCACTACCGGGAGAGTCATTTCCTTCAAGCCTCCCGCCCTTGGCCGGCCTACGAAACCGACTACAAGCCGATGGTGGAATACGCCAAGGAGCAC
>Ga0190284_1000770_pt1 | contig 16329 bp, 16 predicted proteins | sample 48691812_MG_FD_161668 | JGI IMG/M metagenome (GOLD analysis project Ga0190284, IMG submission 161668) | Hydrothermal vent microbial mat bacterial communities from Southern Trench, Guaymas Basin, Mexico - 4869-18-1-2_MG | ecosystem: Environmental > Aquatic > Marine > Hydrothermal vents >...
GCCGCATCCGCACCAGGCTCCTCCTGGAATACGCATCACAAGAGGAGCTTCGAGAGGTGCTGCAGTGCACATTGAAAAAAGCTGGCAATCCCAGTCTGATGAGCACCGCTCTCCAGAATACTCTCGTAGAACACGCCGCTGGAAACTTCCGCGTGCTCATGATGCTGGCCGGTGAACTGTTCATGGCCGCTTGCGAACGCGGAATGACACAAATCGATGAAAAACTCTTTTTCGAACTCTACAACACCCGAGCTCCCAAACGCTCTGCACGCAAACCCAGGTAAAAATCGATGGAGGATCGCTACCATGCCACAACATGTTACCAAGCAAGAGCTCCGCCACCTGAGAAACAAAATCGACATCAATGCGGTCATCGAGCACCTGGAGATCCCGTGGAAAATCCGTGATGGCTACGTGCGCTTCCTCTGCCCGCTCTGCTCAGAATTCGATACCGCTACCAATCCACGCACAAACCTCGCGCGCTGCTTCCGCTGTGAAAATAATTTCAATCCTATCGACCTCGTCATGATCGACCAGAGGAACACCTTCCTACAAGCCGTAAACTACCTCAGACAACTACAACACCATCTGCAATCGCGCAACCAACCCTCATAAAGCGCAAGAACAGCACCATCGATTACCGTGAGCACGCTCAGAGATTTCAGTCGCAACCAATCGATCCGGCACGAATCTGTGTTCGGTCTAATATCGGGACCCTGCGGGGTTCGACTTTTGGAAACAGGATAATGATCGCAAGATGCTGGATCATCATCTGTGTCGCTGTACTCCTGTCACAGACTTTCCTCCGGTCTCAAGAGCACCAATCATATTTTCCACCGGAAGAGTTCAAGGAGCGCTGGGAGAAGTTTTTCGACCGGGTTGATGACGGAATCGAAAACCTGACCCGCTTCGCGCCATCCGATCTGGACGAGACCGCGGAGATCACCGGCAAGAATGGAATGATCCAGGCCTACCCGCCCCTGTTGAAGCCGCTCGATCTATTCGAGGGAGTATGAAAATGAGACCGGTATCTCGACTGATCCTTGTTCTACTGGCCGGCCTCGCCCTTCGCCAGGCTGTCCCGGCTCAAGCTATCGATGTCTACTCCCGGCCGATCCGCCACGAGCCGTCACGGACCTACGATGCGCTTCACTACCGCGTCGCCTTGACCTTTGACCTGGAACAGAAGCGCTTCTGCGGATTCTCGGGGAGTCAGCGGATCCTGGCTTGGTAGATTTCTTCGAGGACCGTTTCTCGAAAGACAGCAGCTACATGGCGCAGGCCGAAGCGTTGAGGGCACTGGGAAAGTGCGGCGACTGCTCGCAAATTCCGTTCTTGCAGAAAGCAGCCGCAACGGACTCACCGCGGCAAATCATCAGGAGCGCTGCAGAGTGGGCCCAACAGAAAATCACGGAGTCCCGATGACCAGGACCAAGGACAGGAGTGTTCATCTTCGCTTCTCGACGCGCCTCGAAGTGATCCGTATCGCAACTGACCTACCCCCGAAAAATTGAATGGTATCATTCTCGGGGACAGGTCATTATCTATGCGCTGAATACCGCTTACATGGAGAGGAAGCGAGAAATATCCATGAGCAAAAAAGACTGCTGCTCTGCATCCATTGCCGCTTTGACGATTGTTGCGATTCTTGCCGGGCTGATGCCTGCGGCTGCGACCGGAAAAGAACGGAATATACCCGATTTCACCAAGGGAGACAGGATTCCGGAGGCGGCACCGCACGACTGGAACCTTGGCCCGACCGGTGCGCGCGGCTGGATCTACTGCGACAAGATGGAGACGAGCGACGCCCGGCAGGTTTACATTACCCAGGTCGAGAAAGGGTCTCCTGCCGATCGTGTCCTCGAGAAGGGAGATGTGATCCTGGGGATCGCCGGCAAGCCGTTCTCCTATGATCCACGGACTGAAATCGGAAAAGCCATCACGGAATCAGAATCCAGCAACGGAGCGTTGTCCCTGATTCGCTGGCGGAAAGGCAAAACACGCAAGGTTGTCCTGCGGTTATCGGTCCTGGGATCTTACAGCTCGACCGCTCCATTCGGATGCACCAAGTCGAAACGGATCTTTGAACAGGGCTGCAGGGCCTTGGCCAAGAAAATGAAGAAGGATCCCGACAGGGGTAACCCGATCGAGCGATCGCTCAATGCTCTTGCCTTGTTGTCCAGCGGTAGGCGCGAATACCTGCCCCTGGTCCGCAAGCAGGTGGAATGGGCGTCGCACTATTCCGATCCGGAAAGGAAGACCCTGCACTCGTGGTGGTACGGCTATGTGAACATGCTCGTCGCCGAATATATTCTGGCCACGCAAGATCGCAGATTCATGCCGGACCTGAAACGCATCACCATGGAAATCGTGCATGGACAGAGCGCAGTCGGTTCGTGGGGACACAGGTTCATTCAACCCGTTAATGGTCGCCTTGCCGGTTACGGGATGATGAACGCCCCGGGTTTACCTCTGACAGTCTCGCTCATCCTGGCGCGTGAAGCCGGTGTGAGCGACCCGGCGCTGGACAGGGCCATAGAGAAAAGCGCGCGCCTGATCCGTTTTTACCTCGGCAAGGGGAGCGTTCCCTATGGTGACCATCATCCGTGGATCCAAACACACGAGGACAATGGAAAGAACGGAATCGCCGCTCTGATGTTCAATCTGCTCGGTGATAGCCGGGCGGCCGAGTTCTTCTCACGGATGAGTGTCGCTTCTCACGGCGGCGAACGTGATACAGGGCACACGGGCAATTTCTTCAACATCCTCTGGGCCATGCCGGGCGTCTCGCTGTCCGGCCCGCAGGCCACCGGCGCGTGGATGAAGGAGTTCGGCTGGTATTATGACCTCGCGCGACGCTGGGACGGGACCTATCTCCACCAGGGCGCACCTGAAAAGAGGCATGACTCGTACAAGGGATGGGACTGCACAGGTGTCTATCTGCTGGCTTATGGCCTTCCGCTGAAAAAGATCCTTCTGACCGGAAAGAAGAGCACCATCCCGCAGGTCGATGCGGCCACGGCAGAACGTCTCATTGCCGACGGGCGCGGTTGGAGCCCCAAGCATCGGATCGCTTCCTACTCTTCACGCAGTGACGCAGAGATTTTTGCTGGCCTCAGAAGCTGGTCTCCCGTTGTTCGTGAACGCTCGGCAATGGAACTGGCCAAGCGCGACGGCGATCCGACGAAAAAGCTGATCGAAATGCTCGATGCTTCCGATTTGTACACACGCTATGGCGCCTGCCAGGCACTGATCATGCTCAAAAGACGTGCAGCTCCCGCCGTGCGGGCATTAAAAAAAACACTGACAGCTGAAGATCTCTGGCTGCGCATCAAAGCCGCTGAAGCGTTGGCGGGTATCGGTTCCGTGGCCTATTCGACGGTGCCGGACCTGCTCGCGATGCTCACACAACGAAACCCGGAATCGGACCCACGTGGCATGCTGCAACGTTATTTGTGCTTCGCGCTATTCAACCGGCGCGACGGCATGCTGGGGCGATCACTGGAGGGAGTGGATCGTGATTCGCTCTACGCCGCCGTGCTGGCCGGACTTCGCAACGAAGACGGTCGAGCTCGGGGAAGCATCGAATCTGTCTACAGCAACCTCACCTACGAAGAGATCGAACCGATACTGCCCGCCATCTACCAGGCAGTCATCGAGCCGGCTCCCAGCGGTATCATGTTCGCAGATGGCATCCGCCTGAGCGGTCTCGAAATTCTCGCGAAGCATCGAATCAAAGAAGGTCTTCCCATCTGTATTTCGCTCATCGATCCCGATCGCTGGGGCATGAGAAATCGGATCAAACGCTGCTTCAAAGCACTCCGTGTTTACGGTGGAGCCGCCAAATCCCAGGTTCCACGAGTTCAGAAACTCGAAAAGGCGCTGGTGTCCAAAAATTGGAAACCTGCTGAAATCCAAGATCTCGACCTCCCGGGCATCATCAAAGAAATCACCGACGACCGGGATCCACCGGTCCTGCGGTCGCTGAACCTTCCCAATGTTCAAGATGAGTCCGCCGGTCGTGATCGGACTGATCAATGGAAAAAGTAACCGCGGCACTTCGGGTGGCGGCAGAAGCACGAGCTACCGACCGGCCGATCCCGAAGACGTGTCATCTCACCTCCTCAATAATACGCTCGCCCCATTGATCAAGGATGTACGGTACACCTCTGGAATCAACGAGAAGACGATCTGACCCGGGTGAACCAGGCGAGTTACGAAGTGCCTTCAAACCCAAGTACCGATGTTGTGAATCTTGCCGGGAACGACCATTAATCCGAAGGCGAGGATGGGACGGCTTCGGGACGGCAGTCACGCGGATTTTCCTTACGTCTTGATGCGCTCCATTTTCGGATCGAACATGGGTCGCAACGAAACCTCGGCCGGGTACCTCTTGCCGGCGATGTCGACCTCCCACTTGCCCTCTCTCAGATAGGCCTTGTTGACGGGCTCGCCGGCTTCGATCATGGCCAAACCGACGGCGCCACCGAGGGAGAATCCGTAGCTCGCCGCGCGGATATAGCCAACCGCCTCGTTGTTTCGATAGATGACCTCAGCGTGATAGAGCAACGGCTCGGGATCCTTGGCCAACACCTGCAACAGGCGCCGGTTGTAGGCGGGCCCTTGCGCTTTCTTCTCCAGGCAATAAGCCTTGCCGAGAAAGTCAGGCTTGACCAGATCCACGAAGAATCCGAGACCGGTCTCGTAGGCATCGTCGGTGTTGTCGATATCGTGACCGTAATCGCGGTAGGCTTTTTCCATGCGCAGGCTGCCCAGGGCTTTCAGGCCGGCGTGGCGCAGGCCAAATTCTTTGCCCGCCTCGACCACGCGGTCGTAGACGTGCACGGCTTGTTCCGAGGGAATGCACAGCTCGTAGCCGAGCTCGCCAACATAGGTAATGCGGTTACACAGCGCGCGTGCGAACCCGATGTCGATCTCTCGCGCGGTGCGGAATGGGAAGGCTTCGTTGGACATATCCGTCGAGGTGATGGCTTGCAGGAGCGCGCGTGATTTGGGGCCTTGCACGTTGAGCTGTCCGATGCCGCCCGTGATGTCGGTGACAAAGCAGTGCGCATCGTCAGGGATGTGGCGCTTGATCCAGGTCTCGACGTGGCGGTGCATGGTGTCGGTAACGACGACTATGAAACGCTCCTCAGTCTGCTTGGTCACGGTGACGTCGGCTTCCAGCTTGCCACGCTCGTTGAGGAACTGGGTGTAAGTGATTGTCTCGACCGGACCGTTGACGCTGTTGGCCGAGATGTAGTCGAGCACCTTGCCGGCATCGCGCCCCTGCACCAGAAATTTTCCCATGAAGGACATGTCCATGACGATGACGCCCTCGCGGCAGGCCTTGTGCTCCGCTTCCCAATAGGGAAACCAGTTCTCACGCCCCCACGATAGTTTTTCGACCTTCGGTTCCCGACCTTCCGGCGCATACCAGGCCGGGCTTTCCCAACCGCTCACGTCGGTGAAGTAGGCGCGCTGATCCTTCATGCGCTCGTAAAAGGGCGAACGCCTGCAGTCGCGCGCGGTCTGGGGCACACGGGAGGGGTAGTGGCGCCGGTAGACCAGACCCAGCGTCTCGACCACGCGTGTCTTGCGGTATTCGGGATTGCACTGATAGGGGTGGAAACGATCGACGTTGATGCCGGTGATGTCCTCACCCGGGTCGCCGGTGGTGATCCACTGGGCCAAAATCTTGCCGAGGCCGCCTGCAGTGATGATGCCGATCGAGTTGAGCCCGGCGGCGACGAAGTAGTGCTGAATCTCCGGCACCTCGCCGAAAACCACCCCCATATCGGGCGTAAAACTCTCTGGACCGCAGAAAAACTTCTTGAGGCCGGCCTCCTGCGCGACGGGGATGCGGCTCATGGCTTTTTCGAGGAAGGGCGTCATGCGATCCCAGTCAGGCGGTATCTCGCCAAAGGAAAAATCGTCGGGGATGCCGTTGACCTTCCACGGGGCGCAGACCGGCTCGAAGAGGCCGATCATCAGGCCGCCGCCTTCCTCCCGGTAGTAGCCGTGACAGGAGGGGTCCTCGATGATCGGTAGATGTCGCGTCATCCCTTCGATCGGTTCGGTCATCAGATAATAGTGTTCGGTCGACTGGTTCGGGATGCTGACGCCATTGAGAGCACCAAACTGTCTGGCCCACATGCCGGCACAATTGACCACGAACTCCGCCGCGATGTCGCCTTGCGTGGTGGTCACGCCTGTGGTACGGCCATTCTGGGTCGAGACGCCCGTGACCGACACGCCCTCGACGATCTGCACGCCCTTTTGCCGGGCGCCTTTGGCCAAGGCCATGGTCGCGTCCACGGGATTGACGCGCCCGTCCTGTTGCAAATAGAAGCCCGCCTCGATGTCGTCCACTCTGGCCAGGGGGAAGAGCTTCTTGATTTCGTCAGGGCCGATCTCCTCGACGTCGTTGCCGCACAAGCGGTTGAAAACCGCCACGCGGCGGTACTCTGCCAGACGGTCCTTGTCCGCGGCCAGCTCGATGAAGCCCAAGGGTTCAAAGCCGGTGCAATGCTCGGTTTGCGCCTCGAGGCGTCGGTAGAGATCGCGGGTGTACATGCGCATCTCGACCGAGGTCTGCGAGGTCGAGCCGAAGGTGGTCATCAGGCCCGCCGCATGCCAGGTGGTGCCGCTGGTCAGTTGGTCACGCTCGAGCAAGACGACGTCCTTCCAGCCCAGGTGACCCAGATGGTAGGCCACCGAACATCCAATAACACCCCCACCCACGATCACGACGCGGGTTCTTCGAGGAATATCTTGATTTGCCATAAAAGCTCCTTTGTATCTTCTCTCGAAGACTCTAAGGATACCGGGCCCAAGGGTCAATTGAACAAACCTCGAAGGACGCCGGTGATGGGGTTTGATGCCCAACCAACTTCGGTTGGCTGATCTGCGGCCGGAATTGGGTTGTTATGGGAACCGGGAGATCCGGACGCCCAACTTCGACGAGCTGCCCGGCCGAAATAGTAATTCATCAAAACGACACGTATTTTTTCTGGGCAAAAAAGAAGGGCCTGGGAATCCTCCCAAACCCTTGTCTCGTATCTAGTAGCGGGGGACAGCTCCGCAGCCTCCACCTGGCACTTCAGACTTACCCCACATATGGGCAAGGTCTGGTCCTGTATGGTGGCCCAAACGGTGACCGCCCCGAACAACTGTTGCGGCTCATTCCGCTTTACTACGCAGGAATAGTTGGCTCCAACCCGGCAACCCGGCCGTGAGCGTTGATCGTCTTCCTGCATCTTTACACCCCACAAGACGGCTAATCCTGTGTACGAATCCAGTTGACGGCCGCCTCCAGAACAATGTCTCGTCCTTCGAGCAACGAGCCTTGTGTGAGGGCGACTTCGATGTCCGGCGCAACTCCGACACCCTCCAGTCTCTTTCCGGCTCCAGTCACGAAATCGGCGACGGCATAGAGAAATACGTCGCCGTTCGGGAGCGTCGTATACTCAGCCGGCAGCGCTTCACCCTTCGTCCGTGTGCCGATGACGCAGGCCCGCCCCATCTCCTGGAGTGCGGCGGCCACGAACTCGGCGGATGATCCCGTGAGACCATCGGTCAGAACGGCGACCGGGCCGTCGTAGGCCCGCGCTCGCGGCCGGACGGTCATCTTGATCTCGTTGCCGCGTGTCCGCAGTCTCCCCGCCATCCATTCGCTGGGCGCCAACCACGCCATCATGCCCAACGCCATGGCATCTTTCCCGCCACCGTTGCCGCGCAAGTCGAGAATGATTCCATCCGCGTCCATGAATGATTCCAACGCATCGTTGAACGTTTTCATGACGTATGTCGGGTCGAGAAACTTGTTGACCGCGATGTATCCGATGTTGTTCCCAAGGGTCTTGACGTCAATCCGAACGCGGGCGTACCCGAAGTTGCCGACTTTCGCGCTGCGACCGCGCGGCTCGCCGAAGGGGATGGTCAAGTCGGCCAAATCGCCTTCGCCGTTACGGAACGTGACAGAAACCGATTCACCCACACCCGACCTCACGCGAACAACCATCTCACCAGCCATCTTGACGCGTTTTGAAGGGGTGTCGGGCAGTTCGCGGTCGAGCGCCTTCAATCTCGCGACGACGTCGAAGTCGTTGATACGGATGATCTCCCAGCCCGGCCGGACGCCGACCCGCTCTGCCGCGGATCCCTCGGCGACTGACGTGACCAACGCCTTGCTTTCGATCACGCGGGCATCGATCCCGGTTTCGCCCCCTGGCGCGCCAACGTTGCTGGCCCGCTTGCCTTCTTTTTGGCTATCGGTGGGAATGATGGCGAAGTGGGACAGCTCCAGGCGCGAGATCATGTTGCTGATGAGACTGGATTTCCTGTTGTAGTAGTGCGTTTCGGGATCGCCGATTTCCGGTGTCAGAACGACCTTGAAGCACGGCTTACCATCGATAGACTCGATGCCGACACACTCAGCTTTCTCGAAGAGCCTGCGCCACTGTGTGATTCGGTCGAAGGCGGCTGACCGAAGCATGTCGGCTCTCTCCGCACCCTTCTTGATGACTGGGCCGGCAGTAGGCGACGATTCCCATGCCACGTCGCCGTCGGTGCCCTTCTCCATCTTCCCGATGGTCTCCCCCTCGATCAGGAAATACGCCTGGTCGGGCCTGGCATAGAACGCGATCATTGAGAACGTCATGCCCGAATCGACGAACTCGATGGTGGTCTCCTCGATGCGATTTCGGAGACTGGCGTATGCGGCCTTTCCACCGGTGACTCGGACATAGGTGTCGAGAATCTGCTCGGCCTTGGGCAGTTCATCCTCTGGCGCTCGAGGGGCTTCGCCTCTGCGTTGACCAAGCTCATTCGCCGTTTCGATGAAGAACAAGCAGTCTACGTGCCGCGGCAGCACGGTGTGGACTGGTGCCCCGCCGTAGGAGACGGTGCGCTTCTTGTCGAGCCACGCCGCGCGCGGATCGGTGGAACCGAGCGGCAGCATCAGGATCGGGTGGACCTTGGCAAGAAGACGTTCGACTGATTTTTGCGGGCTGCGAAAGCTCTGGATCGGGGGCACTCCGCACGGCACACCGTGCCGACCGTGGTCGAGCAGGAGCCAGATAAAGTACCTGTCGGGGTCTTCCCAATCCTCGCTGTTGCCGCCCAGTGCAAGCTTTCCGTCGTAGGCGAGGAAAGCGGTACAGGCGAGAGCCGCGGTCTGCTGGAACACGATGGCGGCCACTAGTGCGATTCTGAGAATTGTACGCACGCGTTTGAAATCATTCATCATTTGACGACTCCCATCAAAGGCAGAGCCAAAGAAGTCAAAACCAAAATCAGGAAGGTCCCCATGAACAGCACAGCCTTCAGGTTGCCGAAGTTGATCGAGTAGCCGATCCCGAAACGACTCTCCACCAACATCGAGGGATCTTCCTTGTTGACATACATCACACCCAAAATCCAGTGTGCGTTGTCGGCGAGGCCGCCGGTCCGTGGGATTTCCACAGAACCCTCTTCGAGCAGTGCGCCTCCCTGCCCAGACGGAGCCTGTCAACAAGTTTGAGACACTTTTCGTCAGCATTTAATGTAGAGCCGCCTTCCAGTCACGTGCATGACGCGCGGTCGCTCCCAACTCAGGGTCCGTATCGACCGTTTGGTGGACGAGCAACGGAATCTAATAGCTCCGGCCAGGATCTGGAACGGGCTCGGTTCTGCGGGGCTTCTCTTTCCGGCATTTTGCTTGGCACCCGCCGTAACTCCGGCAAAAGAACATCCTCATGAGACGTCGGTTTATGGAGAGCATACCGCAATAAAAAACTCGGTATCGGCAGACAAGCCGGAACCGTTCGATCACCACCTCAAAGAAAGGAAAAGAGAGCATGAGAATTAGTTGGAACAAACAGATCATCATTCTGATTGTCATCGGGCTTGGTGTTGCGATTTTCGGCATCCCGGCCTTGACCCAAGAAAAACACGATGAAAGCACTGAGGGCTCACACCGGGAAGGACTCGTCGCACAGGACAAGGAGAAGGCTACGAACAGGGCCGACGACATCGAAAAGCTCTATAATTTGGTTCGGCAGGCGCGTGCTGACCTTGAAATCCTACGTGTGCAAGCCGGTATTCGCCATGAGGTCACCGAAGGCCGTGGAGCGCATGGCGAAAGTGGACGTGAGGGTCGTGGCGAACACGGCGAAGCCCGCCGCGAGGGCCGTGGTGAACACGGCGAAGGTGACAACTACCGCTCGAAAGATCCGGCTCTTCGACCGCTGTACAATCAGCTCCAACTCCTGCGCTACGAGATCAAGTTGTTCTCAAAGGGACTCCAGGAGAGGAAACGATAAGGGTGTATTGATTGCTCCGAGCATCCGCTTCAGACCCTCGTCGGCTCTCGAGGTGGCCCCTGGACGCGGCGAATAAACCTGGAGGTGTTATAGTGGTTGAGTAAAACCTATACCTTCCGATGAATACCGAGGCGCCGGGTACGTTACACCCGGCTCCTTCGGTATTCGCAGCAAAGGTGAAAGCCAGCCGTTTGACTCTCATGCACGCCTGCTGAAAGTTAACTTCCGAACCATTCACAAGAAGAACTTAAGCTTTTCTGGCCACTCCGATATGCTGCAAATCCGGTCTGGGGCATGGTGTGGGGCACGGCCGATTTTTACCAAAAAAACAAAGGCCTTAGATTCATCCCAAGCTCTTGTCATTTTTCTGGTAGCGGGGGTAGGATTTGAACCTGCGACCTTCGGGTTATGAGTGCGAGGCGCCGGCCATCATCTCGTACAAGACTCCTAACCTTAATCCGTCAAAAGATTTCGGCATAAAACGCTTCGCTCGGCCGATGGCACGACATCTGGGACGAAAAACAGATTTTTTAAAGCATCCCGTTGACATGGCAGTTTTTCACCAATACAATCGCTAAATGTCATGCTATATGGCGAAATAGATGTTGTTCAGCAGGAGAGTTCCTGTCCATGGAAGTTCCAAGATGCCTGAATCTGCCTGAGATCGTGGAGAAAAAATCATGCTTTCTTTTCGGACCGCGTCAGACGGGCAAGACCTTTCTTATTCAAAAGGTTCTTGCAGAGCATAGGTACTACAACCTGCTCAAGACCGATGTCTTCCTGAAGATGAATCATTCTCCACAGCGCCTCCGTGAGGAGATCACTGAACGCGACCGGATCGTCGTGATCGATGAAATACAGAAATTGCCCCTCTTGCTGGATGAGGTCCAGCTCCTGATAGAGGAGAAGGGGATTCACTTCCTGCTCACAGGATCGAGCGCTCGCAAGCTGCGCCGCAAAAGCGTTAACCTCCTCGGGGGACGGGCCCGAACCATGCGTATGCATCCTTTCACGTTTGGCGAACTGGGGAATGCATTCGACCTGACCAGGGCGCTCGATATAGGAATGCTCCCTTCCATCTATTTGTCGGACGACGCTCCAAACGATCTGGAGGCATACGTAGGCACCTATCTGCAAGAAGAAGTCGCGGCTGAAGCGATTGTGCGCAATGTGCCGGCGTTCACACGATTTCTCACTGTGGCCGGCACATGCAACGGCCAGCTCATCAACTACAGCAACATTGCCAGTGACGCCCAGGTACCCCTGTCCACCGTGCAAGAGTACTTTCACATTTTGAGAGACACTCTTTTAGGAGACGATCTGCCGGCGTGGAAGGGGACGGTCAAACGAAAGCCCCTCTCAACGGCAAAGTTCTTCTTTTTCGACATCGGAGTCGCACGTTTTCTTCAGCAGCGAAAGGGGCTGCAGAAGCGATCGCCCGAGTTCGGAGAAGCATTCGAGGCTTTCATTCATCATGAGCTGAAGACGTACTGCGATTACACGAAACAGGGACCGCTCTGCTACTGGCGATCGAAGTCAGGCTTCGAGGTGGATTTCATTCTCGCCGACAAGACTGCCATCGAAGTCAAGGCGAAACCTAATGTCACGAACAGGGATCTGAAGGGGATTCAGGCGCTGAAGCAGGAAGCTCTTTTGAGAAATTACCTGGTCGTCAGTCTGGAAGACACGCCCCGGCGTCACGAAGGGATCGACATTCTGCCCTGGCGGCATTTTCTGGAGGATCTCTGGGAGAACCGATACACGTAAAATCAACCAGCGTCCCCCTCCAACGTGTCCGAGGGGAAAACAGAGACCCTCTACCTCCAGCCGCTTGCCCAATGACGGTACGCCTCGATCCTTTCCCAGCCGGCGGGTGCCGGCGCGGGTAGGGGCAGGTCCAGGATGGGGATCGATTGCCGCTTTTTGCCCCGCTTGCAGATAGCGACGATGTCTTCGCGCACCGTCAGATCGACCTTCAGCACGGTCACCTCCACGCCGAGGACCTCGGTAACGAAAGGCAGCGCGAGGTTTTCTTCGATCATGGTGAACAGCCCGAGGGCCTGTTCGGACTCCCCGTAAGCGTCAATGATCGCCTCTTTGACGAGTTCATCGAGCCTGGCCTTGGAGAGGCTTTTCTTGTCGCGCTTGCTTGATCGTGTCGCCTTGGGAGTGTTTCTGATCCTTGCCATTCGGCACCTCAGGAGTAGCCGTCATCGAGCGTACGAAGTGCCTCTTCGTCGTACCCGATGGTGTAGTCGTTGATCACCTGGTCGGCGGCGGCGTGGTCAACCCTGCAATGTAATGCGCCTTCACCTCGCGCATGACCCGCTCGAATGAGACCGCCGGGACGTGGTGGCACTCATCGACGATCACGTGGCCATAATTGGCCACGCTGTCGTCCACGTCGTCGCGGCGGGATAGGCTCTGGATCATGGCAACATCGAGCTTGCCGTTCACTTTGCGCTTGCCGCCCCCGATCTGACCGATCTCCCCGGGCTTGAGGTCCAGGAAGAGAGAGAGCTGGGCGATCCATTGCTCGAGCAGCTGCGTTCGGTGAACAAGAACGAGCGTGCTGCGACCACGGCAGGCAATGAGTTTGGCGCCCACTACGGTTTTCCCGGATCCTGGCGGGGCCACGAACACACCGATATCATGCGCGGCCATGGCTTGGGCGGCTTGTTTCTGGATCGAGCTCAATTCTCCGTGAAAGCAGACATCGAGAGGTTTCCCGTCCGCACGCTTGTCAATGACGTCGAGAGCGACTCCGACATCGCCGAGCAGCGTCTCCAACTCACCAACACATCCACGGGGGAGTCCCACATGTTGTAAGCGGCTGGCCGTACCGGCTGTCGCGCCCGGTCGGCTTTCTCTCTGGCCGAAGATAGCTGTGCCGTCAGCTCGGAGATGCGTTGTACCAGATGGTCGCGCTCGGCATCGACCTTGGCCAGCTTTTCTTCAGCGCGGGCCAGCTCCTCTTGCTGGGCTCTTGGGTCGCGTCCGTTCATCCATTCTCATCCTGAAAGCTGGCGGAGTCTTTCCGCGAGGATGAGCTCTCGGTCAAGCTCGTCATGGAGTCGGCTCATCCGGACCTCCGCTTTGGTTCGGTTGCTCAGAATAATCTTGCCGTGCTTGGATCTTGGCTTTCCGACGCTTCGCCTTCTTTTTCTCATCGAGACGAATTTTCTCTTCGATGGACAGGACGACATCCGGGCGTCTTTTGCCGAAACGCTTGAGGTAGAGGTGCTCGATGTACTGTCTGAGCGGCATCTTCCACGGCTCCTGATCGTGGTTGTCCAGCTTGCCGAGCTTCTTCGGGTTCATCCCGAGCTCGCGCGCCATCTGCACTTGAGCGTGAGAGAGCCGGCGTTGTTGACGGGCATCGATCCACGCCTGCATCTTCTGGTTCGTCCTCTTCTTCTTCACCATTGAGTGCCTCGCTTCGCCAGATCGGTCTACATTGATCGTCACCGGCCTTTCGGTTCCGTTCCCGACAAAGAGCGCTTCGATTAGTTACAGGCTCTCGATGGTTCTGGCTTCGTTCATAAGATCTACTTTCTCCTGCCTCGCTTGGCCGAAGCTGCCTGATTAGCTCCTTCCTTTTTCCTATGCTGTGATCAGGATAACCGATTCCTGACACACATTCGAAATTTCCTGGTACCCAAGCCAGAAAAAAGTCACAAGAGAAACTTCGTTTTCCAGATGACCCGAAAAGCCACCCAATAGTGTGAGGGTTATGGTGAGGGGGAGGCCCTTCAGAAGGGCAAAAAAAACAAGGGCTCAGGAATCGTCCCAAGCCCTTGTCGTTTATCTGGTAGCGGGGGCAGGATTTGAACCTGCGACCTTCGGGTTATGAGCCCGAAAAAACACCATTTACTTCAGTTTCCACCTATTCACTCTGATTGACATTTTCTGTTTATTAACAATAGTTTAGAGATTTTTTTCTTGCTAACGACATGTTTCCGTTTACACTGATTTCCAAAATTTTTGTTGGGAATAGTGTTGGGAATAGAAAGCGAGGATCGCTGAGATGCCAACCTTGAAACGGCACTGGGTGAAGAAATATCCGGGCGTCTATTGGATCGAGACTTCCAGACCAACCGGCAAGAAGATCAAGACTTTCTACATCATGTATAGAAAGGACAGAAGGCTGGTTGAAGAAAAAGCAGGCAGCCACGGCATGACTGCGGCAAAAGCCTCCAGAATCCGCGCCCAGAGGATCGAAAATCGGCTCCCCACAAACCGCGAGAAACGGAAACAAACGCAGGCTCAAAAAGAAGCGGAGGCTAGTCGCTGGACATTTGACCGCTTGTGGGAGCAATACAAGAAGTCTCATCCAGGTCTTCGTGGGATTGCCACCGATGAGAACAGATATAGTCTTCATATCAAGCCAGAATTCGGTAACCTGAAACCCGAAGAACTGAATCGTATTGATGTGGACCGGCTAAGAGTAAGACTTCTAAAGACCAGAAAACCGGCAACTGTTCGAAATGTCTTAGAATTGCTGCGAAGAATCGCAAGCTTTGGAGAAAAATCTCAGTTCTGCGATTGCCTGGGATTCACCATACTTATGCCTCGGGTTGACAACCAGAAGATAGAGGACTTGACTCCTGGCCAGATGGACAGCCTTCTTAAAGCTCTGGACGAATCCCCGAACATTGTTGTGGCAAATTTAATGAGATTGACTCTGTTAACCGGAATGAGACGGGGGGAACTTTTCCGTCTCCGGTGGAAGGACATTGATTTTCAGCGCAGCTTTATCCACATTCGGGAACCCAAGGGTGGGCAATCTCAGAACATTCCCCTGAACAACGAAGCTCGTGCACTCCTTCAGAAACATCCCAAGACTAGCGAGTATGTCTTTCCTGGGAGGAACGGGAGGCAGAGAAAGGACATCAACCACGAGGTCGGAAAAATCAAAAAAGCAGCAGGACTTCCCGATGGTTTTCGCGCCCTTCATGGACTCAGACATGTCTACGCTTCCCTTCTGGCTTCAAGCGGCAAGGTCGATATGTATACACTCCAGAAACTTCTTACCCACAAAAGCCCTGCTATGACTCAGCGCTATGCCCATCTGAGGGATGATGCTCTTCGGCAGGCATCCGAGTTAGCTGGGGAGCTGATTCAGAAGCAGGCGAGTGCTGGGAGTGAGTGTCGTATCAATAAAAACGAATGATTCTTTTATATTTTCCTGTATAAATCAAACCCGAATTCTCTTATTGTTAGAGTCAAGTCTCTGTTTATGTGAAAGTGAACACTTATTATTATCTTCATCTGATGTTTCGTGGTATAATTTATCAGTAGAATTTTTCTTGCGTCTATGAGTGGTATTTTGGATTATTTCAACAAGAAATTTCATAATGATTTTCTTCATAACATACTAAGTTAGAATGTTATGGACACACTAATCTCGTTAAAATAATGAGGTTGCAGTAAAAAAGTAAGAATCTTTTTATTCAACTGCGGAGAATTGATATGGGAAGATGCTTGCATTGTTCTAAAAGAGGTATATTTTTAATCACCAACAAAAACGGGCTATGCAAAAATTGTATTAGTTTGATTAAAGAACAGGCTGAACGTTGGTCAAGTATTATCAACGAGAGTATAGATATCATTACACGAAGTAAAAACACCGAAACATTAACATCCAGGTGTGTTGTAATCATCAATATGATAGAAAAGTTAGATAATTACGAGAGACTTGGATTCTACAAAAGTGATTTATTTCTTCTCGATTTGAAAAACAAGTACTATAAAATCAAAGAATCTCTCATAAATAAATCCAAATTACTTACAGACAGTGAAAAAAACTCGATATTCGATACAAACGACAATCAATCGCAATCAACTTCATTGCAAGGACAAAATCCTAAGAAGTACACTGGACCAAATAGCGACATAATAGGTATGACTTTTTGCGTCGCGTAGCCGATGCAAAAAGTCTATTGGACGAGCGGACGTGACGTGGAGATCGGCTCGGGCAGGCATGTGTGGTGTCGGATTGTCTGCTTGTTGAGGCGGGACAGTG
>Ga0190284_1000773_pt1 | contig 16225 bp, 15 predicted proteins | sample 48691812_MG_FD_161668 | JGI IMG/M metagenome (GOLD analysis project Ga0190284, IMG submission 161668) | Hydrothermal vent microbial mat bacterial communities from Southern Trench, Guaymas Basin, Mexico - 4869-18-1-2_MG | ecosystem: Environmental > Aquatic > Marine > Hydrothermal vents >...
GCCGATCATCGAGTGGCATCAGGAGACCGATCGTTTGTTGAGCAGTCTGCCCGTTCGCCGGACCGCGGTCGTTTGTTCCCGCTATCTGGCGTCGGTCATCGCGTGTGGAGTAGCCGGGATCGCGTGGATTTCCACCGGCCACCTCCTGACGCCGCTGCTGGATGCCGGCCACACGACACCGGGAATGTGGACCACATTCGAGGGGATCCTCACCTTCTTCCTCATGGCGCTCTTCCTGGTCTCTCTCTACCTGCCCCTCTACTTCCGATTCGGCATCGGCCGGGGCGCCATGGTGTTCCTCGGCTCGAGTTTCGCCCTCTATGTTCTCTCCTGCCTTCCTTCTGGATTGGGCAGCCCAGGGGAGGCCGTAGAGGCCCGCATCTCGGCCATGACGGAGTCCATGGGCGCCGGTTGGGTTCTCGTCCTGATCCTTGCTGGAATCGGCGTTGCACTGGCTGTCTCCGGAGGACTATCGGTGCGCTGGTTCGAGAGGCGGGATCTCTGACGAGAAACGCCCCGCCGCCCTTCGCTGGATCCTCTGGTCCGCTTTGCGCCTTTATAGGGGTACCTTTAAAAAAAAACTCAGTGTGTTGACGCACCAACAGAGTGAGCTGCGGAGGAAATAATGTCAAATGCCGTGTATGAAAAAATTCATGCGACGACCTTGATACCATCAACGAACTTCACTCCTTCGTCGCCGGTGTCTCTAATCCCTCCAACTCCGCAAGATGAGCCCGGTACGTAGCCGCCTTTTCTGGTTTGTTCCAGGTCTCGTATAGTTTGATTATTTTGTTTAATGTTTGGATAGTGTATAGATGTTTCTCTTCCGGGGCTTTGCGACAGGTCTCCAGCACTTTCTGGATGAACTTCTCCGCCTCACCATAATTTTCCCGATGGTAAAACACCCCAGCCAAGTCGCTCATGGTTCCAAGAGTATCCGGATGTTCATCGCCCAGAATGCGACTATGAGAATCCAACACTTTTCGGAAAAGTCTTTCTGCTTCTGAATACTTATGCTGAGCATCGAGCGTAGATGCCAGGCAACTCTTCGTTATGAGGGTATCCGGATGCTCCTTGCCCAGGATCTCTCCACGATCCCGCAGAACCTGACGAAAAATCAGTTCCGCCTTGCCATGGTTCTCTTGGGCAGCACACAGAGATGCGTAGGCATGCATCGAAATGAGAGTATCTGGATGTTTGTCACCCAGCACCTCGCGACGGCCGTCCAATGCCTGGCGGTCAAAATCCTCTGCCTCAGAATATTTACCCTGCTTCTTGCACGCCGCGGCCAGGTTGTGTAGAGATTGGAACGTACTCGGATGCTTTTCCCCCAACACCTGACGACGAGCATCAAGCACCTCCCAGTGAAGTGACTCCGCTTCGGAAGCCCTGTCTTGAGCGCAATACAGCACCCCCAGGTTGTTCTTTGAGATAAGAGTATCTGGATGTTTGTTTCCCAGCACCTCGAGACGGCCGTCCGATGCCTGGCGGTAAAGATCCTCCGCCTCAGAATATCTACCCTGCTTCTCGAATGCCGCGGCCAGGTTGTGAATCGTTGTGAGGATGTTCGGATGCTTCTCGCCAAGGACGCTGCGAAGCCTTTCCAAAGCGGCCACAAACTGTACATAGGCTTTGTTATATAATCCAAGACCATAGTAGGTCATACCAATTGTATTGTACAATTCAGCTTTAATCTCTGGCTGGTCAGGAAAGGCTGTTTCGTTCTTCTTTACCGCCTCATCCAGCACATCCACGACTTTGATATCCTTACTATTCACCCTTGGGTGTGGGGAAGAAAATACTTCCATCAGAAAGTCATTGACCGCCTCAGCTTTCTCTTTTGCTTTCTCAGCCTCCGAACGTTGCTTTTCGATCTCGATCCTGGATTCTTCAGCCACTGTCCTTTTCTCCCTTTCCTTCGTGGCCACAACCCAGGGAACCACAACAGCAAAAGCGAAGATGGTCACCGTCGCAATACTTATGGCCGCACTCGCAACAGGATGTCGACTGACTCGTTTCCAGACCTTGGTCACGAATCCAGCCGGCTTGGCCTGGATTACTTCGCCGTTAAGAACATGTTCCAGATCGTCAGCAAAGGCCGCCATGGTTTGGTATCGATGTCCTGAGTTTTTTTCCATGGTTTTCAGTATAACAGTATCTAAATCACGGGAAATTGACGGGTTAAGACGCCGTGGTGCTATGGGTTCATCATTCAGAATTTGATTGAATATCCGCTCTGTAATATCACCCTCGAAGGGAACCCTGCCTGTTACGACCTCATAGAGCGTCACACCAAGAGAGTAGACATCGGTCCCCGCGTCGATCCCTCTGGGGATCGATTTTACCTGTTCGGGTGAGGCGTAGCAAGGTGTGCCGCGGAACTCACCGATCAGCGTCATCGTGGAAATCTTTATCTGACGCGCAATGCCAAAGTCCATCAGCATGGCTCGGCCATCTGGAGTGATCCTGATATTCGACGGCTTTATATCGCGGTGAATAACACCAGCATCGTGGGCACAATCGACGGCCCGGGCGATATCCCTGATCCAGCCGATAGCCTGACGGGTTGGAATCTTCTCTCCACGCGAAGCCCCCTCCCGTAACTTTTCGTCCAGGTTCTGTCCAGACAAGAGCTCCATGGCAAAATAACGAACACCTTTTTCCTCGCCACTACCATGAACGGCGACTATATTAGGATGACGCAGCTTGGCGACCACCTTCGACTCTCGTACAAAGCGTTCGGAAATCCCTGAAGATCCTACCCGCTCTGGCCTGATAATCTTCAGCGCAACTTGGCGTTCCAATGACTCCTGCTCGGCTAGGTAGACTACCCCCATGCCACCTTCTCCAAGTTTCCGCTTAAACCGAAAGTCTCCCAGCCGTTCAAAGGGTAGATCCGATTCTACCACCACTTCTGATGATTCTGCTTCTTCTTGAGATGCCGGCCGCACAATAGGGAACCACGCTGGCTTCTCGAGAAAAGGCGGGGCATTTTCATACGCCGAAACGAGTTTCTCTACCCGCTCTCGCAAAGAAGGGTTGTCACTACATGCTTTAGCTATAACTACAGGTCGCTCTTTGGGGCAACATGCTAGAGCGACTTGAAACATCTCGTCGATTCTCTTAAATTCATCTCTTAACATTGTTATTTACCTTCATGATGTTGGATTCTGTCGTGAAGCCAGGCCTTGGCAGACTTCCAATCACGATTCACTGTTTCTGGAGAGATTTCCAACATTTTTGCTGTTTCCTCTATTGTCAGTCCCACAAAAAAACGCTGCTCCACTATTGAACTCTTTCTCTCATCCAGAGCTTCCAGATCACTTAATACCTCGCCAACCTCTACAATGTACTCGGGTGGTGCTCCGAAAAAACCAAATAGTTGTACCTGATCCTTTACTTCCTCAATTGACAATGGAACTTTGCCACCCCCTCGCTTATCCGCCATCATCTCCCGCGCTTTTGATACAATGATTCGACGCATAGCCTTGCCCGCCACGCGAAAGAAATGCACTCGATCTTGATACTTGCGGCCGTTTTCTGGAACAAGGCGCATATACGCCTCATGCACAAGATCCGTGGTTTGTGAAAGATTTACCATACTCTTCCCCCCCATGGCTAAATGTGCTAATTCATGCAGATGTTTATATACTATTGTGAACAGTTTATTGCGGGAATTCTTATCTCCGGATGAGATTGCAGCAAGCAGGCTCGTTATTTCCTTAGTGTTATAATCCACTAATGACCCTCCTTATATGCGTTTACTTAAAAAAAAACCCTTTTTGTTACAGACAATTTACCAAAATCGCGTTTAGTACTATAGAGACTTAATAAAAAGGTTGTGCCCAGGAACCTTGGGTTGTCATTAGGGAGTTAGTACCAAGTAGTTAGTGGAACGTCAAACGGAACAAAACATATAGATAGGGATTTCTTTAAAAAAGTGCACGTTACGATTGCGGACGTTTCACAGGTTCTGAAAGGCGTCACACTGAGCGCCTCGTAATGAATGCTTACAACATATTTTAACTCTCACGATACGGGCGCGCTGATGTCCAGGTTCCAGGATACTCTCTAACGTGTGAAGCTGCGAAGCCTCAACCACGTCCTTCTAATTTTATACCCGAAGACAATTATCTCTAACATCTAATATCCTACCAAGGGTAAAAATAACCTACGCGCCGTTGAATGCCATGTTAGGCATGACCTGCGAGTATACGACCCTATGGCTCGATTAGAAAAAGGGGGCAATCATGTTTAGAAGGGAACTTAAGAAAGCCACATACATAAAATCGTATTCTCTTCATCGCATAAACTGTCTTATTCGATTGTTAATGTTTGCAGGAATTATTTTCATTGGGTGTGTTAGTAGTGTACGTGCCGGTTTCGACGAATATGCCTTGACACAAGGATATTATAGTGAACTTGATGATCTGGACGCTGCTGTTAAAAAGGAATTTGGCCCAGGTGCAGAGGTGGCCGATTGGGAGGATATCAAACAAGAGTTTTCAGGGGAAATTGCCGCATTTTGTGATGCCGTCGGACTGGTGAACTATCGGGATAATGCCATGTGTTACAGAAACGGCCAGAAATGGTGGTCAAGCAGTCGGCATTATTTTGTGGAACGGCATAATGGCAATGTGCCGGGTGGGTGGCTAGTTCATTCCCACATCAACAATCACACTTTAGATCTTGGCTCATGGTACGGATTAAATCAGCGCATCATCGCCAGAGTGCTCCCGGGTCCCACACTCACCATAAATCCAGATCCGCTTTTTGCAGATCAGTACGCGACGTTCACCGTGACACAAGGCAATCCAACCACGGTTACTTATTTGGCCTACAGCCTTAATGGCTCGGGTAGCACCTATGTCTCGTTCCTTGACGTTACACTTGATTTGTTTAACCCGAAACAAGCCAATGTTGGAAAAATATCTGATTCCCAAGGTACGGCTATATGGGTAGTGTTTGTTCCTGCAACTAGTGTTGGATACAGTGTTTGGTTCCAGGCAGCTCAATATAGCATGGTGACAAATGTTGTAGCAACCTCGATTCAGTAGGTGCGAATGATTTGAGACTGCTTGAGTTAGTTGTGGTGTTCCAATAGGAAGAAGTATTCATTGGCGGTCAAGTCATTGGTTTTTGAGATTCCTTTTTTATAAAGGAGAATGGCAATGAAAATATTCAAAAGCAAATGGACGTTGGGAATATTCACGGTTGTTGTTTTGTCCGCTATCTTTCTTACGTTGGGATTTGATTTTGGTGAACGTGCTTGGCAGGTAGTATACTGGGGAGATGACAAGCCTGGGATTCTCGGCGCTTTGAATACTGGCAACGGACACGCGATTGGAGCGCAGGCAAGGGGTTCCGGAGCGGCCGTCCATACAGTTAATCGTTCCGGACTCGGACGCGCTCTATGGTGCGAGGGGCCATCTTATTTTGAGGGAAACATCGGCCTTTGGACAGAACCAAAATTCGGTTGGGGCTCTGGACGAGGAATTCACATATGCGGAGACGGAGCCCTGGAAGAGGGTGCTGTCATTCGTTTGACCGAGGGCGGGAGCATGTTCGGAGATTTCGAAATTCGGTCAGTTAGAGATTGGGTAATAAACAAGCTTAAAATCGGTGAAGGCAGCGACACCTTCCTCACCATGATAGGTGAGGCAGAAAATCGTGGAAATGTCGGCATTGGTACGATTGATCCCAGCGAACTCTTTCATGTTTATGCAGACTATAGGACTGTTGTATCAAGATTTGAGAGTGGTGATAGTGTGACAGCCATTGATTTGGCAGATATCGACGGGTACACTCGCATCCAAACCGTAGGAAATAATTTTGAAATTCGTTCCGGAGGCCAAACTGGTGACGCAGCGATTAGAGTCAACGAAAATGGAGATGTTGGCTTTGGAATACCACCCGCTTACCCATTACATATGGAAGGAGGGGCGTACTGTACAGGAACAGACTGGATACCTGCTTGCTCAAAAGAATACAAAAAGAACATCAGGGACTTATCTCTTGATGAAGCAGTGACAACACTAGAGCAACTTCAACCCAAGAAATACTACTACAAGACTGATAACACAGACGAGCACCTAGGATTTATAGCAGAGGATGTTCCTGAATTGGTAGCAACCAAGGATCGAAAGGGATTGAGTCCTCTGGAAATTGTGGCGGTGCTAACTAAGGTGGTACAACAACAGCAAAAGAAGATCGAAGCGTTGGAAGCCCAGCTTTACAAGTAGAATAAGAAGTTCTGTTTATTCTGATATTACAGAGTGAAATCGCTACATCTATACAAAAAACGTATAAACAGGTAAGGAGTAAAATGATGCGTTTCGTCAGAATTATAATGATAATTATTACTACTTTTTTAACTACAGTCGAGATAGCGCAGTCTACTGTGATTCAGACTGCCTACTACAACGGACACACTTATCATCTCCTTGATATCGACGACTGGCATAACTCCGAAGCGGAGGCCGTATCTTTGGGTGGTCACCTTGTAACGATCAACGATGCGTTGGAAGATAATTTTATTTTCAATACTTTCGGGCCGACAGTTAGCAGCTTGAGCGGAAATTCAATCTGGCTGGGGCTGAACGATATGGAAGAAGAGGGCAACTGGGAATGGGTCAGTGGAGAGCTGGTACAATATTTGAATTGGGCGCCAGGCCAACCTAGTTCGAATCCAACTGAAGACATGGCAGGCATGTTCATCGGTTGGAGTACCCCGGGGCAGTGGCACGATATTTTGGATCCGGCGGCGTCTTGGGACTTTTGTTATGGCGTTGTGGAATTAACGACATCGTTGTTTTTGTCTGTCACACCTGATCCACTCGTACCTGGCGAAACCGCTACTTTTACGCTAACTTTCAGTAGCCCCAACACTAAATCGTATCTGGCTTACAGTCTAAACGGAACGTCCCCCGGTTCTTTTTATGTTCCACAGTTAGACGTTTTTCTAGACTTGATTCAGCCTCTGCAAGCTGGAAACGCAAAGGTAACAAATTCATCAGGAGTTGCTGAGTGGTGGATACCCATTCCTTCTTATGCCGTAGGTTGGCCTGTTTGGTTTCAAGCCGCACAGTATGGTGTTACATCCAACTCCTTGTTGACAACGACTAAATAGGATTTGATGCAATACGTTTAAAAACAACTACATAGACGTCCCCATAGCCATCGGGATAAATGGAAGCCTCGGTGTGTGTCAAGATAGTTGTCGCTTTTTTTTGTTCCATCACGACGCTTCCGTCCGCGGGACGTAGCGTCGCGGATTAACGTGATTGCAGGGTTCCTCAGGATTGAGGTAAACCTCTTCGATGGAATCCCAGTTCCTAGTTTTTCCGCTCCATCTTTGAGGATGTTTCTGCCTGGCCCTTTCGTAGACATTTTGGCGTTGAGATAGTATCGCCTCATCTTCTCCAGCATGGCGTTGATTAGGCGTCACGTAACGAATGGCGCTATGAAGATGTTCATTGTTGTACCAGTGCACGAAGCACTCCACCCATTCTCTGGCCGCCTCGATAGAGGTAAAGGGTTTCGTTGGATATTCCGGTCGATACTTCAGTGTCCGAAACAATGATTCTGAAAAGGGATTGTCGTCGCTCACATGGGGCCGGCTAAACGATGCCGCCACTTTCAGTTTTTCCAGCGTCGCCTGAAGCATAGCACCTTTCATCGGGCTCCCGTTGTCTTGATGTAGTACTAGCGTGCCTTTTCGTATCCCTTCCTTCTGGCATGCCAGATCCACCAGACGGGCTGCGTAGTCGCTGAGCTCAACGTCGCACACAGAATAGCCAACGATCTTTCGGCTGAAGACGTCTACGATCATATAGAGATAGAAAAACGTCCCGAGCACCGGCGCCTTCAGATAGGTTATATCCCAGCTCCAAACTACTTTCGGCGCCGTGGCTTTGTGCTCGTTCGGCTTCTTGTGGGTCGAAGGCTTGGACGCTGAACGATGGGTATTGAGCTGCTCCTCATTCAGAATCCGAAAGAACGACGACTCACTTGCCACATACACTCCTTGGTCTGCTAGAGTGGGCACGATCTGATGGGGGCACAGATCCCGGAAAGTCGGCGAATTCGCGATAGAAAGCACGGTTTTTTGCTCTTCCACGCTCAAACTGTTCGTTGGCTTACTCTTGGGGCCTCGCCGCTGATCCTCACCGCCGTCGGCACGTTTTTTCCACCTCTGGATGGTCCGTGAATCCACACCGACTTCTTGACAAGCCCGCCGGAGCCTCGCTCCCGAATCCACCGCTTCGTCAATACTCTCAATGATCAATTGTCGCTCTTCTTTGGGGTGTTGTCGTCCTCGTCCCCCAAGAAATAATCCTCCAGTTTTTTTTTGAGAACCAGAAGTGCCGTCACCTCTGCCAAAGCCTTTTCCTTGCGTGCCAGCTCCTTCTCGAGTTCTTTGATTCTCTTGGCTTCGGGACTACGCTTCTTCGACTTTTTCTTCTTCTGCGTGCCCAGTGCGTCTTTGACTGCCAACTGCATCTCCTCCAGTTGAGCCTCGTGCAATCCCTCTCGCCGAAGAAACTCACCGAGTTCGGCATCTGATAGAGACATTGCCTCCTGGACCACACGAAGCTTCTTCTCGATCGACCATTCCCGAGGACTTTGTGGTGGCGATGAATTCCTTTTTTTGCTCATGGTGTCGAGAGTGCCCGCTTTCCGGAGCCACCGCGAGAGAGTCGTTTGCGGCACTCCCGCTTCTTGCGATAGGGCGTTAGCGGTTATCTTATCAGGACCCGTTAATCGCGATATCATCCGATTCTTGAACGTATCAGAATAGTACAACTCTTACTCCTGCCTCGCCCCCGGTTTTCGAGAAAAGTTTTCCACATTTGACTCAACTCCTCCCCTTTGCAAACCCCTCCTCCCGGGGCTTCACCCCGGAACGCCGCGCTTCGCCTGAGCTACGCGAAACGGCTCCGCTCAGCGCGGCTCCCCGAAGAAAAGAGAGCCTCAAACCAGGCGGCAACTATTCTGACACAGGGGGGCCTCTAGTGGTGTGATTCATTCTGTTGAGGCATTATCCAGAGCGAGCCTCGCCCGCCCGACTTTTTCGATGATTTCTTCAGCGGTTTTTCGCCAGGTGAACGGTTTCGGGTCGCTGTTGTGCTGCTCGATGTAGCACATGACTGCATCGATGAGTTGAGGCACGCTTCTGAAGACACCCCGGTGCAAGCGTTTTTCGTCGAGGTTGCGAAAGAACCGTTCGATCACATTAAGCCACGAACTACTGGTTGGTATGAAATGAATATGAAATCGTTTGTTACGCTTGAGCCACGCCTTCACCTTCGGATGTTTGTGCGTTGCGTAATTATCTACGATCAGATGAAGGTCCAGATCTTCCGGCGTCTCTGCGTCAATCTGCTTCAGGAATTTGATCCACTCTTGATGTCTGTGTCGCGGCATGCATGATGCGATGACTTTGCCTTGAGCCATATCAATTGCGGCGAAGAGAGTCGTCGTACCGTTGCGTTTGTAATCATGGGTCATTGTTCCGCATCGACCGGGAATTATGGGCAGACTCGGCTGGGTTCGGTCGAGAGCTTGGATCTGACTCTTCTCGTCCGCACTGATGACGAGTGCTTTCTCCGGCGGATTGAGATAGAGGCCAACGACGTCGATCAACTTCTCTTCGAAATGAGGATCTCGGATCAGCTTGAACGTTCTGACGAGATGTGGCTTCAATCCATTGGATTTCCAAACCCGGTGAACCATCGATTGAGTAACGCCCATCTCATGAGCGAGCGTACGTGTACTCCAGTGGGTTGCATTATTTGGAGTCTCTTGTGTGGTCTTTCGAATGATCTCGCTTTCCAGTTTCTCACGTTGTTTTCGAGGACGTCCGCCGCGAGGTAGATCTTTTTCGATGCCGGCAAGACGCAACTCGGCAAACCGATTCCGCCAGCGACCGACTGTGTGATTTTTAACAGCCATCTTGCCAGCGATCTCTTTGTTCGAAATGCCTTCTGCGGCGAGTAAAATCATCTCGGCCCGCTCTTTTTGCCTCACTGAAACCGTGCGACCTTGTGACCATCGGTGAAGGGTTGCTCGCTCTTCTTTGCTCAGTATGATTTTCGGGGCAACTCGCATCTTAAATTCCTCCACCTCGATAAATGTGATAGAGGAATAATACGATGTAGGAACAACGATGTCAATATAATGCCCAGTAAATATGCTTCACACCACTAGCTCCCTCCTATTCCGATTTTTTTTCCACTTCTCCTTGCACCGTTGTTCCATACTATTATGGTGTACCCTGAGAGGAAAGTATGGAACATGTTGAAGACCTGTCTGACATTCAAACTCAGGAGAGTTACACTGCTTGTTTTGGTACGCGATTCAACGGGAAAATAAAAAGATGTTTCTGTGTGAGACTTCTTCGTCACGTCTTCGTCTTGACCGCGCCAGCGAGGACCTGCGTGGCGGCGAGAATGAGTCGCTGTAAAACTCGTCGGAGCCGCCACGCAGAGGGCCGAGCGGCGCGGTCTCAGGATCTCTCTTGTTCTGGTCATCACCCGGCCTCCTTCATCAGTTTTTCCAGGCGCTCTCTCGCCCCATTAGCCCAGCCTTACCAATTTGGCGTCTTGATCTTGCACCTCGTGACATAGCGCGGGCTTCGCCCGCAGCCCATAGCCTTTAGCTTCTGAAAGAGAGCGTTTAACATCTTCCTGATTTCTATCACGTCATGAGTAAGACTTTCGAAATCGTCCTTTTCAAGAAATCTCAATTCATCAGCGAGTAGGATCAAATACTGCAGTTCAGCGGCTGAACCGGATGCGATTTGAAGAATGTCAGAAAAAGAGCACGTGAGTAGGAAAGCACCATGGCAAAACCGGAAAGGTGTCTTTGCGCTTTGCCCACCTGAATGCGACCGAAGTGCCCCCAATCGACTTGAGCTTGATCAGCGAATATAACCTTGAGCCGTAAATATGCTTCACTGCCGCGACGCGGCCTGATCTCGGAAATGACAGCCCGAAATTGGCTTTCCTTTCCCGGATACCCGCGCATCATGGCCATGTCGAAGAGCCGGCTGGCTGCGACCTTTGGATACTTCTCGAGAGTCTCCATAATGAAAGGCAGATAGGGATCAATCATGCGGGAGCGGCGCTTGCGGTGCTTGGGCGATTGATCGTTATTCACAACGCGCTGGACAGCATCGTGATGGATGTGCAGTTGTGTAGCGATGGTCCCGACCGACCATCTCTCCACGAAATACAGCCGAAGAATCTCTGCTTCCTGAGCAGCACTGATCATCAGGGAACCTCCTTTCTTCCAAGAAAACCGAGTCGATACCAGCTCGAGCCTTCACAACCACAAAAGTGGCAGCGAACGACAGTCGGGTTCAGCTTATCGACGCCTCGATGCCGGCTCCTGGACCGCCGAGAGCATGCTCTACGCTTCATCCGAAGACGTTTTGCCCTATCGCCGCGAGTGAAGGAACCCTGATGAGTCACTTTTTTTTGACGCGCCCTGTATGCGCCCTGACGACGGGCGTGATTCCGGGCTCCGGGCGGTCTGCTCTGGTAACGACGGCTGGCTTGACGATTGGACTCACGACGACGTTCCAGAGCACAGGACTTTGAGCAGTAAATGTTTCCGTAATCGCACTTGCTGCAAATCAGAACCTGTTTGTGGCAACGTGCACAGGAGAAGAGCCGGAAGGAGGAACAAGTCGCTGGCATTTTGTTGCAACCTCATGGTAGACAAATCCTGCGACCCGCGTATGATGTTCGCTGCGGGTCTTATTGAGTCGCAGTGGGGTCCTGGTCACTTGCAAGGAACAGGGGCCCCACTTCCTTTTTGTACCCTCACCGAACTGGCTTGTACACGCCAGCGCCGACAAGTCATAGGGCATCAGCCTCACTGATTGGGGGCGGGGTATGCGGTGTAGAAATTCAAAATCTTCAAGGCGGGATCAAGAAGGCGGGGTATTTGGCGCTGACTCCATCGAAGGCTCCACTCATCCTTCGCCAGCGGAATCACGCGCTTTTTTATCGGCGTTGACATCAAGAACTGGTTCAAGGCAAGAAACGTCATTTCTCTCGGAGCTGTAGAGGGCCTCAACAACAAAGCAAAAGTGGTAACAAGAAAAGCGTATGGTTTTAAATCTTCTGAAGTGCTCGAAATCGCTTTGTATCACGCTCTAGGACATCTTCCTGAACGTGATTCGATTCATAGATTCTGCTAACGAGACTAATCGACAAAATACTGGGGCACATAGCGAAAAAGGACCGTGCGCCGCCGGAGGGACATTCCGCCGCCTCATAGCCAAAACCGAGGAGCAGCGACAGGTCAACGACGAGACCGTTACGACCGTTGAGAAAGAAATACGCTCTCTGTTCGGGGTTTTGCGAGCTTTTGTCCAGAATGAGAACGCGGACCGGTCGGACCGGTTGAAAATGCTCCCTTTTCCGATTTGAAGCCTCTCAATCTCAGATTTTCAACACAATTCGGCACCCTTTCAGTGCTCAGTTTGTGACAGACGGGATGGCTCGGCACGCCACGAGAGCGACCAAGGGGATTGAGATTCCTATCCCTCACCTTGAACAGGCGGGACTAGGCCGCAGGCTTGATCCCGGCGTGCAACGTTGCCTGCTCCATCGTCTCGCCGGACAGTCGCGTCATGTTGTCCAGCAAGAGGCCGGCTCGACGCGATGCTCCCCGATATAGACCCCACAGCCCGTTGGCCTTCTGCCCGCCGAGCAGGTGCCAGTCCAGATCCTGCAGCGAGACCTGAGGCTCTTTCGACGAACGTGCCCGTACCCGACGGGCGCTAGGCAAGGTCCAGTTCTAGTCGTGTCAGCCCACCGTGCGGGCGAAAGCTTGTTCGATGAGTAGGAAGAAGTCATCGAGACTTCCGGCGTGCTGGGGATGGGCGGGTTCGTAGATCTCCCACAGGCGGAATGCCTCTACGAGGATCTGGAAGCCGCGCACGCTGGTGGTCTGCTCTGTGAGGTGCGGAACAAGGTCGCGCCCGCGAACGGACCAGACGGCGAGGATGCCCATCGCATCGGAGCGGTTGGACATGCCGAGCAAATCATCATCCTTGGCGGTAACCATGAGTGGTGAAATGTTCACGGGTCACCCCCCAGGGCCTCGAACCAAGCCCAGGACTCGGCACGCCAGCTCGCGGGGGTGGCGGCGAGCACTGGGTCCAGGAAGGACTGAACTGCCTCTGTGACTTCAACAAGCGTGCGCCATTTGAGCCCGTCGTTGGCGGCGATCCGTTCATAGACTGGCGCCCAAGATGTAGGCGGATCGGGGATCGACTTTGGTACTGGGTGCGTCGCACGATGCTCAAAAGTCCGGTCGATGGCGGCGCGCAGTGCCGCACCGTCGATGTCTCGCGCGGTAGCAAGCAGCGCGATATCTGGAAGGTCTTTGACCCGCGAGTTGGGGCGTCTGCGTGGCAGCGTGTAGGCGTGGAGCTTCTCGGCCACATGCGTTTCCAGAGGGTAGATACGAAAGCGACCGGGCTCGACGCCGGCGAAGTCGAGGAAGGTGCTTCCCTCAACCTCCTCCGGGCGACCGTGCATGGGCTCGGCAAAGGCCACATCGACTCCGAAGGGCACGCCGTAGATCTTGGCCGCGAGCTGCGCCTCTGCTTTGTAGCGCAGTCCCTGATATGCCATGCCCTCCGCTTCAATTTCTGGATGCCTGGGATCTGCCGTGACCTCGAACTGCAGGTAGTCGCCGAGGCCGAGACGACCGGCCTCTTGAAGACGAGCGAGTACGTCGTCGGGCCTACCGAACATGCAAAGGTCGATGTCCTTCGTCGTCCGCGCCCGTTCGAGGCGCAGCTCGATCACCAGCCCACCTTTTAAGACTACAGCGTCATCGAGGATGTGGAACAGGCGGGCGAGAATGCGATCAAAGACGAAGAGCTGGCGCCTGCGCTGCAGGTCCATCCCCGAGGCAGCGGCCTCGTTGCGAAGCCGCTGTTCGACGGCGGTCTTGAATGCGAGCGGTGTAGCGTAGCTTCGAGGCATCATGACTCCTCCGCCTCGAACGACCGCAGGTACTCCGAGGCCGATTCGACCATCGCAGCCGTGAATATCCCTCGGTGAATGCCCTCGTCGATCGCCTGCTGTATGAGCATCGGGGACACCCTGGCCGTCGCGCAATCGTTCACCGTCCGCGCTGGCGTCGTGACCTGGACCGCGCCTACCCAGGTCCGGTCGACATCCGCGAGGTCGGAGAAGTGGAGAACGACGCCGGACGGTACTTGAAGACGCCTCGACTTCCACGCGCGCGGGAGCATCAGGTGAGCCTTCGCGGGCAGCACGTCCGAAAGTTGGTGCATCGCCAGCGCAGTCTCGTGGCAGAAGACGCCGGCGCCCTCGGACCAGAGCCAGATGACGACGAGATCTTCGTGGTCACCGGGCGGAAAGTGCACCAGCCGATAGACACCACGGCGCACACGGATGATTCGCTTGTTCTTGAGGTACTTCGTGAGCAGCTGCGGGTAGTACCCTGCCTCCTCCGCCTGGGCGGTCGTGAAAAAACCTTCCTGGGCCGCCGCGGTCTCGTAGAGCTGGCTCCAACGAGGCCCGTCACGTCTTTCAGTTTCGTCAGCCATGGCGAACACGATTATAAACCCAAGGTTTAGTTTATTGCAAGGGTACCGCACAGGAAACTAAACCCTGGGTGGAGGAGTCTGCTTATGTGTGGGATAGGAATTTCAATCTACTTGGTCGATCTCGTGGCGTGCCGCGCCCTCCCGTCTGGCACAAACTGGGCACTGAAATCTGCCGAATTGTGTTAAAAATCTGAGACGGAGACGCTTCCAATCGGAAAAGGAAGCACTCCCGACCGTTCCGACCTCTCCCTCGGGGCAAGTGCCCAAAATCCCGAACTCGGAGCATATTTCCTCCTCAACGCGCGTGGCGGTCTCGTCGTTGACCTGGCGCTGCTCTTCGGATCTGGCTATCAGGCGGCTGGATGTTCTTCCGGCGGCGCGCGTTCCTTTTTCGAGATGTGGTTGAGTATTTTGTCGATCACCACAGTCTCCGTTATCACGGAGACCACTCTCATTTCTGCGCCACATCGGGAGCAAGTTAAAGGCGAAACTTCAAAGATTCTCTGAATAAGCATTGCCCAGGACTGCCTTCTTCTCTTGGTGAACTCGTCTGCTTCAGTCAGGGGCTCGTAAGAGGAGACCTTCGCGCCGATCCCTGCGGCCAACTCCTCGCCACGGGCCTGCTTTCTCCTCTCGCCAAGAGCACGACTCGAGTAGACTCCGTAGGCCGTCACTCGACGGCTATGCTTGTCCGGAACATGCATCAGGACCTTGGCCACGAACTCGAGAGGGTCGACCTCGATCCGATCGGTCCCCAGCATGGCGTTGTACGGAGATACGGTGCCGAGATACGGTGCCGTGCCGAGATACGGTGCCGTAGCAATTTGTTCGATTGTTCGGCTTTCAATCGATAATAAAATTTTCACGTTATCTACTTTAGGCGAGGCGCAAAAATAACTTACCAGTCTAATAATCATGGCGCAGGGTGTAGTGTGTAGTTCCATTTGGGGAGGTTTTCACTCCGAGTGAGGTTTAACTGGTCCATCTCCTCGTCTGACTGACGACAACTAATTTTCCTGTCCCGTTGCCTCACTGACGAATGTTACCATAGGAAATTCCCTTGAGTAAGTCAAGTTCCTTAGCTGTCTCCATACACTTAGGAGTCACACGGAGCGGAGCTCGTAGCGGAGCTCGTAGCGGAGCTCGTAGCGGAGCTCGTAGCGGAGCTCAGGCAACACCCTTCCTCCCGAGGCGAGCCTCGGGAGGAAGGGTGTCCCATGGATAGGATTTGAAAAATTTGTTATAAAATCTCATAAATATTTCGTTAGTTATGAAAAATCATTTTTGAGACCGAATTAGTTTTAATGGGTATACCATTTCAAACTGGATCGAGTATTATGGTTTTTTGAACGTAGCTATTTGAACGTAGCTAATCGTCGATCCACTTATGATGAGACCTCTCATCAATTCGCCTTTTGATATACCTACGAATCTTATAATTAAATTCTAATCTAGTCCTAAAACAAGCGAACGCGGAGGGGAGAAATTTGCGATTTCATCGGCAAATATTTATACGTAACTCCCCCGCCTGACCTTCGGGTAGGTCTTGTATTTGTCGCTCGAATTGTCGTTTTTGTCATTCACACCTATTTTCTAAAACAAAATCCAAGGGGAATCGGGGCATCC